>Ga0123354_10011271_pt1 | contig 13801 bp, 13 predicted proteins | sample TergutLab28metaG_2_FD_97872 | JGI IMG/M metagenome (GOLD analysis project Ga0123354, IMG submission 97872) | Labiotermes labralis P4 segment gut microbial communities from Petit-Saut dam, French Guiana - Lab288 P4 | ecosystem: Host-associated > Arthropoda: Insects > Digestive system > Gut ... | reverse complement strand
TCCGTAACCGTCCAAAATCGGACACATGTTTATATGAACTTTTTTGATCACAAAGGCCTAGGAAATCACCTCCTGCAGTTATGCCCTAAAGTCGTGAAACACCCTGTATATATATATATATACACACACACACACACACACACATACATATACACATATATAAAATAAACTGCCTCGGCTTCTCAGTCATTTCACACATCTTAATCTTAGGCAATGTAACTTTTTCTAAGTAGCAAATGTGTAATATAAATAATTGGTCATGGTAAAATTTTTTTTTATTTTTACACCAAATTTTTAAGGTTACAGATGTTTGTGTGAAGGGATGTGATGTTGAAACTTTCTGCACTTCTTGTCTTGGTGTAACCTAAACATAACTTATCACCTTCCTGCGTACAAACCAGACTGCTCGTTGGTGTTCGATTTTCTCACTCGTACAGTTTCAAATTCTCCCTTTATATTTCTTATTGTTACCAACTGGCTAAATGTTAAATCTTATGACTCCCTATGTCCAAAAGTCAAAATTTTGAATATGTTATCTCGATTGGATGCTTCTTACTTAACATTGTTTCCCGTGATGTAACTTGTATGAACCCTTGTATGTGTCCTGCTGGTTTTTCTTAATGTGCAAGTGTGATTAACATGGTATCCTCCCCAGCAAGATTTAAAGATTTCCAAAAGCTGTCAAAAAATACAATTTCAACTGCTACAGCAATTTCCCTGAACCATTAATTTTGACACCAACAAACGCTCTATCTCTTTCCCCTCTAAGCTGCTATACAGACTCGTTACAATTCCCTTTCCACCCTAAACTAAATTACTAATTTTAAACAAATCTGTCCTGTCTCCCAAATGAATAATTTTGACATTTAATAAGGAATTAAACCTCATATAACGGTTGTATGTATATGTGCGTGTGTGTGCGCGCGCATATATACACACACACTAAACCAGTGGTGAGAAAAATGTGGCCTGAGGGCCACATGTGGCCTTTGTACCTTTGCAGTGCAGCTGGCAACCTAATTTTACAAACATGAAACAAAAAATATATGCAGGGCAATGAATAATTATTTTGTTTGCATTCATACAAAAATATTATTCGGTTATACATTGTAGTATTGACAATACAGTGCTTTATGCATCATGTAAGTGGTGTATATTAGATCTAGCAGCTGTTAATGAAATTGTGATCAATAAGTTTGCCTACCGCATTGTCATAGCCATCCCCTTGTATAATTATTAGTTAATGTTAATTTTGTAATATGGTTTGATATTCAGATACAACAAATCTGCCCCAGTGAAGAGTGGGTATGTTTTATGTCTGCAATTAAAGAGAATTTACCGACAGTGTTTCGTATAACTGGGTCCAAGTCAGAAGCAAGAGCATTGCTGGGAATTGTTAAGGGGCAGTTCTTTAAAGATTGCCTCTTAAATCCATTACAACCAGATGAAGACAGCGAGAGTAAGGTTGAAAAATCAGGACAGCAGAAACCAATTTGTTTGCCATGGTGAGTGACTGTAAGAAGGTGAGTGATTTAATTGGTTGTGAGATGCAAGGTTTCCATATCAGTTTGGATGAGTGTGACTGGGTTGGGGGCTCTTGCTGTTTTGAAGCAATGTTGTGCCTTCATATTTCAGGGTTTTGGAACCCTCAAGCCCCAAAGATGAGGGCACTAGATTGCTTTGAAATGTTGGGAAACACAAACACTGCATCATATCCTGGGAGCCCTCAATCCTCAAACATTGTTAATTGCTGCTTCCATATTATTTCAAACTATTACCCGCAGATTATAAGAGGAAGTATGTTTGGTTATTAGTAGGGCTGAATAAACTGTGCCAAGTTGCATATGTCAAAACAGACACTTAATCAGTTTGATCAAATCTGTAAAAAATAACAAAATAATTATGCATGCACATAAGAACTCTTGTACTCTCCTGTGTGTTGCCACTTGAAAATGTGCTGTGGTCAGCTTCCTTTTCTGGCTGCATTATCCCTGGGGAAACAGCCCCTGGTATTCTTAGTGGGCCCCAGAGCCATTCAGGGTGTTTGGAGAAGAGCTGTATCTTCTATAGCTGCCAAATATTGTACCCCAAATTGTCCAGGCTGTAGCTTACTTACTGTTCTGATTATCTGGCTCTAGTTGTGGTGGATATGATACCGTAGGTAATTAATGAGCTGGAAAACTAGAAGTTGTGTGATCGGCAGGTACCCGGATGGACTGGCATGGCAGCTGCAGTTGACTCGGAAAGACATCCGACGCTCAGAAGCGTATTTTCGTCTGCACAACTTCCTCATATCAGAGACAGATTCTGGCAACATTAGTCGCCAGGAAGCTGTCAGTATGATACCGCCACTTCTGCTAGATGTTCAACCACAGCACAAGGTAAGCTGACTGGGAATTCATTACACATCAGTAAAATTGTTTCACTTACGAGAGTTGAATATTTTAATTATGATTAATAATACATATTCCATTGCATGTTGCAAATTGAATGGACAGGTCTTCATTGTTGTTACATTGAATACATTTAATTGTAGAGTCCAATTGCAATCTTATGGTATTGCACGGGGAACTGATTTGAATCATTCTGCTTGGACTTGCCTGCTGGCAGTACTAGAGGGGTGTTGGGGTAGCTGATTGCAAGTAATTACAGAGCGCGGATTATTTTGCGTTTTCCACTTTTAACCGAATGAAAACATTGCTCTTCATGTAATATGCTGTACTGTAGCCTTGCTGAAGACAAGAAACCATAGGACTTATCTTTGGTGAGTGATGGATACGTATGTTATCACACAGCGCACAGGAAAGAACACAACCGCACACTTCTTTAGAATGACAGTTGGCACTGCTGCAGTCATGTTCACTCCCTTTAAGTGCTGTCACTATGAATCCCACACATATGCCAAACTATGCAAGCTGTCCATGCGTGCAGGTGCCACGACATTGCATGTGGACTCTAAAATTAGTTTTTAAATACCAATGCAAAGGTGAGGCCTCAGTAATACACACTGTTAAGACTACCCAGATATGTTACCTGGTGTGATTCTTGTGCTTTTGCAGGTTTAGTTTCATGGAAAATAATTTATCTTGTTTCTTCATTGCTGCTGTATTTCTTTCTCTCTCTCTCTCTTTCCCTGTCATATGTTTACCTCTTTCCCTCCTCTTTTCCTTATTCCTTCTGTTTATTTGTCTGTCATATTGTCTTTTTCTTTCTCTTTTTCCTCCCTTTCCTTAACATTAAGGCAGTTTACATAAATATCATGTAAAAATATTGTTCTTTGACCTATGTTTTCTCTCTGTGGTATGTACTCTCTGTTAATGCAGGCAAGCGCATATATATGAGTGTGAGTGTGTGTGTGTGTGTGTGTACACTGCTCAAAATACAGTAATTTATGTGCTGTAAGTCCTTATTCAATGGTTGGGTTACACTCCTGAGTTCTGCAACATAGAATAGTGCCTTCCTTGTCATAAGAATTCTTTGAAGTACACTAGAGTCTAGCTGTTAAAAATGGTGCTAGTTGCTAGGGAGAACATTAATCCAAGCCTTTGCAAGATTTATGGAATTTTTAGTCACTAAACAAAGTTGTCTGGGGCAACCTTAAGTGAGAATTGCCTGTACAAATGACATAGTTGTACATTCAGTGTTCAGTAATGGTTGTGTGTCCCTCTGTTTTGTTTGCAGCATACTAATATTCATTTGTTTGTTTTAAACAGATTCTGGATATGTGTGCGGCACCTGGCTCAAAGACAGCACAGCTGATTGAGTTACTGCATGCTGAAGATGGCCCATTACCCAGTATGTTACTTGTGTGCAGTACGCAGTACTGTGCCTTTATTTTATTTAATTTTGTCTAAAACCTGCTTTCCTGAATATTGATTTTGTGATCTTAAATGCCTTGTCTGTCACTGTTATCTGCATAATCTCATCTTCCATCAAATACAACGTGTTAGTTGTTTATTATTATTATCCTTAACCCAGCATGTTTAAAACAATCATGTTCATTAGCAGTTGTTCAAGGTTTTACAAATTCATGTTAAACAGTTGTACTAGCATGCATTGGAATCAGAAATTCGTCAAATTGGTTTCTTAACCTTTTAAGACCTACATTCATGTGACCTAGGGAAACACCCGTGGAAGTTGTACCACCCTTTATCTACCAACTGTCAGGCACTACATTATGTTTCTTCACTCACTTATTAGTTCTTGCTCCTGTGCATTTTTGGTGGTTATTACCACCATCTTCAGGGAGCCTCAATCCAGCTGCAGTTCCATCATAACACAACTTGGAATGGCAGTTGGATTGAGGCTCCCTAAAGTTGGTGTTAATCAGCACTGAACACACGCTACAGCAAGAAATACTATGTGAGTGAAGAAACACAGTGTAGTATACAACAGCTGGGAGATGAAAGGGTTTTATAGAACATGGTACATGTGTATGATATTACAACCTGTGGAAATTCATTTTATACATTTAGGCAACTTCGAGATGTACTGCATTTGAAGATATGCTGCAGACTGTCTTGTTTTCCACAAAATGCTGCTTATTTCTTAATTTTATCATTGTGTTTTCATGGAATACGTTTTTTATAAACTGTGCTCTAAAAATTGAAATACCCACCCCAGTAAGATAAAGGTTAAGCCCATAGCTAAACCTGAAGGTTCAAGTCTTCTGGGATGTGATGCCATGTATTTGAGCTAACAGCTCCTAACTTTGCGAAGGAGTGCAGTGTCTTCAGCTTCAGGGCAAACAGTCCAATACACTTGACATTTAAAATGAAGACACTGTGATTGTGTGAAATGTTGGAAATCACCCACCTAGTCACATGATGCCACATAATGGAAGACTTCAGGTTTCAAAATTGTACTTAAGTCAAGAAGTTTGATGGTCACTATGGAAGTGAGGAGTTATTCTAGAGGTATGCATATTTAGTTTCTTACATTGATGTTTGTGATTGTGTTTGCAGCTGGTTTTGTAATCGCAAATGACATAGACAACAATCGTTGCTACAAGTTGGTTCACCAGGCCAAGCGGTTTAAATCACCATGTATTCTGATCACAAACCATGACTCAACTGTGATGCCAAATTTTGTTGTCACTGGCAGTGGTACGTACCTCCGTATCTGTGCATTGCTTAATTTGTTACCATTGTTATGTATTAGATGTTAAATATGATGAAACTTGTAAGCTGACATTGCTCAAGGTTTGTTTGAAGAATTTAAGACCTCTACAATGCACCTGTGATCACAATAAAGCTGTGCAGGTGACAAGTGGCATACATAGCATCTTGTTGTTTGGGATGTTGACCTCACACAGTCACCTTTTTCAGTCAAATTTTGTCTTACAATAAGTGGAGTTGATTGCTTCTGGATTTATGCTATGAGACTCTCCTTGGATCATTTAAGGCAGTGTTTTTCAAAGTGGGTTCCACGGAATCCCAGTTTTCCGCATGCGGGTGTCAGGGGTTCCAAGAGATGAAGATGCTTAATGGCAGATGAGTTCTATTGGCAGCCCTAAATTTTTATGTACGAGTTAAAATTCATGTGATGACATTCAACATCAGTCGTTCTGTCACTGACAGCACGCAGACAATCAATCGCTGCTTCAATTCATATGCTTTCTGTTTCTGTAGTCAAGTAAGTTAGCAGAGCTCACCGATGATAAGAGTTTTATATCAGGTGAAGCAATCAAGTTATTAATCAGTTTGAGGTTAGCTGTTGGTTTTTTACATGCAGTGTGCATAGAATATAAACAAATGCTGGTGTTTAATTTTATATTTGACTTATTTTGGATAGTTAGCGGTTCCTCAGTAAGTTCTCTAGCTTTTTTATGGTTCTGTGAGCTGAAGTAGATTGAGAAGCTTGGATTTAAGGCATTTTAATCTTCCAAAGTGCTGTATTTTATGAAACTAACTGTGATGCTCCTGATGCTTTCTGAGGTTTTGTGGCAGTTTAATCACAGTCATTGACGTGTGACTGTACTTGCCCTCGTGGTCTCATTTGTCAGAAGAATGGTGTCAAAAAAGAGGAAGATAGTCTGTTGTTTAAGTTCCTGCCCTGTACACCCAGAGGATGTAGGCACCTTGTGAATGTCCAATTGGAGTTTCTTCCTGCAAGTATGTCAGTGCTGCAATTGGTGGGCCAACATTTCATCAGGACTTTTTTTTTTTTAAGTTCTGCAGAGGCATTGTTCTGAAGCTGTTGTGAAGTACAGGGCAGTGACAGCTGCAGACCTTGCTTGATGCTGAGACAGTGCTTGTGGTAGTATGAGCTCTGATACCCAAGATACAGTTGCTGTAATGTGGTAGCTGGATAAAGTGCAAATAAAGTGTGGAATGGACAAAATGATGAAGATAAGGCTGAAGATGCAGAAGGTGGTGGTGGTGGTGGTGGTGATGATGAAGAAGACAGCACTGACAACAGTAACAACAATGATGACAGAGGAGCAGGAGGAATAAGCTGTTGGCTGTAAACAGTCACCTACATGAACTGCACGGCACATAATACAGGCACATGAGCCATAATGGATCGAACATTACGCTGGATGTTTGTCTACACAGACAAATGCTGCAATGTTATAACTGTGGTTTTATATACTTTACATTCTACAAAAATCAATATGATATATACTGTATATATAATACTTTTATAATGTATTATAATATGTTTATGTATATCAACCACCCTGTAGCTGCTGAATGCTACATATGATAAACATAACAGATGTTGTCTCTTATATTTTAGCAAGTTTTAAATTTGTTATGTGAAGTCCCTGAGGATGGCATAGATGAGCCAAAACACATAGGACTGATGGAAGGCTATGGATGTGTTTGTCATACAAGGTCCAACACAAGAGTAGAGAGACTTATCCTGAAACTTGGGAACCAACAGTGGAAGGAAAAAAATGAACAGACTGTATGTGGCCATGAAGTGTGCGCTCATAGTGTGACAAGTTTCATCCGGTTTGCTATGCTCAGTAGCAGTGGTTGAGTGTTTTAGTACATATGTGTTGTTGGTTCGAAAATGTCAGATTCATAAAGTGAACAAGAAGTTTAATAATAGGTTTCTTGTCAAAATTAAGAAAAACCTAATATAAACTTTTCAGTTATTAACTGAGGCTTACAGTGAAGTTTGTATGTCTCATTCATGGGTTTTGGAATAGAATAGACAATTTTTGGAAGGCAGGGAAAGTGTGAGAGTGATGATTGCCTTATGTTGTCCACACATACATTAGTTGCCACTCAGAACATTGAAAAAGTGCAAGATGTGATTTGAAAAGACCTTAGGTTATGTGTTTGAGCAATAACTGAGATGGTTAATTTAGGGAGGGAAAGTGTTCGACACATTTTAAGAGATGAATTGAACATGAAAATTCTGTGTAGAAGTGATTCCAAAATTGCTATTGACCAAACAAAAAGAACTTAAAAAGGAAATCTGTTCTGACCTTTTGCAGCACACTGGGAATGAACCAGATTTGTTGAAATAAGCAATTACTTGTGGCGAAACTTGGATATTTACGTATGACCCGGAAAGAAAGTGACAATCAGTGCACTGGAAGGCACCAAATTCTCCAGGAGCAACAAAGGTTGCATTTGTAATGCCTGCCAAGGTGGTACTCCGACCTAACTGCACCTGCCTCGTGAAGACACTATAATTTAAAGGGGCGTGGCTATTAACATCAGTGCCGAAGTCTCTAATTTCTGTGCTGCCAACAGCCGGATTCCAACCAAATTTAGACTGTCGGGAATCTGACAGACTGCTCTGTCACACAACCCAGTAGAATACAGAATACGTTCATCTATGTTTCTCAATTAACTTATCTAATACTCCAGGGACATCAATCAGTGGTCAACTGTATGTCAGTTACATTAGTAAAATTTAATAACTAGCCCAAAATATTTAGTATCAAAGTAAAAATAAAAAATATACAAGCAACCATAATTTACACAATCTCCACGTAACAAATAAAAAGTTTAAATTTAGTAGTTCCTCTATATAGCCCAAATGTATGCCCAAAATTTAGAATAAATATCTAAATAATTTTCCTAAGTAGTTGTTCGCCAAAATTGCTCAACTCGCGTAAATTAATTCAAAACAGTTTTCTAACACGTCCAACAGAGCTTACCTTGGATACTCAGCAGAAGTCTGTTTCTCGTGCACATAATATAAATTCTTCTTTAGTGTAGAAGTCAGAACAATACTTAACATTGACCAAACACGTAGGTATAACCAAAATTTCCATGAGAATGAGGGCGTTTGCCTGGTTACAGTGGACTATATAGAGTAGGGCCGCTGACACATCTAAAAATATGTGTATTCTTCAGTGCATTAAACCGTTTGCCATGGGGGGAAAGGGAAAAAAGGGAAATCAATGTCTGAGTTGCACATATTTGTAAGTGCAGTGCACCGCTCTTGTCGGCATTTGGAAACCCAGTTGTGTCTATGCACGGCTGATTTCTCAACTCAATTTTATAAGCACTGTACATGTTCATTTATTACACATCAGTTGTTTTGAAGTTTTTTTTTTAAATATAATCAGAGTGTTGTGATGGCAGGGTGGGTTTCTTAATGGCCAGACTGTCAATTAGCACTATTATAGTAAAATTTTGGTTAAGTTACACGAATGAGTGAGAAGGAATCAGACAGGACTGTGGAGAAACAGTTGGATTTTGCTTCGGGACAATGCGCCACCCCAAACACTTTGTCTGTAAAACAGTTTTGAACCCATACTCTATTGGTAGAAGAGGTGAAAACAAAAACAACAGAACTCCTGAACAGTCTTACTGAAAAGGATATGCACCATTGCTCTGAACAGTATTGTCATCATATGCAGCTGTGTTTGCACTCAGAAGGGGACTACTTTGAGGGTGATCACAAATGCTTTTTTGATTTATGCAGTAAATAAAAAAGATACAGGATCAGTCTCTTTATTTTTGTGTGTGCGTTTGTTTGGTTTAATAAATGATGAATATGTTGTGATTTTGGCTCTTTTATACACTGAATATATGAGTGCTGTGTGATGTTTTGAAGAAAGGTACAGTGACAAAATGTTGACTTCTGTGTGTGCTCGTTGCATGAATTTTGACATGACTTTGAAACCTGCTACTTTTTTTTCAGATTATAGCTGGCTTGACATGATATTTGTGGCATTCGTGGTAAATGAAGTAGCATTGAAACAAGTTTCTCTCTCGTTTTCTCCACTTTTTCTGCACTGATCACCATTCCACTACTGGTGCATACTGTTTTCTACTCTCCATTTAGATGTCTAGTAGAAATTGCCAGGAAGCACATCATAATGTTATCGGTCTTCACATTAGGGGCTTCATCACTGCACTGGCACTTTGTCCAGGCTTTGACTCAGAAGTTATGTTTAACTCACTAGGATTCAGTGTTTTCTTTTCAGAATAAAGAACTTGATGAGAAAGACATTCATGTTTTGGGTATTTTGCTATGTGTATATGAAAAAGCATGGTTGCATATTGCCTTTACAGATGGCTCACTGACCACACTTAAGTTTGACCGTGTGCTGTGTGATGTGCCATGCTCTGGGGACGGCACGCTGCGGAAGAACCCTGACATTTGGTTGAAATGGAACACTGCAAATGGCAATAATTTGCATGGGTAAAACTTACTTTGAATTGTTGGTATTTTATGCATGTTCTTGCCTGGTTAATTTACAGTGAAATTTTAGTTCAGAATTATAATGATCAGTATATTTGAAGTGTGCTCAATAATTGACGATTCCTGGTTTGTAAAAGTAAATGACAAATAATTTGAATGCTAACTGTAGATCATACATTCCACTGAGGTATCATTATTTTTCTAAATAATTCTGAGTACTTGGAAACATTTCTGCCAGCTTGGCATGAGTTTAAAAATTTCATCACGTCAGAAGTCAGGCTGTTGCATTCACAGCCATTTACAAATGTCAATGTTCACTTCTTCATAATCGTGGGAACAGTGACCTCCCAAGTGCTGCTTCAGTGGCCGAAACAAATGATCTGCTGCAACGTGTGATCTTTCAGCATGACAATGAAACCTGACACACTGCAGGTTACAGTCATGTCACTGGAAACTACTGGACCATCCAGGCAAGTCTTTTTGCTGCTGATGCAACATTTGGGAGATTTCTTATAACACAATAATGAGAAAGTGGAAGTGGTTGTTTGTAAATAATTGGAAATGCAACAGCCTGATTTCTGCCTTGATTGAATTTTTGAACCTGTGACAAGATGGGACAAATGCCTTAATGCGCTGGGGGATTATGCCAAGAGTAATGATACTTGGTTGCTATAAATGGACTACATTTATTGTTGTAGTGACTGTCCATTTCATTATCATGACTTAAGGAGCCCTATTGTACTTAATTAAGGTATGGTTGACACAAGTGACTGTACAAGAAAAGTGGTCGTCTGGGAATTAGTACATGTGCTTCTGTTTGTACAGTAGTGTTTTGATATTAACACTGACCATTTTCATTGAGAGAAATTGACACTGGCAAAGTGTAGTCAGTAATGAAGGTTATCTGTAATGTGTTGAAGTATCCAATTCCGAATTTTGCGTCGTGGTGTTGAGATGCTGTCTGTTGGAGGACGTTTGGTGTACTCCACCTGTTCACTGAACCCACTAGAGAATGAGGCTGTAATACATCGCCTCATAGTGGAAACAGAAGGTAGGCAGCTCCTGCTTAGATAGTGATGAATTGGGATTATTGCAGTTGTTGAGCCAAAGAAGCCATTCATCTGAGTTGTGACTCTGTGTTGTTGAATGAGTGGTTACAAGATTAGAAGGATGGTGGTGCCTTCACATTCAGGGTGAAGCAGTTGAAGAAGAATTCTTCTTGGACTCTTTTGCCCTTTGCTCCTTCTAAAGTCAGGGACTAGTTGCCAAATAATGCAGTGTCACACCCCAGAATACTGGTGTCTTGATGTGCCATTAGCTTTGAGCGGGTGAAACACAGTATGTTTAGGGATCTGCATTATTCAGGGATGTGACACTGCATTACTGGGTAATTGGTTTCCAGTATTTTGGGATGATGCGGTGCTCTCAAAATGTTGGGAACCAGTTACACAGCAGTGCAGTGTCACATCCCACAAGAACAGAGATCTCAACTGTACCACTGCAAAAGCCTAAAAACTTGCACATCATAGCTAGATTTATTTTGAAGAATGTTGGTGTAAAATTGGTTCTGCTGTACTTGTGGTTAGTGACTGTCGAGAAGTTAAGTTATAGTAAAGGAACTGTACTGAGACCATGCAAAGAAGTTCTATGGGTGGAGGAGATGATGGCTCTTAGGGATTCCTCTCTCTCCCTCCAACCCATGTAAGTTTTCACAGATGAAGTTTAGAATTTATCCCTGTAATGGCTGCTGTGTGCTTATCGCAGTGTGATCCTGTGGGACATTTGTCCTTCTAGTGAATTTATTTCACCTCCCTTCCTTTCATCTCCCATTAACTTGAGGAGATGCAGTAAGCAGAACATTATGCATCTGGCAAAGTGTTGCTGAACTTTTGCTGTTGATTGTGTTCTTCAGGGATCAGTTTTTGTTTGCAACAAACAAACATAATGATTTAGGGATGTAAAATCATATGAAGCACATTTGTGTTTAACTTCTGACTCTCGATGATGTCAGGTGTGCAGTCAGCAGTGTCTTGTGTATGCATTGCTGTGTTCGTAACATTGCAAGTTGCGTTCATTGCTTTATGTTGGTTTGCATTAGGTGCAGTGCAGCTGGTAGATGTGTCATCCCAGTTGCCAGGTTTGAAGTATAGACAGGGGCTGACCCATTGGCTGCCAACCTCCCGTGATATGAAAGCATACACTAGTTATGATGAAGTGCCTGAAGTGTGGCAGACTCAGATCAGACCACAGATGTTCCCTCCAGCACCTGAAGATGTGGGAAGGTTTAACTTAGAGCGATGGTGAGTAGAATGTGGTGTGGTTTGGTAGAAAGTAGAGGTGCAGGTATGTGCCAGTGCTGTTTGGTACAGTTATGTGCTACTTGTTAATTTGCTACAGACTGTTCACACACAGACTTTACTATTCAATTGAAGAAGAAGAGAGATTCAAGTCTTCTGGGATGTGATGCTCGATGTGTAGTTGTTACTGATGCTGTGAAGGAATGTTGTGCCCGCAAAATGTTGTGGACTTGTTGCCAGAAGCACAGAATAACATCCCAGAAGACACAAATCTTTGTGGCACTGCTGTGAGACCTCATATCTTGTATACCATTAATCACTTTGAAAATTTTGAAATTGTGTTTTTATTTAAGTTTGTTTTGTCCAAGATTTTTGCCTTTTTATGTTTGTTAATGGCCTTGTAGAGTTGCTGTTTTCTCGTATTTTGATGAGAGATACTGTTTGTGGGATTTGAGGTTCTGCATGGTGAGTATGATTTAGGCCCAGTATATGACAATGAAAAAGAAAATTGGAGGATATTAACTGATAAAAAAATTTATGCAAGTGTTAAAAAACCTACTATAATAGAGACAGTAAGGTTAAATAGATTACGTTAGTTTGGGCACTACTGAGAATGGAAGAAAATAGAATTTGGGAACAACAAGATTGAAGGTAGACCAAGAAATAGATGGCAAGATGAGGTGAGAGAGGATGGAAGAATAGTTGGTGGAGAAGGGTGGCAGGAAAAAGTACATAACAGAGAGGAATGGAAGAAGCTCCTTAGAACGGGAAGGAATCATTTCATTCTGCACATGCCAATGGAATGAATGAATGAGTGGTGAGTATGAAGATCACACGCAGTTGCTGTATACTGCAATACAGGTGTGGTGTCGCATAGGATCCCAATCATAATATCAGTTGTTCTGGGACTTTTCTTAACATATTTCTTGCAAATTTCTGGTAATATATTTTGGTTCTTGTCACTCCAATAGTGGATGTTACAGTGCTAACTGACCTAGATGACAGTAGTGCTAATTGTACATGTGCAGAGAATTGCTGGTGTATGGAATCATTATTGCTGCCCCTTTTGTGCATGTTTTTATATACATGAAATTCCATGTAAGGTTTCTTTATTTTATTTTTTTCTTATAATGGTGTGCATTTCCATTAACCTGCTGAATTTTATGACAGTTAATTGTCACCATTTAGGAATTTATTCATTTTCATGTTCACATCCCCAGTACACCACCCATTCACATCCCCAGTACACCAGCCATTCACATCCCCTGTAAACCAGCCATTCACATCCCCAGTACACCAGCCATTCACATCCCCTATACACCAGCCATTCACATACCCAGTACACCGGCCATTCACATCCCCAGTTCACCATCCATTCACATCCCCAGTACACCAGCCATTCACATCCCCTGTACACCACCCATTCACATCCCCTGTGGACTAGCCATTCACATCCCCCATACACCAGCCATTCACATCCCCAGTACACCACCCATTCATATCCCCTGTACACCAGCCATTCACATCCCTTGTACACCAGCCATTCACATCCCCAGTACACCACCCATTCATATCCCCTGTACGCCAGCCATTCACATCCCCTGTACACCAGCCATTCACATCCCCTGTACACCACCCATTCACATCCCCAGTACACCAGCCATTCACATCCCCTGTACAACAGGCATTCACATCCCCTGTACACCAGCATTTCACATCCCCAGTACACCAACCATTCACATCCCCTGTACACCAGCCATTCACATCCCCTGTACACCAGCCATTCACATAACCAGTACACCAGCCATTCACATCCCCAGTACACCAGCCATTCATATCCCCTGTAAACCAGCCATTCACATCCCCTGTACACCAGCCATTCACAT
>Ga0123354_10011270_pt1 | contig 13801 bp, 14 predicted proteins | sample TergutLab28metaG_2_FD_97872 | JGI IMG/M metagenome (GOLD analysis project Ga0123354, IMG submission 97872) | Labiotermes labralis P4 segment gut microbial communities from Petit-Saut dam, French Guiana - Lab288 P4 | ecosystem: Host-associated > Arthropoda: Insects > Digestive system > Gut ... | reverse complement strand
CAGTCTCATGGATGACGAGTTTGACCAAAGCGGAGGTGTCGGCGTACCAACTCATCTTCTCAGTACCGCTCGTCGTCGCGCAGGTGCGTCAAAGCTGTTGTTCCCACGTGATCGCCGTCACTGTGGTGAGGCTCGGGCAGGTCGTCCAGTGACCGGCGTGGACCACGGGCACGCCCGCTGGCAATGAGTCTGTCCAATCGCGTTGCAGGAAGCGGTACGACTTGGGCCACCTCTCGTCCATGCTCGGTGATGATGATCGACTCTCCACCCGCTGCCATCCGTACCACCGCCGATGCATTCTGTTTGAGTGCTCGAATCCCGACTGCTGTCATGTGCTTCATCGTAGCACAATGGCGATGCAGACGAAGGCCATGGAGATTGCCTCTCAATTGCGATGTGACCACATTCCGCAGTGGCGTACTGAGGAGAATTGCCTTGTCGAGAAGTGCCGGCCCGGGGGAAGCGGTTCAGATGCTCGGCAGATCGGTGTACTTGAAGTCGTCGCCGACGTGGATGAGGGGTTGGTGTTTCGCGGATGCGAGGGCGTAGGAGAAGCAATCACCCAGGTTGAGGTGTGCGCGGTGCCCGGATCCTTTGCCGAAGTCGCGGTAGGCGGCTCGGGCAATCAGGGCTTGCTCGTGATCGAAAGGTACGATGACGATTCCGTACCCTGTGAGCAAGGTGTCGAGGCGGCGCTGGTTCTCGGGGCTGTCACGCGAATCCAGCACTGCGTACAGTTCGACGAGTGTGGCAGCCGACATTGTCGGTGATGGATCGTCTTTCAGCAGGTAGTCGATGGCTTCCCAGCCAGGTTCGCGCTGCCAGATGGCGACAATGGCAGATGTGTCGACGATCATACGGGCAAACCCGCCTCATTGTAGAGGGCGGCCTGGCGATCTTGTACTGCCTGAATCTCGTCGGGAGTGAGCGCATTCCAGATGTCAGCCAGTACGGAGTCCACGTCGGGGCTCGCAGTCTTGTCCAGAGCTTCAAGCTTGGCGGACACGGCCTCGTTAATGGCCTGCACCTGGGTGACATGAAGACGCTTGGCCAACGTCGCGACAAGGCGAACTGTTTCAGGGTTCTTGACATTGAGACTCATATACCCACAATACACCCGGGTGTAATTTCGTACACCTTGGTGTATTTCGGGAATGATGATGCTTCGAATGGGGGAGTCGGCAGCGTGAGTACGACGAGCCCTGGGATGTCGACGCAACTGACATAGCTGAACTGTCGCTGACACGTGCTGGCTCCCGGTGCCTGCGCCGTAGCCGGGACATGGTATTTCAGCTGGCTCCAAGCCGACCGTGGATAGCCACCAGAGTGGAGTCGTGTGGCCGTAGATCTCTGCTGATGATGTCCAATCCATCTCAGGCGGGCAGTGGCCCGAAGTATTCGGCAGGAAGCGTGTGAATCGGCGTCGTGCCAGCGGCAGGGATCTGGCACACCAGGAACCGCCAGGCGTTGAGGCTTGCCCAGATGCAGGTTCCTGTATCGTCCCAGGTCACGGCATTGGGACTGTCCGCTGTTGGCCATGAGGGCAGGTTGTCGAATCGAAAGTGGGTCCGTTCTGATTCGGTGTCCCAGATGCGGATGGAGTTGTCGGTACTGCCGCTGGCGAGGTGGGTTCCGTCGGGGGACCACGCCACTGCGTTCACTGCGCTGGTGTGGCCGGCCAGAGTACCGAGTTGTCGTCCGGACGTGGTGTCCCAAATGAGTACGGATTGATCGTAGCTGCCGCTGGCGAGGCGGGTGCCATCAGGGGACCATGCAACTGTCCATATCAGGCCAGTGTGGCCGGTGAGCGTGAGCAACTGCTGTCCGGTGGTGGTGTCCCAGATGCATACAGAGCGGTCGTCGCTGCCGCTAGCCAGTCGGGTGTTGTCGGGGGACCATGCCACCGAATTCACCCCGCCGGTGTGGCCAAGCAGTGTTGCTGTCGGGTGTCCTGTGGTGGGATCCCAGATCATGATGGTTTCGTCATCACTGCCGCTGGCGAGGAGCGTTCCGTCGGGTGACCACGCCAGTGAATTCAAGCAATCGGTGTGGCCAGTCAGCGTGGCGACGCGTTGCCCGGTGGTGGCGTTCCAAATGTGGATGGTTTCGTCGTCACTGGTGCTGGCGAGGTGGATGCCGTCGGGGGACCACGCCTGCGTATTCACACCATCAGTGTGTCCGACGAGTGTGGCGACCCGTTGCCCGGTGGTGGTGTTCCAGATGTGGATGGTTCCGTCGTCGCTGGCGGTAGCGAGTTGGGCGCTGTCAGGTGACCACGCCACTGCCCACAGTCCGCGGGTGTCTCCGGTGAGCGTGCTCTCCTGGTGTCCTGTGGTGGTGTCCCAGATTCTGATGGTGTCATCATCGCTACCGCTGGTGAGTCTCGTGCCGTCAGGAGACCATGCCACCGAGTTCACTGCGCCAGTACGGCCGGTGAGTGTGGTGATGTGCTGTCCTGTGGCGGCGTTCCAGACGAAGATGGACCCACTGGCAGTGCCGCTTGCGAGCCGAGTACCGTCGGGCGACCAGGCCACTGACCACACCGAGTCCACCTGGCCAGTCAGCGTGAGGGTGGGCTGTCCAGTGGTGGTATCCCAGATGATCACGGACCGGTCGGGGCTGCCGCTGGCAAGGTGGGCGCCGTCGGGGGACCAGGCCACTGCCCAGACGGGACCGGTGTGTCCAGCGAGTCGGATGGGCTGTGCAGTGGTGGTGTCCCAGATGATCACGGATCCGTCCCAACTTCCGCTGGCAAGGTGGGCGCCGTCGGGGGACCATGACACCGACCAGACCCGGTCGGCTTCACTGGTGAGTGTGGTGGAGTGTCCGCTTCTGGTGTCCCAGATGCGAATGGATCCGTCGGCGCCACCGCTGGCGAGCTGAGTGCCGTCGGGGGACCAGGCCACCGCGTTCACCGCCCTCGTGTGTCCTGTCAGCGTAGTGATATGTGCCCCGCTACTGGTGTCCCAGATACGGGTGAACCGGTCGGAGCTGCTGGCCAGATGGGTGCCGTCGGGGGACCAGGCCACCGAGATCACCGAGTCGGTGTGTCCAGTCAGTACGGCGACCTGTCTGCTGGTGTTCGTGTTCCAGATCCGAATGGAGCCGTCTCCACTGCCGTAGGCAAGCCGGGTGCCGTCGGGGGACCAGTCCACCGAGCTGATCCCGTTTGTGTTGGTGATGAGTGTGGCGGTCTGTCTCCCGGTGGTGGTGTTCCAGATACGGACGGACCCGTCGTCGCTGCCGCTAGCAAGGTGCGAGCCGTCGGGGGACCACGCCACGGTCCACACCTGACCGGAGTGGCCGACTACGTGAAGGATACCCACTTTGGCACCAATACCTACGGACTCGTCAGGTACGATGGCCACCCCCGGGACCTCACCGAGGGCATTTGTACTGCCTGAGCACCTGATCACCCACAAGCCCCGAGCATCCACATTGGCGAAGGTGCAGCCAGTGACGTCACCATCCCTCAGTGTCGTACCCCGAAGAATCGCCTTGTCGAACCTCGCCCTGCTGCACTGCGATGAGAGAAGGTAGCTGAAAGACAGATCAGCATTCTCGAACGATGCCCGTGTGAAGTCGCATCCGTCGAGGATGCAGTTGCGCATCTTCGCTCCAGTGAAGTCTGCTTGTGTCAGGTCGCATGTCCACTCACCGCGAATCTGGAGGCCATCCAATTCTGCCCCTGCCAATCGAATACCGGCCAAGGATGGAACAGGATCATGATCCTGCCCCCGGGCAAACTGCCACAACGCATACCGCAGAATCATGGTGGTCGTCAGGACATCCCCGATCGTGACCCACCGTCGAAGAGTCGCCATCACCCTTGGATCGTGCGCATCCGAGGACTGGTCTTCTGCCTTAGCGAATAACTGACCGAGCAAGTCGAACGTTTCCATGTCGAGCGTGTCCAAGCTCGGCACAACGCCAGCCCATTTCTCAGCCCGGTCCTCCTTGACACAAGAGAACAAGTGCAGTGCCAAGACCCGTGTGTTCGTCAACGTTCTCCCCATGAACAGCCATTCTTCGATGAGTGGGGCCCTCCCTTTCCCCAGACAAATCCTATCTGTGTGCCGATGCTCTTCAACAAAGAGACCAGACAGGTGGCTCCAGCCCAACTCCACAGAAGAGGAGCATCAACGCGAAGGTTTCACTCCTATAACGCACGACGTCCTACCAAACTGTCCGCGTTGCGCCGCCAAGTTCCCACTCACACGCCGCTGTCGTCCTCGTCCAGAACAAGCTCCTCGGGCACATCCCCCATCGGCTCCCAGATGTTGCGTCCTTCCCGGGCGAACTCCCGTACCGCATACACGAAAGGTCCTGGCGCATCCGCATGCACCCAGTGTCCGGCGCCCTTGACTTTGACCTGGCGGATGAGAGGGAACAGGGCTTTCATCTGGGCGAACTGTTCGGGTGAGGTACGGCTGGACCGAGTGCCTGTGATCCACAAGACCGGACGCTCGAAGCAAGCACTGACAGCAGGCCAGATACCGATCAGTTCCATGTCCCGGCGCAGGAGTTCCAGGTTGATGATCCAGTGCCAGCCCTGATCTGAGGATTGGAGGTTTTGGAGCAGGAAGCCCAGGGTTCTCTCATCGTGGACGGTTCTTTTCAACAGGTCACGGGCGTGTCGGCGGTCGGTCAACTGGTCGAGGGGGAGGGCGGCCATGGCTTCGGCGTACTTGGCGAACACGGCCATGGGAAGCTGGGCGGCTGACGTGTCCTCGATGACCAGGCGCTCGATGTTCTCAGGGTGCGTCAAGGCGGTCATCATGGCTATCCGGCCACCCATCGAGTGGCCGACCAGGCAAACCGGAGCGTCCAGACCACTCAGCACTTCACCCACGCGATCCGCCTGGCCTTCGTAGGAAAACGTGTCAGACCATTCGGATTGGCCGTGGTCGGGCAGGTCGACCAGCAGGGACGAGTCCGGCAGCAAGCGTTTGGCAATGGTCGTCCAGTTGCGCCCTTGGCCGAACAGGCCGTGGAGGAAGACGTATCTGGGCGGCTGGTTGCCGATGGTCAACAGGTTCATGCGCGGTGCTCCCAACAAGCAGTGTGCCAATGGCGGCGGTCGTCGACGGCGTGCTGTGAACCCAGCGAGGGGGTGTCGGGCCACGCGACGATATGGGCGGTACCAGGCGGAATCATCGCCTGGCACCCAGGGCAGCGGTACGACTTGGAGGCTCGTGCCCCGGGCATCGACTGCACGATCCAGCGACCGTCGGCTTTCGACTCGACCCTCGCGTGGGCCGAGGAGAGCGGGCGCGGTGCTTGGAGATGTTTGGACCAGCGCCGGGTCACTGGTCCTGGCTTTCAGGGGCGACCGGAGCCCAGACGTCTGCCTCGCGCTCGGTCTGGCTGTCGGGGGCGGTCGGGGCCCACAGGATTTCCTCGCACCCGGCCTGGGTGTTGGCGTACCGTCCGAGGATGAATAACAGGTCGGACAAACGGTTGATGTAGCGGATGACAGCTTCATTGACAGGGATGGATTCGGCGGCTGACCAGGTGGCTCGCTCTGCGCGGCGCACCACTGTACGAGCAACGTTCAACCACACGGACGCAACCGACCCGCCTGGCAACAGGAAAGACCTCAACGCGGGTAACCCGGCCGAGAACTGGTCGCACCATCCCTCCACCCGGTCGATCTGCGCCTGCCCGATCCGGACCGCCGGTCCTGTGTGATCCAACGGTGTCGACAGGTCCGCCCCGACATCGAAGAGGTCGTTTTGCAGGATTGACAAGACTTCGCACAGGACCGGTCCAGGATCGCCGAGCCCGAGCGCAGCCCCGATGGCGCAATTGGCCTCATCCAGGGTGCCGTACGCTTCCAGGCGCGGATCGGTCTTGGGGACCAATTGATTGTTCGACAGACGTGTCGTTCCTTGATCTCCCGTACGCGTGTATATCCTGGTTAGGTTCACCATGGTTTTAGCCTAGCAAGAAGGTAGTCAATGTCTGGTCTGAAAAAGTTGGTCGTCGTCGGCGTCATGGCGTGTCTCGCCGGTCTGGCGAGTTGTTCGAGTTCACCGTCGACCCCCTCACCGAGCACGCCCGCTGTCAGCGGGCCTGAGACTCCCTCAATCACCTTGACCTCCCCGGCGTCCACCACGACTGAGGGAGCGGCTGGTGACACCGTCGCCTGTGCATATCCGGCTTCCGGCACGCCCGCCAAGCCGGTCTCACCGCCTTCGACCACCGACATCCCCGCCACCGGTACCGTGACCGTGACCATGCACATGGACGCTGGCGACGTGGTGATGAACTTCGTGCGCGACAGCGCCCCCTGCGCGGTCCATTCCTTCGAGTCCCTGGCCTCCCAGAAGTATTTTGACAACACCTCCTGTCATCGGCTTGTCCTGGGTTTCGTCCTGCAATGCGGCGACCCCACCGGCTCCGGTTCCGGCGGTCCGGGATACAGCTTCAAGGACGAGTTGACCGGTTCGGAGACCTATCCGGTCGGCACCGTGGCGATGGCTAACTCGGGAGCAAACACCAATGGATCGCAGTTCTTCATCGTCATCGGGACCACCTATAGCCTGCAACCGGATTACACGGTGTTGGGCACAGTCGATGCCGCGTCGATGCAAGTCGTCCAATCCATTGTTGACCAGGGAATTGACCCGAGCGACCCGCAGGGGATTCGTCCAGCGGAAGGCGGGCACATCCAGTCCGTGACGACTTCGTGACGAGCGTGGTGTGCGTCTGATCGTCGCCACCTGCGAGGTGGATTATTCGGGCAGGCTGACCGCCCATCTGCCCATGGCCAAGAGGTTGGTCATGGTCAAGTCCGACGGTTCAGTGTCGATCCATTCCGACGGGGGAGCGTACAAACCCCTCAACTGGATGGCAGCCCCTTGTTCCATGGTGATTGAGCACCAGCCCGACGATGACACCGTGGAAGAGATCTGGACAGTACGAAATCAGGGGTCCGACCAGTTGAGGATCGTGATCGCCGATGTCGAATCGGACCTGGATGTCGACCTGGGTGTCGATCCAGGCCTGGTCAAGGATGGTGTGGAGAAGCACCTGCAAGAACTCCTGGCCGCCCATCCACAGACCTTACGCAGTGACCTCAGCCTGGTCCAGCGCGAGTACTACACGGCCATCGGTCCGGTGGACTTGCTCTGCCGATCTTCGGCGGGAACCCATGTGGCCGTCGAAATCAAGCGGCGCGGTGAGATCGACGGAGTCGAACAATTGACCCGCTACCTCGACCTCCTCAGACGAGATCCTCTTCTCGGCCTAGTGGACGGTATCTTCGCAGCACAGGTCATCACCCAACAGGCCCGTACCCTGGCCCGAGACCGGGGCATCGCCTGTGTGACCGTCGATTACGACGAACTGCGGGGGATCGAACCCGAATTTGACCGGTTGTTCTGATCTGTCAGTCGTCTTGCCCAGTCCACTCGGCTGGTGGATCGTCGGCGAGGTAGGGTTCCCGGGAGTAATCGTCGAACGGCATCTCCAGTCCGACAGGGTCCTGGACAGTGAACTCGTGGACAGATGTCTCATAGTCTGTTGACTCGGCAAGCAGGGCTGGAGAACTGGGGGATTGGTCGATGTCCACGAGCTGGGGCTCTGCCGAGAACGTGATCTCCGGCAGTTCCGACCAGTCGTCGTCGCGGAACTGGGTGGCGGCAGCGCTTCCCAGGCTGAACAGGTTCCCCAGTTGCTGGGTCAACGAGCGTTTGCGCTGCTGGAGTGCGGTGATATCGGCCTGGAGCTTGTTACGTCGATTGGCCGCCTCCAGGGCGACATTCTGCTGCAGGTCGGCGATCTCGTTCTGAGCAGCCAACAACAACTGCTGGGCGTGTATGGTGGCGTCCCGGCGGATTTGTTCCGACTCTGAGACGGCAGTGTTGCGGATATTGGTCGCCAGCCGGGTTTCCTCGGCGATTTTTCCTGCGGCTGCTTGTTGCCGGGAGGTGATCTCCGCCAAAGCGGCCATCTTGGCTGTTTGGGCCTCTTCGAGCGCGTGATGCGCCTCGGACATGAGGTCATCGCGGGAGGCCTGCGCGGTGGCGAGGTTCTGGCTCGCGATCACTTCGGCCTGGTTCCTCGTCTGGGTCGCGGACCGCTTGGCGGTCTCGACGATGGCCTCGGCTTCGGTCTGAGCCTGGGACACCACGGCTTCCGCATGGTTCTGTGCGGCGACCAGGGCAGCGTCGGCATCGGCTTTCGTCCGGTCGAGTACGCCCTTGAGTTCGGCCATCTGCTCGTCACGCAGTTTCGCCATAGCATCGAGGACAGAAGTACGCATGCCATCAGCTTCACGGCGTGCTGTCGCTCGTACTTCCAGGGCTGCCTGCCCGGCCTCGGCGGTCAGGCGCTGGGCTTCGCGCGTGGCCACGGAGATGATTTCATCGGCTTTCGCTTGCGAGGCGTGGAGGATCTGGGCGGCATGCCCGGACAACCGGTCCACATCGATCTCGGCATTGGCGGCTTGCGTCTCGGCGGCCGCCCGTATCTCAGCGGCAGTATGTGCTTCGGCGGCGGCCTTCGCTTCCAAGGCGTCTTGCAGTTCCGCGGCCATTCTCGCCTCCACGGTCCGACGTGCCTCGGCTTCTGAAGCCGCTTGAGCATGCACCTTGGCCAGTTGGTTGCGAAGATCGACGAGCTTCTCTTCCAGCCCCCGTACGTAAGTGTCGACCTGAGACTTGTCGTAGCCGCGCATCTGGATTTGGAAAGTGCCCGCGGCCGTGGCGTTGTCCTCGAAGAGGTCCAATCCCTGGTGGGTGGTTGAAGACATGACTAGTCCTCCCAAGTGAATCAACCCGTTGTCTGACACAGTTGTCAGACAAGGCGCGATTCTACCCCTGATTTCTCAATAAAGAGACAGGAAATGGTACCTGCCAGAAACAGTACGCTCTGAGTCTCACGGACTCAGTGAGATTCTGCGGGTGGCTCGGTGATTTCCACCAGAACTCCACCTGCGTCTTTGGGGTGGATGAACTGGATTCGTGCCCCGCCCGTGCCGGTCTTCGGGGTCTCGTACAACAGGCGTACTCCCCGGGATCTCAGGACTTCGCTGACCTGGTCGACGTCGGCGACCCGGTAACACACTTGCTGGATGCCGCCACGGCCCTTGTTGGATTCGATGAACTTGGCGATCGTCGAGTCGGACGACAGGGGAGCGAGCAATTGGATCTGAGCTGACTGGGGAAGTTGATCGCCTGTGCCCAGCATGACCTCTTCGACACCCTGCTCGTGGTTGATCTCGCGATGGAGGACCCGGAATCCGAGAACGTCAGTGTGAAAGGCGAGAGCCTGATCAAGGTCCGGTACGGCATAGCCGACGTGGTCAACGCAAACAAATAGATCAGTGTTATCCATATCTCTACCCTTTCACATTTTCCATCGGCGTGGCGTTGCGCGCGAGGTGACGACCAGGGATTTCCGACACGCGTCTTCGGCAAACGTGTGTCCCAGGCCTCATAGTGCATGATGGATGGTGAGTGATCGGACAAATAGGGCTATGAAGGCGGATGTCATGGGCAAATGGGCCAAGCGTATCGTGGGCATCTTTTTGATCGCCTTCGTGCTGTATTTCGTCATCACCTATCCCCACCAGTCCGCTGGGGCACTCAACACATTCTTCGAAGCCATCAGACAAGGCGCAGTGCGGGTTGCTGGTTTCTTCGTCCACCTTGGCTGACGTGACCAGACCATGAACCACCGTCCGAGTCTGTTCGACCCCGAAGTCGAGCGGTACCTTCTGGTCGACGAGGGAGAATTCATCGTCGACGAGGTCGTCAAACATCCGATTTGCATGCTCATCCCGGGTTTTCTGACTCTGGTGGGCGTGGCCATCATGTTCTTGTCAACGTGGTTCACCCACGTGTGGCCCATTTTCCTGATCGTCGGTGTGGTGGTCGCCTTCATCGGTTTGACGAAGTTCCACGACTTGTCCATGGACCGATTCGTCATCACAAACATGCGTGTCTACCGGGTCGAGGGAGTCCTGAGTCGCCACGTGGCCACGATGCCCTTGACACGCATCTTGGACATCTCCGTCAACCAACCCCTCCTCGGCATGCTCTTCAACTATGGCCATTTCATCTTCGAGTCAGCCGCCGCCGACCAAGGCTTACGCAAGATCACCTTCGTCTCCAACCCCACCGTCCGGGACCTCACGATTCAGCGCGTCATCCAGCGAGCCGGCGTTCGCGCCATGGCCATGGCCCAAGAGTGGAATGACGACGGATCTTAGGTAGTGCGGCCTAGTTAGGCCAAGCCCGAATCGGTGCATCCAGGCTTGGCCTGAATCGGTGGTTTCAGGCCAAGGCCCGGTCGACAACTCCTCGGGCTTCCTCTTGAACCTGGGCGAGATGGTCGCGGCCCAAGAAGGACTCCGCGTAGATCTTGTAGATGTTCTCCGTGCCTGAGGGGCGGGCGGCGAACCAGGCGTTCTTGGTCGTGACTTTCAGACCGCCGATCGAGGCGCCGTTTCCGGGTGCCGTCGTCAAGGTGGCGGTGATGGGCTCACCGGCGAGTTCGGTGGCGGTGACGTCGCTCGGTGACAGGTGGGACAAGCGTGCTTTCTGCTCGCGTGAGGCCGGGGCATCGGTGCGCGCATAGGACGAGACTCCGAACTGTTCCTCCATGAGGCGATAGTGGGCGGAGGGATTCTGCCCGGTCACGGCCATGATCTCGCTGGCCAGCAGGTCGAGGATGAGACCGTCCTTGTCGGTCGTCCACGTCGTGCCGTTGCGTGTCAGGAAGGAGGCTCCCGCGGACTCCTCTCCGCCGAAGCCGAGTTCGCCGGAGATCAGACCGGGGACGAACCACTTGAAGCCCACCGGAACCTCCACCAGAGTCCGTCCGATGGAGGCGACGACGCGGTCGATGATGGAACTGGAGACCAGAGTCTTGCCGACTCCGGCGTTGGCCGACCAGCCCGGGCGATGGGTGAACAGATAGCTGATCGCGACCGCCAGATAGTGGTTGGGATTGAGCAGTCCGCCGTCCGGCGTGACGATCCCGTGGCGGTCTGCGTCCGCGTCATTACCGGTTGAAATGTCGTACTTATCCTTGTCAGCGAGGACATTGGCCATACAGTACGGCGATGAGCAATCCATCCGGATCTTGCCATCGTGGTCGACGGTCATGAAGGCCCAGCGGGGGTCTACTCGCGGGTCGGTGACCGTCAGATCGAGGCCCATGCGTTCGGCGATGTACTGCCAATACTGGACCGATGCCCCGCCCAGCGGGTTCGCTCCGATCCGTACTCCGGCCGTCCGGATGGCGTCGATGTCGACCACTGTGTTCAAGGCCTGGCAGTACGGGGTGCGGAAGTCGAACCAGGTGATGGTGTCCTGGGAGGCTGACCGGGGGACCTGTGCGGGGTTGCGCAGCAGTTCGTTGGCCCGGTTGGCGATCCAGCCCGTGGCATCGGTGTCGGCTGGGCCGCCGTTGGGCGGGTTGTACTTGAAGCCGCCGTCGCGGGGAGGATTGTGGGAGGGGGTGACGACGATCCCATCGGCAAAGTCGGTTGTGCGGCCAGCATTGTGGGCGATGATGGCTCGCGAGGCCGCGGGCGTTGGGGTGTACTCGCCTTCCTTGTCAGAGAGCACCTGAACTCCCAGGGCCGACAGGACCTCCAACGCGGTCTTCCACGCCGGTACGGACAACACATGAGTGTCTTTGGCGATGTACAACGGCCCGGTGGTCGACTGTGCGCGCCGATACTCCACGATGGCCTGCGTCACACACGCGATGTGCGCCTCGTTGAAGGCGCCGTCCAGGCTGGACCCACGATGGCCCGAGGTGCCGAACGCGACCTGTTGGTCGGGATTGTCGGGGTCGGGAACGATGTCATAGTAGGCGGCCACCACGGCATCGGGGTCGATGAGGTCTTCAGGCAGGGCGATCTGGCCAGCGCGGGGATGAGTCATGATTTCATCTTCCTCTTTTGGGCTTCGATCGGCAAACGATGTGTAGGCATGAGAGAATGAGCCTATGGCACAGCTTTCAGGCGCAGTTGACTTGTCCCAGTTGTCTTCCCCAGCAAGCACTTCGAGTCCGGGTGGGGTCTACGTCACCGAAGTGACCGAAGAGTCTTTCGAAGCCACAGTACGCAAGTCCATCCAGTACCCCATCGTCATCGAGTTCTACTCGGCGAAAGCCCCGGAGTCGGCTGCGATGGGCGACGTCTTGTCCTCCATGGCGAATGCTGCCCAGGGGGCGTGGCTCCACGCGAGGATGAACGTGGACACCTCTCCCCAGATCGTCCAGGCCCTCCAGATTCGCGCCGTTCCGATGGTGGTCGGCGTCCTCGGGGGACAACTGGTTCCTTTGTGGCAAGGGTCCATGCCCCAGCAGGATGCCGAGAAGATCATCGCTGAGTTGCTGAAGATGGCAGCCGGGAACGGCATTCTCGGCAAGGCCGAACCTCAAGCGGGGGCCCCTCAAGATGACCCCGAGCCGGCGCCCGATGAGGACCCCCGATACACCCCGGCGTACGAAGCGATGGCCCGCGAGGACTATGCCGGCGCCAAGGAGGAATTCGACAAGGTTCTGGCCGCCAACCCGGCCGACGTGCTGGCGAAGGTCGGCAAGGCACAAGCGGGATTGCTGGCCCGCGTCGCCGGCTTTGACGTGGCTGCCGTGGCCGCTGCGGTCGCCAGTGAGGACCCCAGTGTCGATGCCATCCTCGACGCTGCTGACCTCGATATCGCCGCAGGTCGAGCCGAGCAAGGTTTTTCCCGTTTGACAACGGCAATCTCCCAGACCACCGGGGATGACCGTGACAAGTTGCGGTTGCGCCTGCTGGAGTTGTTCGACACCCAGGACCCCTCCGACAAGGTGGTCCTGACTGCACGGCGGAACTTGGCCACGGCCCTGTTCTGAGCCTGAACCGGTGATCCTGACTGTCGCCCTGGCCGGGCTCGGTGCGGGCCTGTCCCTGATCGTCGCGATCGGCGCCCAGAACGCTTTCGTCTTACGTCAGGGCCTGCGTGGTCTCCACGTCGAATGGGTCGTCCTTATCTGCGCCGCCTCGGACTTCATCCTCATCAGCGTGGGCACCGGCGGATTGGAACAAGTCTCCCGAGTGGCGTCCTGGGCGCTACCCATCATGAAGTGGGGCGGCGCCGCTTTCCTCATCGGGTACGGCGCACTGTCGCTGAGGCGGGCCTGGCAACACCGCGCCCTGACCGACACCTCCGATCAACCAGACCAGACTCTCTGGGCAGCCCTGTTGACCTGCCTGGCTCTGACCTGGCTCAACCCCCACGTCTACCTGGACACAGTTCTCCTCTTGGGTTCCCTCGCCATCAGCCACCGCCCGTACCAGTGGTGGTTCGCCCTCGGCGCCATGGCAGCCAGCTGCGTCTGGTTCCCTCTGTTGGGTTTCGGAGCCCGCTGGCTGCGCCCAGTCTTCGCCTCCCCCAAGTCCTGGCGAATCCTCGACATCGTCATCGCCGCAGTCATGTGGGCAATCGCAGCCTCACTGATCTGGTAGTTGCCTCACTTGATCTTGGTGCGTTTGGCCGCCCGGTGGGGTGGTTCGACGTGCTGGGGGACCCACTCTAGCCAGATGGTGGACAGGGCAGGAATCTTGATTTCGCAGTGGGCGGGGAAGCCTCGGTGTTCGCCTGGGACGGCGGTCACGGTGCCGTTGGCGTAGTCACCGGTTCCGTCGTACTGAGTGGCGTTGGTGTTGAGGATCTCTTTCCAGGTTCCCGCTTGTGGCAGGCCTAGACGGTACCTGTCATGAGGGGTGGCGGAGAAGTTGGTGATGCAGGCGACCAGGCGGTTCTGGCCGTCGGATCGCAACCAGGCGAAGACGTTG
>Ga0123354_10011267_pt1 | contig 13802 bp, 9 predicted proteins | sample TergutLab28metaG_2_FD_97872 | JGI IMG/M metagenome (GOLD analysis project Ga0123354, IMG submission 97872) | Labiotermes labralis P4 segment gut microbial communities from Petit-Saut dam, French Guiana - Lab288 P4 | ecosystem: Host-associated > Arthropoda: Insects > Digestive system > Gut ... | reverse complement strand
GAGGAAAATTATTGAAATATGTTCTGTTTGAGGTAGGGGGAATTATTTGGAAAGCAATTAATGAACTGGTTGCTATGGGTGAAGTTCTTATTATGATTAGTAATTAAGAATATAGTATGACAAAAATTGGAAACATAGTTTGCATATAAATAAAGTTGCCCTGTTGCTGTCATAGGTTTTCAGCCATGTTCAAGTTAGTTAAAAACCAGCATTTTTAAGAGACCATGATGATGGTCATGTGTGACATCATCTCTCATGATGGAGATAGTACAGGTTTCCAAAACATTGTTTTTTGACCCTTTTTGATGTGGGTGATGACCTGAAAACATTTTAAATTGTATGGCTGCTTTGAAAGCTCCAAATAATACATGATATGTATTGTATGTTAAAGTGATGATGTGGTGTTTTAGCAATGTGTGTCACATATTGAGGTGATGATGAGTTTTCAGATTCAAACTGCAATTTTGCACAAGTTTTATCTGTACACAGGATGGTTCTGAGATCATTACTGCCACTCTGTCGCAGCTCAGTGTTGGCTCGAGAAGCTAGTAAAGACTACTATATCACTGTAACCCACCGATTAAGATTAGCATACCGGCACTTAGCACAACTCATGGTGAAAGAGGGACGCATACCAGAAGCTGAGCTTTTATTCTACTTCACTCACTATGAGTTGGGAGTGCTCTTGAAAACAAGGGACCCTGTTATTATAAATAAGTAAGTTCATCCTGGTATATCTTTAAATTCTGATTAACCTTAAGAGATAGGTGTTCAAGTAGGATGTGACACTGTCATGATGTATCCTTTAGATCAACATTCACAATCACCTTGTCATACACATTTAATTTTACAACACTAAATTTTCATATAGTGTGATACAGTTGAGTGAATAAAAGTCTAGAAGTCCAATGTATTTAATGCCAAGGGCTGAACTCTGCTCTGGGTTAAAATGGATCTTTTAATAAATCCCATTTCTTTAAGACTCAATTTAATATTAATTTTCTTTTTATGACTTATTTCTGCTTTTTCACTTGCCATGCAGTTCCATGCCAGGTCCATGTCATATTTGTCCTACCAAACAGTTTGGTGTAATATTAAATATATCTATCAGTATTGTCAATCACAACAAACACACAATGTGTGAATAAATTTATTACATGATAACTAGTTTCGACCCTAGACTCGGTTCATCATCAGGCCATGATACAAGAATGTGAACATACACAGACACTATTAACCATAAGTTGGAAATCACCCTCTTTGCCAGTTGCATAGTTTCTTTTTTAGATTCTTGTATGGATGGATAAGCACTTGATTTGCGCAAATAAACTTTATATGAAACATCCCCTTTGGTGTAACAATCATAATATCTACAAAAATTGTCAATCACAACCAACACACCTGAATCTAGGGTCAAAACTAGTTGCCACCTAATAGAGTTTTTCTCATAGTGTCCATTGGTTTGATTGACAATATTGATAGATTTTATGATTGTTACACCAACTGGGATATTTCATTTAAAGCAATAATATTGCTTTATGTGAGGGTCATCCAACATGTGGCCCATCTGAAATCTTTAGCAAACAATTTTCTTATCTAATTAGCTAGCTCATTTGGAGTATTGGGCCAGTAGAGTCTAGCAACCTGCCACTGTTTCTTTATTACTGATAAGGACAAGCTATACTTCCCTGTTGTTATAAATTAAAAACTCATTCCAGCCACACACACACACACGACTTTGTGATCATTTAACCCACTGTTTACAACAATTTGGACACCCTTGCTCTGGACTAATATTTGGGATATGCTTCATTTCAATCATGCTGAAGCTGTCCACTATTCTGACCAAGTCTTATCTTTTGGTTATTTTAGTCTCTCCTGTACAGTGCATTAAGGTGTGCCATCACTGGTTACTTTGAAGTCCTTACCTACTCTCTTATACTGTATAGTGCTATATGACAATAGTTGAAATATCACTGTTATATAACCAAAGGAAAACAATAATTATTGCGATGTTTCTTGTATTGTGAGTTGTATCACACTGCGTGATCTTTTATGCTGGCACAAAAATCATTAGATGGTGAAATGCAAGTACACTTGCTGGGAAGGGACAAAATAGATACTGCCTTAAAAGCAGTTGCAGAAAAGTGAACTATAGTGTGTGTGCCCATGCACACACATATATGCATACTCTCTCACTTTCTCTCACCAACAAGCCTAACCTTAATTACTAGTAATAGAAGTGTACCGCATAAATTATGAAGCATGTGGTACTGCAGTTTTCTCCATTCTACTCTGAGTTCACTTCTGTCATTCCCGGTATCACCCACGTCACATTCATTTTCAATGTTTTTGACATATGTTTGCACTCAGAGTAAGAGCACATGCCTCAGCATGTTAAAAAACAACAGCCAATATAATAAAAGGCTTGTGCAATTGATTTTTGCAGGGCAATTAAACGCAGGAGGTTTGAACCTGAGTGGAAGCAGCTTGTGTTTCCAGAGTTAGTCAGAGGCATGCCAACTCCTCTATCTGTAAGTGACAGAAATGAAGTACACCAGTCATTGTGATCATGAGTGATTCCCTGTCTGTACAGTGAAAGCCACAACACCCTCATCACATTCAGTAACTCTACTTCCCAGACTTTACTTCCCCTCATTTAGTGCACCCTGAGTCAACTTACATGATTTTCATATGACATGTCCTGTTTAAGACAGGGCTGTTTTTATTAACTGTCCAGTAATTTTGAATAACCAAGTGAGAGTAGAGTGAAGACTGGCTCAAGCAGAGCTCATCCTCCCTCTATATGTTTTTGGAATGGAGCTCCATCTCAGTGAGCTGCTAGATATGGCCATAGTATCTGAATTTTATGGAGAGGAAATTGATATTCTGGAGTTGGGTCCAGCACTGTGTTGGCCACAGCTGATTTACCTGGATACACTAAATGGATGTGCATATGGTGCTCGGTGACCGTGGTCTCATTGGAACAGTCGGTTTGTCTAAAGAATACTTTATCACATTCATAGGAATTACTATACATCCTTCACAGAAGGAAGGGAACTGGAAATTTTGCTTAATGTGAGGTTGAGACAGAATTTTGCTCATGCAAATCATTTATCACTTTTCAGGCTCAGGTTTTACTTACAAATTCTATGTGCTTAGCTTTCCTGTATCAGCCTACCATTCTCCTATTTCTCCTGCAGCTACCCTTCTTTTTTCCTGATATTTGTACTTTGATTTTATTTATTGGTTGTGTTTACATTTTTTGTATGTATTATTATATATTACTTTTTTATTTACCCATGGTATTTCTTCCTTACTTTTTTTTCTGTTTCCCTTAATGGTTCTGCTATTCATTCCAGTCAGAAATAGTCCCTACTAGTGCTCTACTCTGGCCCAGCCTAACCCTGTATTCACTTGTCTTTTTTTCCTTGCGGCTGTAATTTTGTATTTGGACTTCAAAAATGTAGGTTCTCTCAGCAGTGCTTGGGAATAGGGGTGTTTGTGATCTTTACAGTTTGAATCCAAGGAGACATTGAGAGGACCCACGACTTCAGGAGTTCGCCTGCAAGGAACATCAGTTTACCCTGGCACAGTGATCGGGCGAGCATGTGTAGTAGTAAACCTTGAGCAGATAGGAGAGTTGAGAAATGGTGACATTCTCATTACATGCAGTACTGATGTTGGCTGGAGCCCATATTTTCCTCTTGTTGGAGGAGTTGTCACTGAACTTGGTGGCCTCATCTCACATGGTGAATATGCCAGATTTATCACTGTCTGTGGTTATAGAGCTGTACTGTGTATCATCTGCTGAATTTCTTTTATAGTCAAATGTTTGAGTGTTGTGAGTGGAAGCATTTGTGGCCTATTTTAAGACACTATGCAAGCTGGTACATGGAGGGAACAAAGGAAGAAATGTTAATCTGTCACTATAATCATTCCCCAACTTGGAATCAAATCCAAAGTATTGTCTAGGCTCACAGAATGAGTGTGTTATTCTGTATACTCCCTCACTTCATTTATGGTATATAAACACATAAACAAAACAAGAAAGAGAAGGACATGACATTTGTCCCACTTGCTGCCTGGAATGGACTGGGGGAGGAAACAAATGAAATTTTAATTAACTTGTAATTTGTATTGTGGGGCACAAAAATAAATTTTGTTATGATAATACTGATTTCCTTTTTATTGTTAATTTGGGGCTGTATTTCTTGATATGCCCATGATAGATCCTTCTAATTAAGTTATAACTTTTTATCTTTTTTATTCAGAAAATATTATTTCACAGTTGGATATTTGAATTTTTAATAACTAACACCATGCAGTCTTATTGAGGATCTAGGAGCCAGTCATGACAGTCCTCTACTTTTATGGGACACAAAATCCCATTTTTTTATTCACAAGAACCAGACACTGGATCCTGCATCCATTCCTCATTTCACTCTGTATTTCCTTAAATTATATCTTAACACTGTCCTCATGTTCATTTTGGCATTTTTGAAATAGTTTCTTGCTTCAGATTTCTACCTAAAACGTAAGTATTCATTTCTCATTTCTTCCCCCTCCCCTAATATTGCAAGTAGAATTAACATTCATTAACTAAATTGCTCCTGATACTCTGTTTTGTCAACTGTATAACCTTACTTCTTGTTTCATTTCATGTCTGTTATTTTTCTCAGAATCAGTCTATGTCAAATTTGTGGTGGACTAAATAGGACTCGGGTAGATAATTCTCCAAGTGTATAATTCATTTTTCCTCTGTCAGTTATAATTCCACCAATTTTTCACATTCTCTGACTCTGAAGAATATGAGAGTCTTGAACAACCAGCATGCTGTAGCTATGTCAATATGTACGTGTAATTAGCATCTCACTTCTGTTCTGGTACTTCACTGGACTCAGTATAAAGGAGTTAATAATTGAAATGTAAAACACTGCAAAATTCTGTTAATTCAACTCGCAAAGGACCAGACAGGAGCCAACTTATCAATTACTCCAAATTATCAGAAGGAAACTGTACTGACCTAAGTACTTACAGGTACTTTTTTGTTTGTGCTCATATTTGGTGTGTACAACTGATCAGAGTAGTATTCCATTTGGATATCTCCTTCATCTGCTGGTTCAAGGTCATCACGGCCTTCTTCTATGTTTTATGGAGTCTTCATAGCTGAAGAAATTGATGGAATAAGAAAATATTGGTCAGCAGACACCACAACTGTTGAAATACAGACACTTGGAGGCTTTTTTGAACATGTCCCAAAGATATGCCTTTTTCATGCATTTTTTGGTAAAAAAAGAAACTTTCGGTTTTGGGACCACAATTCTCCAGTGCCAGATAATCCAGATTATTAGGATTACTGGATTATCAGATGCCAGATTACAGGAATTTTGTTGTGATATATATATTGTATTTTCAGGTGCAGTTGTGGCTCGTGAATATGGTCTTCCATGTGTTGTTGGTTGTCAGAATGCTACAAGAATCTTCTCAACAGGTCTGTATGCAAGCATGGCCCATCCTTAAAGGCTAAAGGGGCCAAGCCCCTCTCAGCATTTAACACTTTGATGCATGAAAAGTAATATAATGAATTTGTAATTTGTTTGCATTCTGTCAAGGATAACAAGATTCTTCAAAACCCCTTTCAAGGTGGTTAGATTACAGGCACTTAAGGACAGTGTTAACTCATCAGTCCTAACATAGCACAGCTCTCCATTGCTCTGGCAATCACTAGGTGTCATGCCTTCCACATTCCCAGTAGGACCAGCATATTCAGGGCTAATAAGCAATTTATAAAGGTTGTGTCTGTGTGTGCACAAAGTCTCCTACTTTTCTACACTCTGGGATTCTCAGCCATGTGCTTGTGAGCTCCTTTTTGACCCTCAAAGGGCTTGTTGGATGCCTAGAAGAATTGTAAAATATCACTGTAATTTTTAATTGCTTCCTGATTATCAGGGAGATGTTGCAATTTCCACTGTGTAAACTGAACCATTATCATGGAGTTCCAGATGGGGTTAGGCATTTATTTTAATTAATTACAGGAGGTTAATGTAATTCACGCTGTACTTTTTTTTTTGTCACACAGCAGCACATCTTGGGCATAGAATAATAGAGAGATATTTCAAGTGTTAAACCAAACTCAGATGAAATCCACCTGAAATGACAGCCAGTGAATATAGCTATATCACAGTTGAGTTAGAATGATATTTTGTAATCATGTGAAGCAAAATATATGTACCATGTGTTTTTCTCTGCAAATACTGTTCCTTATTAAGGAAGAAAATGATATGTGTTGTTGTTTTAGGGGATATGGTTCTCTTGGTGGGAGCCATGGGAACGATAGAGAAGATTGAGGAGTGTGGAATGACTGAGACTTAGTCAGAAGCCGTGTCACTAAAGTCAGCACAGGCAGAAACTGACGTGAAGGAAGGTATTTTAAATTTGCACACGTGGTAATGACATATTCCTTGTCTTCCAACATCTGATATATGACCACATGAATGGCACATTTTAGGATCATCTGTAAAGCAAATAGTGAACAGCCCTGCCATGTTTGTCCACTGTTCTATCTTCCCACATGGAACAGTGCTTCTCCTGGACAGATATTCAAGAAATACCATGTTTGGGATTTTCACAAATTTTGTTGACACATTCTGATTTTGGTTACAGTTGGACAAAAAAGATGCTGTACATAAAGACCGAAACACATATATGTAATCAGTCTTTACAATGGAGACAGACTGTGTTTTGTATGAGGTACAACATGTGTCCCAAAAAAACTGACACTCTAAATGTCATGCCTTTAATGAGCCAGGTACAGGAAACAGGGTGTTTGGGTCAAGCCAAAAGAAGTACATGAAACTTGATCCTGTGAGAAATAAAAAAAAATATGAAATTTGGACATTTGCAAGATGAGTACAAACTGAAGAGCTCAGAGAAACAGTTGACAACCTAAACATAACAAAATTCCATACAAATAACAAGAAAGAGAGGAACAATAGGGACAATAAAAAAATTGAAAGTACCAAAAGTTTTATGCCCTTAGCACATTGCCTAACTTGTTTACCTCCACACTCTGTAATTCTGAGATTTATTAAAGGACTCATTGATAAATCAAACAGCTATCAAGATGAACTTCTTGACCTTTCACAAATAGTTTGTAACATTACAGTCCTTAAAATGTGGTTTACATTCCACACAATGTACAGTTTAAAGATGGATAAGGGAATTTTTATTAATTTCAAGGGGTTATCCAGTTGTAATTTTCAAGGAAGTGACAGAATAGAAATATATACTGTGCACCTGGGTAAGTTGACCCAGATAATTTGATCCTTTATTTACCCACCTCTTCTTTTCTCTTTTGACACTTAATTTCTATATAAGAAAAAAGTTTTTTTTTTGTTATATTGGCATGATTCATTGATTACTGAGTGACCTAATGCTGACACATATGGCTTACACAGGAATATTTTGAGTACCTATAGGGTGTTGCATCAGTATGGTAGCATTTCCATTACCATTTTTACCATACATACTTGTATTGTATCCAGGTTTGTGCTTCTGGAGCTATTACATTATAGCCATAGCCTGTGATTTTGAGGTTCATTTTGCAGTGATCAAATATATGATGAAGTTACACGTGTCTCTTTGATCATGCTCATCAAGAGAGTGAAGTTTTAAGATAAAAAAATCTGTTTCCAAAAATGGATTTTGAATTGTGCTTTTCCTGTGAGATGTGCATTTGTGATCAATTATTTTGATTGTTGTGGGTGAATTTAAGGAATGGCATCTTTTTTATTGCTACTAGAGCAGGAAATGTATAGCTACATGACATTATTAATTTTAAGAGTTATGTTTTGGGAAGGTGTTTAAACTATTTGTACCTATTAAATGTTAATAAAGTAGGTGATGTCATAATGCCCCTTTATTCACAGGTTCCTGTAGTCATGTAACACATGTATGCTGCCAAATTCAGAATAATGATTATCAGGTATGCCAAAACAACATAACCCTGTGCAGTGTCAAGAAAATACATTATTTGAAGTATGGGGATACAAGGAAGAATAATTACTATGTACAAGTTTTTTCAGAGAAGCATTCTGTGAACTTGAAATGGGACATTATGAAGAGATTGGACACAAACTTCTTATGTTTGTTACTGATACTCCTATGTATGAATTTCATTTCCACATACCTGCAACAGATTTGAACTCCAGAAATCACCTTGGTGTTCCATGCCTTTACCTATTACCATTATTTTGCAGAATGCTTTTTTGCATACACAGATTACAACAATGTTGATACTAGTTGACACTTTAAAAGGTACATACCACATCATTTTTAATATGATTCCATTTCTATGCCTTGATTCCATATGTGGCCTCTTTCAGTGCAGTTTAACAACTACATATTTTTAATCTTGATTGCTTAAAACAAAATGGTGACTGTGTGTCACCTGTAACATTAGGGACCTCAATTTTGCCACACATCATGTATCACTTTGCATGTCAAGACAGCATATGGGGAGTGGAGAAACAGTTGCATTCATTTTTAACCTCCCAGTATAAGGAGGTCAGTGGTCACCTTCATGATGCAACTAATTTACTGTCAGGGAAAGAGACCTGGTACTGATTACATAGGAGCGTGGGCAGGCCCCATATCTGGTCTGGACGTTTTAGCAAAGAGAAACGTTTCATGCCACTGCTGCAGGTGTATTTATGTGTTACACACATTAATTCTCATTATAGACAGTAATTATTGCCCTATACAAAATTAGCTGGTTACTATCTCTATTGGAGGCAGACTGTGTTCTCTGTGATGTAGGAAGTGCAGCATGCATGAGATTTGGTACTTGGAATATTAGGAGCCTGTATAGGGCAGGTTCACTTACAGCAACGGCCAGGGAAATTAAGAAGATATGAATCAGATTTAGTGGGTGTACAGGAGGTTAGGTGGGACAAAGTGGGCATGTTAAGGGGATTATAATTTTTTCTATGGAAAGGTAAACGAAAATTATCAATTGGGAACAGGATTTTTTGTACACCACAGAATAGTATCAACAGTTAAGAGTGTAGAGTTTGTTAGCGATATGGTATCATATACAGATCAGACAGGTCGCTGGTGTAATATCATAGTTCTGAATGTGCATGGACCAAGTAAGGAGAAAAGGGATGATTCAAAAGACAGTTTTTATGAGGAATTAGAGGCTTTTTTAATCATTTTCCAAAGTATCATATGAAAATACTTTTAGATTTTAATGTGAAAGTGGTAAAAGCAATCCCATTACATGCCTGGACAGGCCCTGAGGGTTCGAAGAGGTTGAAGCTCACAGATTTCAAGACAATCGGCACATGAAGGTGGTAAGGTTGTCAGCCCCATGCACCGGCTGCCTTAACGCTGCACGATATATTCCTGGTACTCATTTTTGTTAGAGGCTGAGTCGATCTCAGGGTCATAGTGCGGCTGGAAGGATTACATAAATGAAAAATTCCAATGACACCATCAGGAATCGAACCCGCGACCTTCCGGCTTGTAGCGCAGTGCCTCAACCAACTTCGCCACTGCGTACCCCAATGCAAAAGTGGGGAGTGAGAATATTTTCAAACCAACAAGAGGGAAGGAGAGACTAAATCAGGATAGTAATGATAATGGTGTTAGAATAGTAAATTTTGCCACATCAAAAAAACCTGGTTGTTAAGAGCATGATATTTTCGCACCAAAACATTCATAAGTACAACTGGACCTCTCCTGATGGGAAGACTCACAACCAGATTGATCACATATTGACAGGATAGGATATGAAATGACATTCGAGTATACTAGACGTATGAAGTTTCAAGGGAGCTGACTTTGATAACTAATCACTATCTGGTGGTTGCAAAAGTTAGGGAAAGACTGGCAGTAAGTAAACAAGAAGCACAGAAGTTTGATGGGGAAAGATTTAATCTCAGGAAGCTAAATGAGCTGGAGGGCAGTATCAGATTGAGCTTTCATACAGGTTTGCAGCTTTGGAGAACTTAAGTGATGGTGAGGACACAAAGAGGCTTGGGAGAATATTAAAGAGAACATCAAAACCTCAGCTAACTAGACCCTCTGCAGTGCCCTAACATAACATGTTATTGTTGTGACAGTAAACTGACTGAACTGATGAGTGGAAGACAGATATAAATATGAAACTACAATACACAAAAATTATATGCATTTCCTTACAATGAGCTTCTTGTCCTACACTGCACTGACCAGTTCGAGGAAAGACCGTTTCTGTTCCTTCACCTACTCACATTTTGCATTCCAACAAGGAATGTGACCTCTAAGAAGTCAACCATTCAAGAAATAGAAAAAACGTGACGAAATAGGGCAATATACTTACATACGGTCTGCTTCAACTTTAATACCACACCACACCAAATATACAGCAGCAGATTTCTGAAATAAATACTTTCAGAAACTAAAATATAAAGTGAAAATGAACATTAAATGGCTCATAAACTAATCCGTATAAATATACTTGGAATGTTTCAAAACTATGGGATCAGGTAGATGGATTCTTTGTTAGAGTATATGCTTTATATGAACTTTCCAGCTTTCAAACTGTAGGAAATACAATGGATAATATAAAAAAAAAAAGTGCAGTAATGGGCATTTAAAACAAAAAAGCCTTGGCTTCTAGTAATTTGGAATTTAATGGCATTATGCTAAAAGTTAAATACTGGTGTATAAAAATGTTAAAAATATGGGGAGTTGTCATTACAGGTGTCATGCCTGTTGAAATATCTAATATCTAGACAAATGAATACTAATGATCAATGCTGCTTGGCAGATTGTAGTATCCTAAGCATTCGGCAAACAAAAACTCTGGATTAATTAATGAAAAACTCTTCCTGTTAGTTATATAAAATTAATTACCAAAATAATACATTCTTAATGAATTCAGAGAAAAATACATATTTCACACAGCACATATCATTCATAAGATTCTTTAAAATAAAACACCAGAAATTTATGGATCACTATGTTGTTAATGTTTTTGACTAGAAAAGATTTGGATATTTGTGTCCTGAGCCTCGGAATTTAAGACTTACCCAATTTTCTCTTTCTGATATCTAAAATTATTTGCACAGTCTCATCAAGTAATGAATCCAGTATCCCTAAAGTTATTTCATTTTTCACAGTCACTTCGTCTTCATCATAACAGGTCCATGCAGATTCTTCCTCATGAGATTCTTTCATCAGGATTTCATCCACATAGTCTCTCTTCTTACGACTCCATCGAATAACAAGTTTCTCTTTACGTGCTCTAGGTGCAAAGCCAAACAGACCAAGCACTTGCTTCAAGACCACTTCTTGTAACATCTCCCTGGATCTTGGGAGTGGTTTATTTCTCTTATGTAAGAAGGCAGGCCAGTCCCATGGTGCACATGGCTTCTCCCTAACCAAATCATAAGTTTCTTTTATGATGTCTTTTGTTAAATCAAACACCAGTTTCTTAAATATCCTTCTGCTGGTACTTTTAATGTCCGTGCCATTATCACTGTAAAATTCAGATGGCACTTCTGCTTGCCCTACATCGCCACCTGTTGCCTGCAGATCATATAAGTAACTGGTTACTATCACAGTCAGCGAAGAGAGTTCATCTGCTGTGAAAGGAATGAAATGGGGTTCTTGATCAGTTGCGAGATCAAGCTTGCATGGTGCTGCAGAACTTCTGACACTCTGTCCTGGTGGTGTGTATGGAGGAGGCGGTTTGTTTGGGATCTCTCGAATGTAGAAATATGGCAGTTGTTCCTGTGCTTGTTCAAGCTCCTGAATCTGTGGAAGTGAAAGTACAGACATTTCAAATGACCAGGGCCTGAAGAAACTTGCACACTATGTTTCATATGTTTCTTATATACTGCGCATGATCACGCTGATAATAAATCTGAAGAACTGGTTATCACTAACCTCTTGCTCAATTTGCAGCTGCTGTAGCCGAAGCTCCTCTGCTTCTCGTCTTGTATGACCAAGGCCATAATCTTCATCAAACCATTCATTCTCTGGACCTTCTAGCCCTCCATTTGCAATTTCTAATTCCACCTACAATATAAAACATACACCTTCTACAATGATACAACAGTATGTAATGGAAAATCAACTTCTATCAATAAGTACTGAACTTCCTATCTCAACAGGGTTACAATATTTCTTGTAACATGGATTTGCTGAAAAATGTATGAATTACTTTTTCTGAAAATATAAAATGTCTGCAGATGTAAATTACACACTGTTTTCACTACATGAGATTTTAGCTTCTCACAGCAGTGTTGCCAAAGATTTGAGTCTCTGGGACATGACCTTGTGTCACTCCATGTTAGGAGCCACTGACCCATTGATACAGCATCACATCCTGGAAGACTCAAAACCCTCTGTTTTCACTACCATCTCACAGAAGAAACATAAACACATTACAGTACAGCATTGTAAAACAGAAATGGGACATCTGATTTCCTAGAGGAAGCACTGCTGGAAGGAAAAAAACAGCCCATACAGCAACACACTCTATCAATGCCAAATGTAAACACACCATCTTGTGTTGCCAGAAACATTGTAGACCAAGAATCACCCAATGTCTTATATTTCAGTTGAGAAAAATCACCAACTTCCTGTTGAGCCTACTTTCGTACATTTGCCCTCTTCATTCTTAATGCTGCAGTTCTCACAGCCAGCAAACACAACCTTTTAAATCCACAAATGGTGACAGCCACAATTTTAACCATACAGATCATAGTGGTAACTATACATACGACCTGCTGAGACACTAAGAAACTCTCCATATTGCCTGTACAACATATTTTATAGTCCCAAATGATTCTCACAGGCAACACAAATTATTTGCCCAAACAGCTATAACCAACTGGTTGTAATGGTTGCAGACAGTGTCCTCTGTGAGGTGGTGACTGACACTTTATATGTATGTATGAGGTGATGATGAGCAGTGAGAGGTTAAATTAACTATAAAAATTTCGTTTTAGTGTGGCCATTTCCTGCTGTTAGTCTGAGACAGTGTTTCTAGTCAGTATAGGCCAACCACTCATTTCCTTCACAATTTGCTCTCTCTCTCTCCCCTCTCTGTCTCTGTCACATGCACATATGCACACAAACACACATTTACATCCATATGTAAAACATGCGAAAAAGAAGCATCCATAGCTGTCACAGAAACAACCATCAGCACTGAGCATAACAATACACATATCATACGTTTATATGATTATGCAACTGTGAAGGGTTACTTCTAAAATTACTTGTAACCAGCCGTTTAATGAGTCAAGACTGATGCTTCTATACCACTTCATACACATAAAGCCTCAGAGGTCTCAAAATTATGATTACATTTAACCCAGTTTGACCATGCAAGATAATTTGATGCCCTACCGTGTGCTGTGCTGCCAGGTCCTCTGTCACACCAATTACAGGCCTATCAAGATCCTCCTTGCTAGGTGAACCTGTTAGCAAAACAAGAACTTCACTGCAAACTGTTTAAAATATTATTTACTTAAAAAAAGATACTCTGTACATATGCCAAGTAAGTTGGAATTATGAGAAGGGACATGCAGAAATATGCTGACTAGATGGTCCACAAAATAATATTAGTGCCTATCTGGAATTAAGAAGGAAGAAAGGAGATGCCTACCTAATATAATACAATGTTGTGTTCAGCCCCCTCAGATTAAGAATGTCCTTATAATACAACATGGTGCTGTGTTCCTGAGTTAGGACCTCAGATTAAGAATGCTCTCCTAAAACAACATGTTGCTGTGTTCCTGAGT
>Ga0123354_10011266_pt1 | contig 13802 bp, 6 predicted proteins | sample TergutLab28metaG_2_FD_97872 | JGI IMG/M metagenome (GOLD analysis project Ga0123354, IMG submission 97872) | Labiotermes labralis P4 segment gut microbial communities from Petit-Saut dam, French Guiana - Lab288 P4 | ecosystem: Host-associated > Arthropoda: Insects > Digestive system > Gut ... | reverse complement strand
TGGTCTTTAAATAACCGTGGTGGAAAGTGTTTACAGCGCGGTACGGACTGATTCCTTATATAAAGCAGATTACGTTTGGTCTTTAAATAACCGTGGTGGAAAGTGTTTACAGCGCGGTACGGAATGATTCCTTATATAAAGCAGATTACGTTTGTCCTTTAAATAACCGTGGTGGGAAGTGTTTACAGCGCGGTACACACTGATTCCTTATATAAAGCAGATTACGTTTGGTCTTTAAATAACCGTGGTGGAAAGTGTTTACAGCGCGGTACGGACTGATTCCTTATATAAAGCAGATTACGTTTGGTCTTTAAATGCTTAATGTAACGATACAAACGTGGTTTTGACACAGTTCAAAGTCATAAATTCGCATAGTAAGTATAAGAAATCACATTAATACACAACACTAACCAACATAAATAATGAATATAAATCAGCCCATTAATTAATTCATTTATATTGGTTACTACAGCAACACAGCAGAATGTAGCAACTGAACAGAAAGTACACTATAGTCAGTGGCGTGAGGCTATTTAGACTGATTTACCTACCAGTAATATACAGGAAAGCTCAAAATATTTATACTGACTATCGATGTGGAAATTTACTGCAGAAATTTGGTAAATATTTACCAAAATACACCGTGTCACATCGCAGACTTCAACATTATTCGTATCCACCACCGTCAGAACGTAAAACCTTACATAACCTAAACGAATCTGTAGTAACAAAACACAGGGCTTCAAAAGTGGCAACACACGTAAAGGTTAAATTGATCTCGTTACAGAGGTATAGCTCAACTCTTCCACGATCGCGATACTAGAAGGTGGTCAGCAGCACGCTCCGGCCGCACTTTACCCCCGGGAAAGACCCGGTATCCGTTGTACAGGAGGCTGGGTGGGCCCCAGGGCCGGTCTGGACTGGCGGAAAATCTCGTCCCCACCGGGATTGGATCCCGGACCTTCCATCCCGTAGCCAGACGTATACTGACTGAGCTACCCGGCCCACGGCAATAAAAGTAACTGTAAAAAATCACGATCACAAGACAAAAGAATTGTCATCCCACTCTCCTACAACTAGTTTTATTTTTTCTGACATTATAATTCTCCTTTTTTAGCTAACGCCCGTTCGCAGCTATCACTAGACAGCAAACTAACCGTATACAAGGCAATACTGCGACCCATCTGGACATATGGGATAGAGCTATGGGGATGCAGCAAGCCATCCAACACCAAAATCCTCCAAACATTCCAGTCAAAAATGATCAGAATGATCAGCAGAGCCCCCTGGTACGTCTGCAACCAAAACTTGCACAGTGACTTCGATATCCCGTACGTAACGGAATGGTTCGAATCAACGCGAACAAGTACAAAAACCGCAGCAATGAGCACAGCAATCAACTGATCACAGCTCTCTTCAACCCCTCAGCCGACAGACGACTCAAACGACTATGGCCGGAAGACTTAGCTCAATAGCAAAACTGCAGTGAACCACCGATGGATGGTGCCTGCCTCACGACCTTTTCTTACCTCAACCTAACTAATTACTCTAACTAATTGAGTACATTGTAATTTGCAATATACAATAAAAAAAATTGGCTGGTTTTTCTGCGGCACTCCGAATAAAATATTTGAATTTCATCTATTCCTAATACATGTGACATGTGTGACTGTAGAGTTGTAATGATTTTAGTGAAACTGTGTGTATAGCTTACAAATTGTAAAGCTGTTAAGCTGGATGAAGTGTACAAGGAAATAATGACACCACAAGGATTAGTGCATGGGACATACACAGGCCGGACATACACAGCGTTATGAGCTCATGTCTGCTTGTTCTGTTAATTCCGCGCTCTTCTCTGGCTTAATATGAAACCTACAGGGCATTAAATTCATCCAAACAATATTTAAAAACCGAGTTACCATCTCACACGCAAAACAACGCAACTTCATGTAAAAGAATACAATTTTGCGAGATATCAGGTTCTTCTAGCGGTCTCGCTGAAGGTTAATGTGTACTGAGATGTTATGCCCTTTCGACTGGCAAAGGCGGTATTTACCGATGTTTTTATTCTGAAGGAATTCTTTGCGCTTACGTCAGATGACAAGATATCACATCACAGAAGGGAATAAACGTCACAGTCAGTTTCAAAAGAGAAAGTCACATCTCACATCTTTATGTTGCATAGGAAATACCGTTTATGGCCAGAGCTGTACAGTTAACCTTACAGCCCAGAGGGAGAGTACAGATATAACTCCACCCTTTAACCTCGGCGTGGGCCGGATAGCTCAGTCGGTATAGCGACTGGCTACGGGCTGGACGGTATGGGGATCGAATCCCGGTGGCAGGCGAGATTTTCCGCACCTGTCCAGACCGGCCCTGGGCCCATCCAGCCTCCTGTACAATGGGTACCGGGTCTTTCCCGGAGTGAAAGAGCGGCCGAGGCGTGACGCTGACTACTCACCCCCTTCTAGTGCCGTGGTCAAGAAGGAGTAGAGCTATACCTCTACTGCCCCTATGGGCCGTACAGCCTGTACAGAGCCACAGTGCTTGTACAAGGGTGTACTTTACCTTTACCTACATCTCTACTCCCCCTATAGGCCGTACAGCCTGTACAGAGCCACAGTGCTTGTACAAGGGCGTACTTTACCTTTACCTACATCTCTACTCCCCCTATAGGCCGTACAGCCTGTACAGAGCTTCAGTGCTTGTACAAGGTTGCAATTTGCACTTTTTACTTTAACCTCGGCGCTAGGTGAGTGTAGCTAGTCAAAGCCACTTCTCCGCCGTTTTACCCAAGGGAAATAGACCAGGTTCTAATTGTACAGGAGGCTGGATGGGTCTCGGGACCCGTATGGACGGGAGCAGAAAATTTCGCTCCCGCCTGGATTTGATCCTCGCACCGTCCATTCCATACCATATTGCTATTCTGACTGCGCAATCCCGGGGGTCTCACTACGAGAACTGTAAGACACCACAAATTAAAATATTTTTGTAATTAAGGGGGAGTGGTACGTACGGTTACCACTTCAGTTTTAAGGGATTAAAGAGTTTACATGCTACTGGGGGACAAAGTTGGCAGGAACAGCAAGTATGAGAGTCCCTGATTTAAGCACCCCGTTAATTCTCAAATTCGGAACCGTCATTATGGCCTTTGTCTCACACACTCTCGAATTCTCTTAAACACTGCCACAATGTAAATATTCGAGGGTTTAAAGAAATTCCTTATCAGGCAATCACCCATTCACGCCTTACGTGTAAAAGGAATGACCGTTGGCACTTCGTAGTTCCAAGACAAAACGTGATCGCTGTTATTCTAAATTCCTGCAAATTTTGAACACTTTTGTAATTATTCGATTTACTTGTCATACCGAATGCTCGCTTCTTTGCACTTCATGAAAATCCGCCCAGTGAGAGCCGAGTTGTTCCATACGAACAGACAGACAGACAGGACGAAGCTAATAGCCTCATCTCGCAATTCTGCGAAACGCACTAGACACGTTTCGAATTAGTATCATATCCAGCGATTTTTTTAGTTTTTTTTTACAGCGATATTTACGCAAAATTCAAATGTCGCAGAATACGATGATGTGCCGACTGGTAAATAATAATATTTCGGGAGTTGTTGTTGTTGTTGTCTCCTTCTTCAGTGTCGAAGAAACAAATTTTCTTTGTGTACTCCTCCAAAACAGTAATTTATCACAAGCTGACAACTCGCCATGTACTGTACAGGAATATTAGAATAGCGAAATCGTACTCCGCTGACAGACATACGAGCGTATTTAGCGACTCATTTTCATTTCTCCACTCTCCCTTCGTGCACCGGGTAGCTCAGTCGGTATAGCAACTGGCTACGGGCTGGACGGTCCTAGGATCGAATTCCGGTGGGGGCGAGATTTTCCGCACTTGTCCAGACTGTCCCTGGGGCCCACCCAGCTTCCTGTACAATGGGTACCGGGTCTTTCTCGGGGGTAAAGAGCGGCCGGGGCGTGCTGCTGACCACTCAGCCCCTTCTACTGCCGTGGTCAAGAAAGAGTAGAGCTATACCTCTACTCCCCCTATGGGTCGTACGGCCTGTACACAGCCTCAGAGCCTGTACAAGGGTGCACTTTACTTTTACTTTATTCTACCTTCGTGTTCCCGCAATTCTTTCCTCGTCAACTGATTATTATCTTCTTTAACTTTACTGTGGTCTTTATTATTATTATTACTGCTTTGTTAATGTGTTGATATTTTCCTCATCTAATACTAATCTTATGTTTCTCTTTCCGGCTCTTTTGTTCCAGCGAAGAAAATTAATACATGACAGACTACGGCGCCGTATCTATGGCCCTCCCAGCGCCATATCTACTGATGAGGGAGTGTTCATAAAGACACAAGACACCACACAAGGAACTGAACTTTATCATCAGAACAGTGGGCTAACAAAACACTTCAGTTAATAAAATTTGATGCAAAACCGCACGAGGTGAAGTATACTCCGAACATTTCAGTCTGCATACTGAAATGACGGGCGAAAAAAAATTATATGAATATATTTTTAGTTAAGCGATAGATTAAGCATTGGAACCTTACATTTTATGCACATTAAATTTAAAGTTCCAATTCTACCTAAAGAAAAAACACTGCCATTTCCCTCACAAAGGACACCCAATTATTGCAATCAATGAAATTACCTTTTATTAGTGTGATATTCATACAAATGTGAAGTTAGATTCGAAGACTGTGTTAGAAATGTGATGGCACACTCGCAGAAACCAGATTTCGTCTTTCGGCGAAACTGACGAGTACATTTAAATCAGCGGGGGCTTCAGTTCATTCGACTACTGGTAGCCGAGGTGTGCGCATCAGCGGTAGTAATGCTGGATACACCATGTTGCGAGGTAGTGTGAAGAGTACTGGCTACCCACTGCATTCGCCAGTCCATTTAAATCGGCCGGGGGGCGTCCGTTCAGTCGACTACTGGCAGCCGAGGTGTGTGCATCAGCGGTAGTAATGCTGGATACACCATGTTCCGAGGTAGTGTGAAGGGTACTGGCTAACCACTTCCCCTCCCGTGCGTCACCGTGTGCCATCACATTTCAACTGGACTCTACATATGTACGAGAATGAGCCATGTGGAATGGTGGAGGTATAAATCCGCTTGTTCTTAACTTCAGCACTAGATAGAAGGAGCGGTCAGCTTTGCGCCTAGCCACTTTAACCCTGAGCACTATCCATCGATACCCCGCTAAAAAGGAGTGGAAATCGTAGGAATACTTAAACAAAATAAGTAGGCCAAAGGCATAGTTACTTTACGTTACGCTAGATGGTATAGCTGGCAAACCGTTTAACCTTTAGGCACAATGCATCCTATACATAGGACAGACGTACCGCTACTCCTCAGAGTACACTTTATATATTTAGTCTACAGATATATTGAATTATTTTTTTTAGAATTTCTCTCACCATCTTCGTCTAATCCTCCACAAAATGTCGTGTATTTCCTAATGTAACACTTCTTGGTTCATAAAATATTCACATTTTACATAAATGGTGTGCTAAACCGTAAATGTCCAGCTCCAGGGCCATAGGGTTAAATGTGTTTGTGCGTGGGATAACCGTCAAGGCGGAAGCCGTCCCTGCGACATTCGTACATCTGTATGTAGAACTGAAGGACAGCAAGTCAAACAGATACCTTGTACTCTGGAAAATTTTGAAGTGGAAAGAAAAGAGGCAATTTCAGGATCCAATAAGCAGGCAATGGGGCTTCAAATACTGCATGGTTCAGAGAACTGTCACGCAGATCAAGGACATTTACCGTAGGTCATGAAGGAGATAAAAAAGGGGAAAGTTAGTGATGACGCGGCTAAACCTGTCCAACAGTTGGTCGCTGTGGACGGAATGACACTTCGGGTTCTATAAGATGTGGGACGCAAAAATAACCGGACTTTAAATGTGGCGCGCGAACTAGAAGTAGTTGCGCGATTCGCCGCTAGGTGTCGCGAGCCAACACAATACTCCAGCAGTCTGCCGCGTGGCGTCAATCTAGGTTGACTTGTTGTTGTGGCTTTTTTTTTCTAAGTGCCTGATAGGAAGTTCGGCGGTTTTTGTGATGTCTGATAACAAAGAACAAAGAGTGAGCGTCAAGTTTTAACTTCTTTTAAAGAAATCGGCTGCTGAAACTGTTTCAATTCCTCAAGAAGATTTTTAGGAAGGAGCTTTAAACAAGACTCAAGTGGACGAGTGGTGTTTACGTTTCAAAGGAGGTGAAATGTCATGTGAGGACCAGCCAAGATCTGGACGAACTTCAACCTGCCGAAATGATGAAAATCGCAGAAGCAGAAGATCTCTGAATGCTGAAAAGTAACTGGCATTTTTTTAGCACCGCACTAAATGTTATTATGTGAAAATGTAAATTACTAAGTTTCTAAGATAATAATTCTATAAGGACATAGCAGTCATAACACAACTACATTATCACGTGTATATATAACTTATCAAATACATGTTTCGGCCAATGCTGTTGTGACCATCATCAGGTTGGATACAATTTATCAGAGAAGCTATATAGGTAAGATATAACAAAGAATAATTATTAGTATTAGTGTAGGTAAGGGGAACGAGATCTGGTTTACACAAAGTCGGTGGGCGTGTTTGTGCAGATGATGTGGTACCCGTACGTAGGCTGAAGCCTGCATACGGATACCACACCACCCCAGCCAAACCACAACGTAACACCAACACACATCCAACCAGAAAAATACAACCCATGAAACAGCTCATCAAATAAGTCGCAAGCTCCTGAGGATGGATGTATTAACATCCGAAACATCTTTAGCAGTAAATAATGAAATAATAAAGCAAGTGACATCAAGTTGGTCTCTCCTTATTCAACCTTACAGAATTTTTATACGGTGATGACGCACAAATGCATCTAAAAACGTGTTGTGTCCGTCTGTATTGGGTAGAACTTTACTTCCTATGGAGGGAGGGAGGGAGGGAGGGCGGGGTCCCGATTTAAATTGTTAAACCGGACATCGTCCGTCCCGATCCAGCACTTCTGTGTATTTGCGAGTCCCTCAGGACTGCTTCGTGGAACACTTCTCAAAGTAAGGACGAACCGCTCCTTCTCCTACAATTTACAGTTCAGTAAGACGTAAAGGTGAAGTCCGCGTCATAACATGCCGTGAAGGTACAGAAGGGCAGGTACAGTAATGGCTATACCCCTTTTAAACCTCGATAATACAGGGCGTTTCATAATGTACTCCGGGATTACAAAACTTTATTATATGAAAACCGTAGGACACGTATTTACGAAACCTGTAGAGATATAAGGAAAAACTCAAAAACCTTTTTCCCAGTAAGTTGTTTTTCATCGTAGTTCGCATTTCTGCCGCTAGGCGATGGAAGTGTATTAGTGAGAAAATGGCCGCTCCGGGGGAGAAGTCGTTTTGTGTGATGGAATATCACACAGTAAGTCTGTGGTTACTGTGCAACGTGCATTTCGTGCAAAGTATTCGTCCCACCATTGCCACGTGATAACGCTGACCTAAAGGCACGGATCATTGCAGCAGTGAAGAATATCGATGCACCCATGTTGACGTGTGTGTGTGGCAAGAACTTGAATATCGTATCGATGTGTGCCGTGTCACCAGTGGTGCATACATCGAACATCTCTAGTTCTCAAAAAAAACTTTTTCAGTTTTTCTGTAACTGTGAACAATTCCATTAATGTAGGTCCTTTTGTTTTCTTGTTATAAATAATTGTAATCACGGAGAACATTAAGAAACGCCCTGTAGATATGGGTGGGTGGTTATCGCCATGCACCGGCCGACTTACCCTCGGGAAACAGACACGTAACTCGAGTTACAGGAGGCGGGAAGGGCTCGAAGAAGATCCACGAGCAATGGAATTTCGAATTCCGTCTCGTCCAAACGTAGCGAATCGTTATTACCGGCTCGGTCATCCTGGCCACTGTACTATTTAGCACCCACCAGGAATCCAACAATTCGAAGCCTCAGCTCTGGACAACTTTCCTAAAAGTCGTTAAAAAGACCTCATACAAATAAGTAACAACATAGGCACTTCATATTCCTGGGCCTTAATGCTACGGGTCGTATTAATTATATTTACTGCGAATGAATTCAATTATTGTAAATATTTTAGAATCATAGCCTAATATGATTTACGGCTGGAGCTCGAAAGGTAATTTTACGAGTATTCTATCTGAAGGGGGTACAGAATATCACATTCTTAATGACGGATATGAATAAATGTTGTGACAAGTATGAGACGTCACTCAGGAATAACTTATGATGTTGAACACTAAACTTTTATATGCCTGTTCGGCTTGATTACAGCTTGCTAACAGGCCGAAACATGTAGATGTTGGTTTTAGTGTGACCGTGCATCACTGATACAATGAAATAAACAACCAACTAGATGCAACGCTAACGTCTTATTAATGATTTTAATCAGCTCAACAAGTCTGGTATGCAGGAGCATATGCTCCTGCATACCAGACAGTCTACCTCGTCATTGTCGCCAGAAGGCAGCATCGCCGGTGTACTATTCCAGAAGCTGTAAACAAAGTCTAGTGCTACTGAGGATGGGCGAAATCATCGCCCGAAACATGTTGAGCTGATTGAAATCATTAATAAACCGTTACTGTTGCATCTAGTCGGATGTTTATTTAAAATGTAGCTGTTGGTTTTTTAAGAAAATATGCTTGCGAATCAGGGATAATTGGTTTATTTTGCAACTAATACAAGATGAAAATAAGTAGTAAACTGTATATCAACGAAAGCCGCTGATTTACAAATTTTGGCCGGCATTTCAGTAGGATTTTTAAAAGGAACTGAAATACCGTAATTTTCTCACACAAACTAAAATTGTAACTATAGATTTGTATTTCTCCTTGTGACACAACAAATGTCAGCAACATATGTAGTATGTCAGTAGCCCACAACACTAGTTTTACCGACAAAAAGTTCAGTCATGTGGGTTTATTCATATTCTTGTGTGTCGTAGAGACCCCTTGGATACATTGATGATGTTAACGACTACAATCATTGTCAGTAATATATATATATATATATAGTACTAGTAGTATTGTTTTAGTTCCTATTATTTGGTTTTATGTAAGATTCGTTTTAGTTTTGATTTCATTTTCTGTTATTGTATCGTGTATATTTAGTTCCTTATTGTTAGTTACTGTTGTTATTTTATATAGTAGGGCGGGAAGTTGTTTTAATGTAGCCATTAGTATTTTGTTTGATGGTGAGAGTATTTCGTTTGATGCTAGTCTTGCTGTAAGTATAAATAATACGAATATTCCTTCAATTATGATAATGAATAGGGTGTATGAAAATCAAAATCTTCAATATATTTTTCCTCTGATAAGGCATACTACTATTTTTTGTATTAGTAGTATCAGTCCTATGGCTACAGGGTGTTTCATTTGTGTGAATATTAATCTTGTTATTGTTTTTATTGATATACGTAATATTAAAGTTAACAGCAAAATTCCGGACTAGACCGCCATGTTCCGACTTTCTGGGCACGCGCGCGCGCGCACACACACACACACACACATACACAACAAACACACACTCGGTAAGACTCTTCTGAACGTCTGATCAGGACCTGACAACAAACACAAAAAACGAACATACATGCCCTCGGCGGGATTCGAACACGCGATTCCAGCAATTGAGCCGTTGCAGACCTATACCTTAGACTGCACGGCCACCGGGAACAGTTTAAATTTGTATCTAGGGAAGCGTTTATAGCATCGCTATATTGTTAGCGAAAATTCCAAACGACGACCCATTCACGTAAGACATGGCAAAACGAATATGAGGATTAGCGTCAAAGTGGAGAAAGTATAATGTCCTTCCTTTACTCAAAGCAAATATTAATATCAGGCGTAGTTCATGCAATTCAATTACAATTTGAAACTCACTTGCAGGGGGATCTGTAATTGCACTAGGATGAGCGAACGTAGCGTTCCGTGAGAGGGGTTGGGACAGGCGGCTTAAAATGGGGTGAGAAGGGAGGACACTGAATAGGAAAACAAGAGGGAGGTTTCAGAAATCTGGAATAGAATTAGACAGAACGACGGAACGTGCCGACTCTACTGTCTCCCTGATCAAAGAAACAGCTTCAAGCAACGTACACAGACATGATTATTTATCACGACGCAAAGCAGTATTATGTGTATATATGTATGTTGTTTACTTCAGCTTCACTAAAGAATTGAATCTCAATTCATGTCCCTTCAAATTTTCTAATTTCCCTTTCTTATCCCTTTCCTCGTTTTGTCTTTGTAGTCTGTTTCTGAAGTGAAACTCAAAGACTTTCCCTTAGCTGGCTGCAACCAACTTCATCTTGCCTACTTGTTCAGCCTTCTAAGTGCAGACGCTGCTTGGGCCATCCCGAACTCCTAAGCTGTTCAAGCAATAAAGCAAGCAGCCCCAAGTCTGCTCTTGAACATAACACTCTCATCATATATAAGTTTTTGCAAATTTTACCTTGAAAGGAGACCAAACCATGTTTACAAATTTGTAAAACGTTGTGGTAATTAATCCGTTGACGCCTAACGAACCCATATAGTGATCGTACCGCACCGCTAACCTCTAAACGTTGCATTTTATACATTTATTCAACAAATACAGGTACTGAATATTTTAAATATGGTAAATACTCTCCGTTCTTTTCTCTTCAAAATTGAGTTTGTTTCATAATTCTAACATATTTGTTTCCTGTATTATTCACATTTAATATACATGGTGTGCTAAAATTAAAAAAAAAATTCCGGTGCCAAAAGGTTAAGGATTAAAAAAATACACGCACTCTGTACATATCATAGAAATCTTTTTGCATTCTTCTTTGAACAACAGAAATTCGCTAGAATGGTAGGAAGAAGTTTACAACGCGGTTCACTCATTCTAAAACTTCATTACCAAAAATTTTCCTCCCCGATAAATATTTGATGTAACAGGCTTCGTCCACTCTCGACACGCACGCAAATACAAGAGATAGTCTTAATTTAAGTTGCCGTTAGTTCAAAATGACTTTCAATAAACTGAAATATACTCAAAACTGTTTATAAATATTTTTTTAATAACAATATACATATCTGCAAATATTCTTTACGAACGTGACATAGACCTGGAAAGTAGAAACAGCATGCATAAAGGAAAAAGTATAAAGTATTGCATCATTAACCATATCAGGTACTTGCCATGGCTTAATTGGTTAATAACCCGCTTCTCACCGCACAGATTCCAAGCCGGACCCTTCAATATGGGATTTTATAAGGACAATGTAGTACTGGTGCAAGTCTTTGTCAGAGAACTTCATCATCATCATTGCCACTCATTCATTAAATCATCCGTCACCGACCCCATAAAATTTATAACAACTGAAGAGTGGAATTTATTTACACAGTGGTAGATTCCAGTTGAAACATGATGGCACACGGTGACGTACGGGAGGGGAAGTGAAGGGGAAACTGGCGAATGGAGTGGGTAGCCAGTACTCTTCACACTTCCTCGGAACATGGTGTATCCAGCATTACTACCGCTGATGAGCACACCTCGGCTGCCAGTAGTCGACTGAACTGACGCCCTCCGCCGATTTAAATGGACTCGTCCATTTCGTCGAAAGACGAAATCTGGTTTCTGCGCGTGTGTCATCACATTTCAAACGCAGTCTACCTCACAGTAAGCTTTCGGTGTCTGCATCGAAAAGGCCAACTGGTTTATATGTTTAGGGAATTTGGCATTTATGTCGCGAAAATTGATCGCCCCAAAATACAATTTCGTTGTGTGATCGAAATGTTAGAGCACGTGGCAACCGGGAATTACCTCTTTTCTCTAAAGGGGGTTTACTGTAAGAATGATATCAAAACTGGCTGGATGTTTTTTTTTATATTTTGCTGACCGTGCATCTCAGTATAATCTTAGTAATTAACCAACTTAATGCACAAAATCTTGTTTTATAATAAGTTTATTATATTCCTCTACATGTTTCGAGCACTGTTGTGCTCATCATCAGGAGGTCAAAACTGTATTACAGAGCATCTGTTATCATCACTATCATCATTAGTGTGAGGATACCAGATGCTGTATAATATAAATCTGACCTCCTGATGATGAGCACATAGTGCTCGAAACATATAGAGGCATATAATAAACTTTTTATAAAACAACCATTTGTGCATTAAGTTGGTTAATTACTAAGACTGCTGGATGGTGTTCTCTCCTCAGTATAAAACCTGGTGGTAACACCCCTAGAAATCCTTGGTTAGTTTTGTTTTTCAGCGCGCCACACTACAAGTTTTTCTGCCTGCAGTTTGGAACTCAAATTTACGGCACTATATTTTGGGGAAATATAGGGTCAAGGAAATTTCAGAATTTAATCCCAATGAGTAATGACACTTTTGTTATATAGATACAGGCGTTAGTATACATTTTTTGGTGCGAAAATTCCAATTCTCCAAAAGTGTGTGTGTCAGGATTTCTTCTAACAGTTAAACTGGAAAACTATGTGGCCAAGACAAAACAGTGTGACCAAATTATCTAATTTCGTGGAAATCTGAGGTTGCAACATTACGAATTAAGTCATGTCAGAAATTGGATGTATTTACCATGTTGTACATAGCACACGTACACCCCTGGAATAAGGTAAACATCTGTTGGTTTTCATGTCCTAAGGCAAAGTTACCGTAGAAGCTGCTTTCCTTAAGGCTTAAGAATAACCGAGAACCAGCCAGTCCTTCGAAGTTTCACTTGTTGTGTAACAGCTCTTGACATCGCGGGTCCTTGTTATTGCATAGCAAGGCAAAAGAACTTCGAACATATAAAGTTTGACAATCCAGTTACTGCGCTGTTACGGAAGTCTACCCCTGAGTGGTAACTTGGAACAGAATTCCAGTTGAAATGAAACGTCTTGGTAATGTAATTTCCCTATATTATTATACCGAGACAGACGGTGATCTACAGATATACTATCACTACTAGCGTCTTTCCTCTGGAAACTACACACGTTTAGAAAGAGGGTTAAGAATGTAGTTACAAGCAAGGGAGTTGAAGTGGGGATTGAGTGTAAATAAGTGAAGTGATGTGAAGTGTAGTGATGTGGAGTGAACTGACGTGATATATATGAAGTGATTTTGTTTTGAAGGGAAGTGAAGTGAGTTACGGTGAAGTTCTTGGGGGTAAAAGTGTCACGTATATTACGTGACCTTATACCGAGGGTACTTGATTGTATTGTGAGTATTTTAATTGATGTGTATCTTGTACTGTGGTTGTTTTATCTTGTTTTGTAATGTGTGGGTGTGTGTTGTGTGGGTTTTGTAATGTGTGGGTTATGTAATGTGTGGGTGTGTGTGTACGTGTGGGTTTTGTAATGTGTGGGTGTGTGTATGTGTAGGTTTTGTAATGTGTGTGTGTGTGTGTGTGTGGGTTTTGTAATGTGTGGGTGTGTGTGTGTGTGTGTTTTGTAATATGTGGGTGTGTGTATGTGTGGGTTTAGTGATGTGTGGGTGTGCGTATGTGTGGGTTGTGTAATGTGTGTGTGTGTGTATGTGTGGGTTTTGTAATGTGTGGGGGTGTGTGTGTGTGGGTTATGTAATGTGTGGGTGTGTGTACGTGTGGGTTTTGTAATGTGTGTGTGTGTGTGTGTTATGTGATGTGTGGGTGTGTGGGTGTTGTGATGTGTGTGTGTGTGTGTGTGTGTGTGTGTGTGTGTGTGTTGTATAATGTGTGTGTGTGTGTATGTGTGGGTTTTGTAATGTGTGGGTGTGTGTATGTGTGGG
>Ga0123354_10011264_pt1 | contig 13804 bp, 15 predicted proteins | sample TergutLab28metaG_2_FD_97872 | JGI IMG/M metagenome (GOLD analysis project Ga0123354, IMG submission 97872) | Labiotermes labralis P4 segment gut microbial communities from Petit-Saut dam, French Guiana - Lab288 P4 | ecosystem: Host-associated > Arthropoda: Insects > Digestive system > Gut ... | reverse complement strand
TATACTTGGAACATCACACATAATACGGAAAGTACTGCAATGTGAAGCTTGAAGCCTGAGCGGTGGGGATCACCGCTGGTTCAAGAGAAGTACCAGGAAGGAAAGGCCTGTGACAAGAGACATACATATAGTATAATAATAATAATAATAATGATGATGATGATAATAATAATAAACATATTTCATGGGTGAAATAACATTACATGTAGCACAGACTGTAAATACAGAACAGCTGAAACACTGTATAACCTAGAAACATGGTTTGTTTCATGTATATAATTGTAAGTACCCTGCATAAAGTTGATAACAAGGGCGATGATAATAATAATAATAATAATGGGAATTGACTATAAGTACATTTAGTTGGACTTGCAGTAGTAGTAGTAGAAGTGGTGTTGCTGAAGTATTGCATTGTTTGTAAAGGCTTCTTGTTGATACTGTCTAAATTAATCCTTGCTAAATGGGGACCTCATGTTTCTGTGTTGTAGCATGCACACATTATCACACATTGTTCATAAGAATTCACTGCATATGGCATTGTGTGTAAGTTGCTTTTCATATAATAAGGGTGCAGTGTACAGTATGCAATACAAATTCCAAGGGAAGTAGACAGTTCAGCAGATATGAATTTTTATTAGCTGTAGAAAAGAATTAGTTTTATCCTTCAGGAAGTGCTTTGTGAATTCTGAGAGTCTGAGTATTCACGTAGGTGCATTGTGTATGAAGTTAGCATAAATTCAACATCTTATGATGCTGAATGTCGTAGCTTTCCCATTTGTATTGCTAGCAGGATTCTAAACAGTGAGTAGCATATCCATGCATTTTAATCTTTATCTAAATTTCTGCCATTTAATGAGCACAGTAGTGTTCTTGTAGTTTCTTTTGTTAGAACAAGTAATGGAAAATGAAACTTACAGTCTCTTTATATTGTTTGAAAGTTGTGTATGATAGTTGAGTCTAACAGTACGTTACTTAACACACTGTATAGTTTACTGAACTTAACCTTTATTGTCAATACATTGCACTATCTTAATTTCTCTTGCTGGCTGCTTGAGCATTGTTTTTTCAGTACTGCTAATTTTATCCCAAAGTTAATGGGATATTTAGATCTGCTATTGAGGGACAATATAGGTGAATAATATTCATCAATTTTGTCTCTTTCTTGCACCTGTGTTCTCTATGGGTCACCTTGGTTGTGTTTACGTTAGTACTGGTTTTAGACATGGTCATTGATACATACACTTGGTGTTCCACGTAAGGTGTGGATGTTGTTATAGGAGTCATTTTCAGTAAAAAATACTCTTATCAGTATAGGCCTGGTTATCAACCATTACCTTGCTGTGAGCATTTTGAGGTATATACATGGTTGTAACCAAAAATTTTACAATACTCACACTGTAATATACTCAACAAATAAAAAGAAATTTATGGGCCAAGTAACAACAAAAGAAAGATATTTATTATGGCTGAACGTGCTGTAGACATCTGTCTATTGATACTACAAAACAAGGACAGCAATTATATCATAACCTGCTGTATGTAAAACATCAAAAGAAAATTGTGTGTTAGATAATACCTCTAAAGGACATCATTTTGTAATTGTTTTACCAGTTAGTGTGTTAGTTTATGTGGTTATATTACAACATAAATCAGTTTTGTTTAGATGATGTTAAATAATATAAGTTGTCTGTTATGTTATACTGAATATTATTCAAAATGGATGAACCATTCTGTGTCACAGAAGAGAATTTGTTACATTTCTGGTAATTCATCATTTCACTTCAAGTGGTCATTAGACTGGATGGTTCACTGCAGTTGTACAGTAGTGTACAAAATCTTGAAACATTAGCAAGCTCACAGTGCTATAATGGTTGATAATTGGACATATGATGATATAGCATTGTTTGCTCGGGATGACTGATAATGAAATTTGGCGTACCTTATGTGGAACACCCAGTGTAATGTACTTACTCATCTGCTTTGCTTGACTTGTTTGTGTTGATGAATAAGGGAAGTGAAAAAATGAAATTGAAACTTAACAGTTGCTCTGCTCAGTAAATTCATTCTCTTCTTTTGAGCCAGTAGGATAGTTTGATGCCTATGGCATAGCTGTAGCAGATAATGTGTTGGACTCTCACCATGGAACTTTGGGTTCATTCCTGGCTGACTTCATGTGAGGTTTATGCTGGACATAGAAGCACTGCAGAAGGTTTTCTGCTTAGTCTTAGTATTTCCCTGCTACTGTAATTCCACCATCAGAGCCATCAAGAGTGGGTTTGGTTCCAATGGAAAAATCCCCCCCCCCAGCAATGGTGGACCGGCTAAAAATAAGTACACTAAGTTTGAAAAGTTTAAATTGTGCTATCAACAAATTGTTATGCTACTGAGAAAGGCGAAAACGTACGCAACATATTCGGAGCCTGGGCCTCCTTCTGTACTGCCAGTCCCCAATATTTTTACCGGCTTCCACCCCATCTCATCATCACTGTCCATCACTGCTTCATATTCATCTGTTGCCACCTCCTGAAATGTGTGTTGGCTGTGACTGCAGCACATTATCATATCCTCAGTCTAAAATAAGTTGATTGTATCATCATCAACGTAGCCAGAGAATACAAAAGCGATAGCCACTTTTGTATGTGGAGGTTCTAATGTGTGTGGAGTATGAGTTTACTTGCAGAGAAATGTAATCCCTGCACTTGTGATATGTTACAATGCACATATTAATGATTTTACAGTGTTGGTCTCTCCAAGCAGCCATCTTTGCAAACCTACCAGCCCATACCCTATGATGCTACATACTTCTTCAACAAGTATGGTTCCAGCTTCAACCAGTTTCCACAGATGAGGTTCCCTGAATCTCCTGACAAGAGGAACATTGTTCAGGTCTCGACAGTTCATCTACAGGTACTGCACAATGGGATGGACACTGGGGTAACAGATTTTCTGAAATAGTTCACAGACAGTATTCACACTTAATCTTTTCTATTCCGTCAGCTGTGTTTCATATTGCATAAGGCCTGTATCACGTTAGTATTTTGAAATTGGCATTGCTTACTCCTATAAAGTAATATGTGAATGAAGATAAAATGTAATTAAGTAACTGAACTGACTGCTTTATCCTTAAACATGGAATTTTTTTATGTTGCTCTCAAAACGTATACAACAGGCTAGTCCTATGAAAGGGTGCTGTTGTGCTGTTGCTAGGATTGGGGGAAAGTTGAAAGTGTGATATGCAAGCAGTGTTAGGGTGTGACATGATATTATTCTTCACATGGCCAGTGATGCATAAATGAACTGCTTTAAGATAAAGGGGAGGTAGGAAAGAACAGGCAGAGGAATTGTGGCTGAGTGGACAAATAAAATTTATGGGAAAGGAATTGGATAGGAGTGAAGGATATAAAGATGCAGATGGGTAGAGGAAAGGAACAACTGTTGTAACTTCAAGGAGGATGCGTGAGAAGATTAGTACAGATTGTACCAATATAAGGGGATGAGAGGGAATGTGGTAGAAAGGAGAAACAGAGATGAAGGAAGGTATAAAACTTGTTGTTGAATATTTAATGTTCCTTATGTGTATGGGGCAGACGGCGTAGTTGGTTAAGGCACCGCACTACAAGTGAAGGTTGTGGGTTTGATTTCTGTTGGTGTCACTGGAATGTTTCATTGACATAACCCTTCTGGTCACACTATGGCCCTGGGTCAACTCAGCCTCTAAAAGAAATGAGTACCAGGGATATTTCCTGGGGGGTGAAGGCAGCCGGTGCGTAGAGCTGACAACCTTACCACCTTAATGTGCTGATTGTCATGAAATCTGGGTGCCTCAACCTCCTGTAGCCCTCATGGCCTGTCCAGGCCTCTACAGAATTACTTTGCCTTTACTCTGGTGAATGATTTAAAGGCTTAAGATGTATGCAGTGTGGCCGTTTGTGACTGATGTGTTGAGTTTGTACAGTGTAAAGGCTCGTGAGGCATGGAGTTCCTATATAAAGACCGTAAAATTCAGTTGCACCTCAAGATAGTCTCTTTTGGGAATAATCATCGTTTACTCTTAGAATTATACGGGGCCCTTAAATAACCTATTTTGACAAATTGCAGAACAGGTAAGTGTTAAAACATGTTTTGTGTGTACTTTACTACTGTGTGGTAAAGGGTTGACAGGATTTTGTTTTGTAATTAGTGTTACTTGTTACAGAATGTACTGGCTTTAGCCAAAAGGATATTAATGAAAGATATGCTCACCTTTCTGGATGAGCAAGCGAGGGAAGCATATGCATCAGGGAGTTTGAAAACCTTCCCCTACAAGACATTTAGTGAGACTTTGAACTTGGTAATGGTGACGTTACTCCGAGAGTTACTACAGCACCGCAGAGGTGATTAAAAGTTTTCACCATAATGTAATTCCTCAAATGCGCACCATCCTCATGCTGGTATGTCAGTTTATTTCAGTGTGTAACCATCCTGTTCCTGAGATAGGTCATGGTGGACGGCCCTGTGCTGACACGGATCAGAAAATTATGGTGTCCTTTTCTCACTTAGGTGTCTTTATGGCAGGGTGATGGTTGTTGTTTTTAAGGTGGACTGCATTCATTGTTCTTACTTTGTGCCCAATATCCAAACACATAAATTATCTCTTAATATTGTTACTGTGATGGTGTCAACTCCAAGACTATGGGTTTGAAGTCACAGGTACTTATAAAACAGTTCATAGTATTAAACCATTCTGCGTTCAGAACACTTTTGGTGCAACTGCTGCCAAGGAAAATGTGTTTTGCTAAAGGAATGGAAGAGGCAGTCCATAGTGCACAGCAAGTGGAGTTATTAAATTCAGCCTTTTTGGCCCTTCGTCTGCACATGTTCAGAGGCAAACTTCTTTCTAGCCCTGCTGGTGACTTGTGATTGAGTCTTTTGGTGCTGACCAGCCTGTTTCAGAGGCATACATTTAATCAGAGAATGGGATGATATCCCATTCTGTCATTCATCTGTCTTTGTAAACTTCGAAGTCCCCTCCTTGCCCATTATTGTCTACACTGGGTATGAAAGGGCCTTGTTTTGTCCTGCCAACCTGATGTGCATTCAGTGCCAAATATTTGGACAACACAGTCACACATTAAACAATATAAACTGGTCTGTAGCATTTGCAGTGAGTCCAGGTAGGGTGAGACACTGTGTCCCAATTCAGCCCATTGTGCTAACTGCCTTCAAATATGTGCATACAGTGGCAGTAGATATCCTGTTTTTCTGCATGATAAGGCTCAAAGAACTTGGGGTGGTTGAAGAGGCTCCCAGGAGCTTAGGGTGGGTGAAAAGGCTGTCAGATACTTAGGGTGGATGTGGAGATTGTGAGGTTATAGGGTTTGTCTGTCAACTCTGTGTACTCTCATGCACACCTCACAAAGGAGAACTTGATACTCTTGAAACACTTGTGTGCTTGGGCTCGGTGTGTTGTGTGCGTGAAGCTGAGGGCACATACCTCGTGGGATGCTTAGGTTTCCAGTATTTTCCAGTCCATGTGTTTGGATGTTGAGTACCAGTTGTGCCTCTGTATTAGTGATACCATTATTACAGGTCAGGCAGATGTGCATATGTGTGCATAAAATGTGTTTCAATTTTCTCTGCAACTTTTGTGAGAACGTTCTTGCCATAGATAAACATTTAGCAGGTTATGCTTAAGATTTGAGCAGAAATGCTTTTGGGTTTTAATGTAAAGTGTCTGACATTTGTTGTCAGATTGTTGTAAACAAAATTTGAATATGCGAATAACTTGTAGTAGTGTGCGCATGTTGGTTCCTGAGTTGATAACGTGTGACTGGACAGGTAGGCAGGAGACATGGCAAATTTAAGCGGTGTATTTTGCAGCTTCTTTTTGTGAATGTATCAAAACTGCATATCCATTAGGATAACCACAGAATTTTATTGGCCATTTGGTGAACAGTAACTGCATCAAGAATGGTCGTACAGCATAGAATGGGTCAGTGATTACATGAGAGTCATTCTTTCAAATTCAGTCTTGTTTATAAGTAGCCATCAAGTAGTTGACTGTACACTTAATTATGTAATTGATTAAATTAATTGATTATTTAGTTGATTTTAATTGCAGTAATGAAGCCATGAATTGAACGTAGCTTTATTCTTGCTAGGAGTTCAACACAGGTGGTCTGTAGTGAGGTGCTTTTACACAGTGAAGTTATAAGAGTTGCATTGATATTTTTTTTTCAGACTTGCCAAGCCCATTTACACGAGATGTACAAGAATTTGTAAAGGGACTTTTCCTGTCAGGTCAGACAGAATTGCAGAGCCGTCACCATGACGCTAGTGAACGTGAGGCTAGGGAGAGTAACTACGCGACTGTAAACAAGTTCAGAGTAAATGTAATGGCAAATTCTGTTTGTGTAGATCTGCTGGTCTGGGCAATTGGAGATGAAACAGGTGAGATAAAGAGGTGTGACAATCTAAATGAAAACTGTTTGGTGTTAAACACAGTTCACAGAAGGAAAATTTGGAACTGGTGAATTGTTCCCCATATATCTTATTTGAGCCAGTTACAAGATGAAAACCATTGACATACACATATACGAGTGAAAATGGCGCACATGTTTTATTCTGACATGTCTTGGTCCTGCTGGGCCTTTTATTAGGGAATTTATATGTACACAAGTTTTTTAGGTCAAACTGATAACATTTGCTGTATTGGTCATATTTTTAAGTTTCAGAACCTTTACTTTTTATTATGTGTTTCATTTGTATTTTTTTTATTATGAGTTAGACTTGCAATTATACTGTCTGTGTTTTGTATTAAAATATTTACAGCAGTGCATTATTCAACTGCAGATTGTTAAAGTATTCACAGGATTGTGTTAAAGTTGTTAAAATGTTCTACTTAACTGTGTCCACATTGTATCAGTAATGGCATTAAGATATAAATTGATGGAGGTGGTTGTCACATTGATGTTTATTAGTTGCCTTGGAATTACTAGGCAGAATCTAGGAGAAGGTATGTAGTCAAACACAACTTAATCACTGAGGTGTAATTTAATGAATGTGATTAAATTACACCTCGGTGATTAAGTTGTGTTTGACTACATACCTTCTCCTAGTTTCACACACACAACGGGGATGACACACTTCCTAGGCAGAATTAATGTCACGAAATTTTTGCCGAGTTTTAAAGTTGTAATATCATATTTTAAATGCATACATTTTCATTTTGATATTGGCTGTATTGAATAGTAATGTTTGTGAAAGTGTGTCTTTGTAGTATTTGTGACTGTTGTCCTGAAGAAGGATATTTGTAATGATACTATGGTTGAGGTTGTACAGTGTCTCCATAAGCATATTTCTGCAGAGGTCTCCTATCATTGGTTTTTGTTGTTTGACATCTGTTGTGTAACATTTGGAACTCCCATAAACAAGTTTTCTATGTGTTTCCCAGTTTTCTTTTCTGTACATTTCATCAGTTCCTCCAACCTTCATTATTACTAATTCCTTTTGCTAAATTTTCTTCTTTGTTAATGCAGGATTCTTACTAATCTTCAAATGAAGATGTAAATGTAGGCATGTGGGTAAAATGTACCTGAAGTGGATGAAACGGTTACAGACAGATCTGTTGTGATAACAGATAATTGTGTTGGTGATGGTAATGGCCATTATGATTTTGTCTTTAAGTCAGTGATGTCTGAACTAAACATTAAATTTAAGGTTTTTCTCATAGTTGTCTACACTCTCTTCATATGTGTTTGATATGTTTTCTTGCAGCAGGGGGTGGAGGCTATGATGTATCATGTCTGCTCTCTGCCCTCTCTTCTCACATCAATACAAATATCCAAGGTTGGGTAGTGTTGTTTGAGGTTGTGCTCAACTAACCTCATTGACAGCCTTCAAAAGCATGTGTTGTCTTCATTCTTTAACATTCTCTAACTTTTTCATTGCAGAAATGGAGATTCAGTATTTGGAATTGTAACACTGTACAGCTCTTAGGAAGTAATTTTTTGTTTAACAATGTTAGTTATATTAATTGGAATGATTTACCATGGGAATACTTAACAAATGAACCAGTCTTGCAACTTTTATTAAAGAAAGAGATTATGCATGAAAGCGACTAACTTACTACATGTTAACACATTATGTCTGGAGAAACTTAATAATCACTAAGTTGACCAAGCATTTCCCACCCTGTAGCTGTTCAATACAGTCCTTATCCTCACAGTATATTACTTCAAGATCCAGTTTTATAGTATCCCTCCATTTGTGTCTGAGAATTACAAGTGGCCTTTTCTGTGTAGATTTCCTGTGACTTTAAGTAGAAAGAGAATCACTGCCAACACAAGTTTGAATCCCGCTAAAGGAACATGTTTTTTTTTTTTCCAACAAAAAAATTGTGCTACTTTTGAAGTCATTTAATGAATACAATTTTAGTGGTGGCATAATAATAATAATAATAATAATAATAATAAGCTACATGTTTTGTCCCAAGAGGGCCATAATCTGGCTGTATATAAAAATACAGAAGTAAATAAAATAGGTCGTTATGTACATAATCATAACCTACTTTACTTCCTTGTGTATTTTTATATGAAACCTCATGATGGCCTTCTGGGTCAAAACATGTGGCTTATTGTTAACAGAATATTGTTATGCAGTAAATGTTGTTGTGTTTGATAGTAGTTTTATTAATTAATTGAATGGGTTTAATTTTTCTGTGTTATACTCACCTACACTGAAAGTGAAGACAGCATGTTTCTGAATTTCTACTAGACAGTGGCATCACATACCAGAATGCAGTAGTCATAAGATTGTTCCTGCATTGAATGAATATAGCAAATTGTGTGTCACATTGAAGTCAATGACATTAACAATGAAATTGCACTAAGTGCATGTCTATTTCTTTAACCCCATATCCTTGCTCACATCTTATGCCAGTTATGTTTGAAGTAAAAAAATTTAATGATGAGTTCATAAAATTGGGTCTCAGTGATGGAAATATGAGTTCATAAAATCTGGTCTAAATGGCATTATTCCTGTGTGAAGTTTGTTTCCATTTAATAACTCTGTGAGGTGCCAGGGTTGTGTAGTTGGTGTAGCGACTAATCTACAGTCTGGGTGACATGGGGTTTGGACTCTGCAGGAGAAAGAGGTTTTTCTGCCGTCCAAAGCGTGCAGATTGACTCTGGGGTCCACCCAGCTTCCTATGCTTTAGGTATTGTGGGTTCACTCCCCAGTCTAAAGTGGCAGGAGCATGAGGCTGACCACACACTTTGTTGTAGTGCTGATATTATTAGTGAGTGGAGCTGTACCTCCTCTCCTCCTATATACCTTCATGGCATGTATGGGGAAGCTGTTCCTTTCTTAATAACAGTGTGATGCATTGAGTGTTATGGGAACCCTGATCATTGAACATCACACAGTTAAGGAATTAGATCTGTTTCTGTCCTGAGGTAAAAGTGTTGGGTGTTGTGTTCTTCGGATAGATATGATTTCGGTCGTTGCAATCTGATAGGTGACTCTCTACCTTTGACCTGAGGTTGCAAAAGGATCCATTTTTTATAATGTGTTCATTTTCGGATAGTAGAATGGACTAAGTCCAGAAACCCTTTTATGCTAAAAGTAATGTTTTTTTCTGCAAGCAAGAACATGAAATGAAACAAGGACTAAGGACATGTCTCTAACATACAGTTAGGAATCTGCAGTAGCATAAAATGGAGAAGAAAGCAAGCATGCAAGCATTTTGTGTGTGTGTGTGTGTGTGTATATATATATATATATATATATATATATATATAGCAAAATTCCAATATTTGATTTCCATAATTCTAGACTTTACCATGTTTCTTGTTCAGTTTTGTTTCACTGGTACAGTTTTCACTTTTGCCTTTCTTCAATAACAAAATATTAATGTAAAGTCTGCATTTTATTGATATCTGTAACTTATATTTCTTATGTGTAAGCAATGAAATGCAAGGCAAGCTTACCTCTGACTGTACAATGTAGTGTTACTACTCTGTGAATTTCATTTATCAACACAGTCAGAATGTGAGACTGTACAGCACCGAATGATATTTATGTGTGCTGAATTGGAGAGGACATGAAAGAAAGCAGTACTGGTGTGATTTCAGTTACTGTGCCTCAAAAAATTTATAACTTGGTCAGTTTACAAGCCAGTTTTCATGTATTTGATCTCCTTCCCCATGTAAACTTACCGTAATTCCCAGCACGCCTCTCGGCCATAGTCTGTTCTGAAATCATCTGAGACATGCTAAACGTTGCAGCATCCCTGAGCGGTCTGCATGGAAACTGCAGCACTGCAGGGTCTCTTATTGTTCTTGCAGCTTTTTTCTGGACTGTACTGTTCTGTGTGTTAAGTCACTTTGCTTGATAAAGTTTGCTAAGGGATTTTTATATGTCATGCTTATAGGAATGGTACCCAATTTTTATGCATTTTTCATTAATGTTAAATGTATACCTAATCTTCATGCGTAGTTTAATGACAGCGAATATTACTTAAACATAGTAATTGGTCCTTAATTTTCTTTTTTCATATGTAAGCATTTTTGTTGTATTAAGGAGAACTTTATATGTCTGGGGAGACATTTTTAACTGTTGGAGGCAAAACTTACAATGTCAGAAAGAGTGGGAAATTAATTTTTGTTTTACAGGCTTTTGTTATATGAGCGTAGGAGCACATTAAGCTCTTAAAGTGGGGGATTACCATATTTAGGGTGTGGTGTTCTCAGTTTGTAACACTGTAGTCTTGTTGGTGGATACTGGCTTTTCAGAGGAACCTACTGGTTCCATCTTCACGGTGGAAAGATCTTGAACCTTGATCCACCTGCGTGGGTAAAAGACTGGAAGACTTAAAGTGTCTAAACCAAACATTTGAGTACTTTCACCAGGATAAATGTCTCAGATGTCATTTGACTGGCATTCATTGTGGATTCAGATGTTTTATGTGGTTATGGGACTTTGAAAATTTATGAAAATTTTGAAAAATTGAAATTTATAGTATGGTAACATTCAGTGATTAGTAAGTGTGATTTGTGCATATTTACTTGCAAACATGTAGCATTTAAACCCATGATGTGTTATCTTCTGGAATCCCAAAATCCAGCAGCCAGTGGTAAGAGTATTCAGTACTTTTGTCTTTTTTCAGGGGCAGATAGTTTGTGTGGGCGTCTGACAGAGAAACTAAATAGCAGTGATGGACACAGATTGGTGCTAGCACATATGCCTCTCCTCATGGTATGCCTAGAGGTAGGTGTATACATTATGTGAATTTATAAATTGAATTATAGCTGGAATTTTGCAATTAGAAGGTTGTCTGAAAAGGTGACGAATAGAGTGTGACGGCATAGATCAGGTTATATCATCGTCTGGGTTGTGGTGCTGTACAGTTTTATTTGTGGATGCAAATGTGTAAGACGAACATGCACCTTTCATCATCAGGGTTGAAGTGACTAGGGTACAAATGTATTCAGTTGCATAGGCAGGCTGCAGGAAGGTCCAGAGGTGGAACCCAGATGGAGGGCACAAAGGCCACTCATGCTGTCCTCCCACTTTAACAGAGAGCTGCAACCTCAATAGGACCCAATATTAGTGGTGTTACTGGTCTTCTTGCAAAATGCCTTCAACTACATCAGAAGAGTATTAGCTAACTACAACATCCAGGACTGAGAAATTGGTCAAGAAAGGCATGTAGCTTGCTTAGGCCTGTGACGGTTGATGACCGGGAATATCACCAAGAAAAGTCTCCGCTTTTCTTTGGTCTATGAAGGATGATGTGACAGTCAAAACACTGGGCATGTGTATTATCTGCTGTAAGTATTGGAAGGTGTACAGTGGTCATATTGGTTGTCCATCAAGACCAGTGTCATTGTGTACCACCATCACATTTGACTGTATCAGCTGGAGCACTGAGCTGTGTCAGGGCACAGCACTGTCCAGCACCATCATATCTTGCTTAACAACTCAAACACTGTGGCCAAGAAAATAAGGTACAAGGTCCAGTTCTGGAGGAAATGAATGGAGGTACAGCTCCACCCAAGCTTGAACAGGGAAGGTGTGTCACCCCTGAGTATACCTCAGAACCCTCTTATGCTTTGCAGGAAGGAAAGGAAGAAGAAGTTGGTTTGTTCTATGAAGAGAGAGTATTACATTGAAGTTCTTGTCATATTTTATCTTATTTTTGTTTGTCAGCCAACTGTTGTCATATTTCATATTATTTTAATTTGTCATCCATTACTTTGCTTTGCTTCTCTTTTATCTCCTGAATTATTTGATTTTGGTTATTTTGAATTACAGGGTCTTGGAAAGTTAGCTGAGAAGTTTCCCAATATTGCAAGCACCACTATCTACTGTCTGAGAGACTTTCTGGTTACTCCAAGTCGCATCCTATTGACATTACGCCACCAGTATGGATATGCAGACAGGGATGCCATGCAGAGGTTAAAAATTACAGGTATGGTCTTGTTCTTGCAGAGGTGAGTATAAATGTAAGAACAGATAGTTGTACCTCAAGATAAGATACAGCATATCGAAGCCACAGTTAAACCATTATGGCCACCATCTGGAACAGTATCTCTAATGTCATTTGTTTTCTGTGGGTTTTGTCTGTTATGGAGCTCACTATGCATTTAGAGGATATGAGGTATATATTTAACCCTGTAATAGTATGTAGAGATTTACACATCCATAAAAATTTACAGTTATGTGTTGGAAGTTATTTGCAAAATAGAAGTAAATTTCCTTCGGACATTTTTGTTTGGTTTTTTGTGTAAGGATTTTATCTGTAAATATTCTGTTTTATGGTTCCCCATAAATTAAAACCATACACATTGGAGTTGGGTGTAAGAGCTCTCTTCAGACCACTACAAATAATTGTATCCCTGAACTGTTTCATACTAAAATATATGTTGGAATCTTCTCCTTTCCTTCTTTACACAGCCACATTTTGTTTAGGAAATGCAGGTGGAGACTTTGTGTTGTGTACTCTTATGTGCCATTTTGACATGAAACATGAACGAGTGAATATCCTTACAAGTGTGGTTGCACATGCTTTAATGTATAAGATGGTCTTATGTTCTGTTGTGTCTTTTTCAGGCAGAGGTTCTTGTTTCAAACATGTTTTAGTGATACTTCTGTGCATGTAAATTTTCTTCTGTCTTTTGTAGTTCAAGGGATGGATATGGAAAATACAAGTACAAACAGCCGCCAGATGGCATTTGAGAAACTACGTGATGCTGCCATAGAGAACATGTGCATAGCACTTTTGGCTGCCTACCGGGTGGACCCAGACTGTGTGCGGGCACTAGTGGCCTCTGTGTCCAACAGGCTATTCACAGCAGAAAAATCTGACAGGTACTTAATTTTAATTTGTGGTCTGAGTTTGGGTATTCAGTATGAGGATGTGCTGAAGACTAATGCCTCATAATTTTTTGTGTGAAAATTGTTTTGTGGGATATCTGTTATGTTCTGTCAAAACAGATGTGAAATGGTAAAGACTTCATTTTTTGTAGTGTTATCACTGCATAATTTTAATAATGTTAAGTTTAGTATTTTGGTCTAGTTATGTTTTGATATGATAGTTATCAAAATTTTACTGTGAATACTGAAGCATATCTCTCTCTCTGTCTCAGTCACTCACACACACACACTCACACACACACACACACACACACACACACACACACACACACACCACACACACACACACACACACTCACACACACACCACACACACACACACATACACACACACACACATACCACACATACACACCACATACACACACACACACATATGCACACACGC
>Ga0123354_10011263_pt1 | contig 13804 bp, 6 predicted proteins | sample TergutLab28metaG_2_FD_97872 | JGI IMG/M metagenome (GOLD analysis project Ga0123354, IMG submission 97872) | Labiotermes labralis P4 segment gut microbial communities from Petit-Saut dam, French Guiana - Lab288 P4 | ecosystem: Host-associated > Arthropoda: Insects > Digestive system > Gut ... | reverse complement strand
GAACAACCCCCCCCCCCACAAATAGAGTTATTGTCTGGTTTATATTCATGTATTTTGTATTACTATCTGTATCTGTTCTGTTTCATAGTGTTTTATCCGACCCCTGTTTTGATTGGGTATGTCAAGCTATGCGTATGTAGAGATCTCTACACCACGCGCGCGCGCATGCATATAGCTAACCATTAAGTTCCCTAGACAACCTGATGATGGCCAATACAGACCGAAACATGTAGTTGTTTCCATCACATAGTCATTAAATACACCTCAGTGACTTTGTTGTGTTTGACTGCATACCTTTTCCTAGTTTCACACACACAACGGGGATGACACACTTCCTAGATACTCCTGGTACTCCTTTCTGTTAGAGGCTGAGTCGACCCCAGGGCCATAGTGCGATCGGAAGGATTAAGTCAATGAAAAATTACAATGACTCCATCTGGAATCGAACCAGCGACCTTCCTGTTTGTATCACAACGCCTTAACCACTGTGCTACTGCGGTCCCCATGTATACCCATATTATATGTACAAACCATGCACAGAACTGATATCTAATAGTAATAATTGATACCTTAACAAAAAAAAATTGCACTTGTGTAGTTTTTGTTTATGTATTATTTGTAAGAGTAGGCACGGCACGAGTAGCATAATAATAATAATAATAATTATTATTATTATTATTTGCAGAAATGACACCAGAATTCCTTGTCTTTTTCACCCAACTTAACTTGCCATAAGAGCCGAACAATTCACAGGAGACTATGGAATGCCATTAGTACCAACTAAAAATAGCTGTCTCAGAGTTTTAGTGCTCGAGAAATGCCAAAGTTCTATTTGATGTTCAGTCATTGTATAAATATCATTTCATTTTAAAGCTCTGTGGAATATACTGCCTCTTTCCATTTAGCCTCTTTTTATGTCAACATGGCCGCATCACGATACAGCTGTAGGTCTTTTAGCCTGAAGTCCCAAGCCTTCTTGGATGTGACTCTGTCATTGGGCAGCAGTTACCGGTGTTTCACACTGTCTTGGTGCCTCCATCTTCAGGGTCAAGTAGTCTGCTCGTCTCTGAAGATGAAGGCAATACAGTCCTTGACAACTCTGGTAACTACGAGCGATGGTAGTTACGAGAAGAAATGGGCTGGTTTTTTAAAAGAAATTAGAGGAAAAAGCACAGGTCTGATCATAAAATATGTCTCATTGGATTATAGACTGAAGTGTGGTATATAAACCTACATACGTGAAATGAAAACAGCGACGGACGGAGAATATGCATGTTATATTTATCAATAAATAATTACCATTTTTCTGAAATGCAGTTTAATATTTCATATAATGTTTTGAAAGGAAGTTAAATATCCGTAGAGAGTACCTTATATAATATTAATACGAAAATTGAGTATCCCCGTTTTGTTACAAAGTGTCTTCTTTCCAGTGCTATTACGAGCAGCTCCAAAAATGTACGTGCAAGATCTACTGCTTGTAACAAGTGTACAAAACAGTCCCACACTAACTCCAGTTAACACAGTCATTTCCTGATAAGCTAATAATTGAGCAAAATTTAAAAAAATATCCCCGCACCCCCATTCCGGAAAATTAATTTTCAACTTAGTTTTCACCAAAACCAAAAACCGAACCTTGTTTTGACTCAAATGAATTCTGTCCATGCATCTCACACCACATATAAAACCAGTTTTAATATTATTTTAGCAATAACGCCCAGATTTATTAATTATTCTCTTCCTTTCATGGATACAGTGCTCATTTCTTCCATGCGTGCTACACGTTTAACGAACAGTAATTTTTGTATCACTTTATTACTCATATAACTTCCAATAAATAGACCCAATAGAGATACAATTCATGTAATATCCTCGTACCTCTTCGTTAATATCAGCCTATTATTGCCATAGCTATTAATTCCTTCCCCTTCTTTAACCACAAAACTCACACCAATTCTCTTGTCATAAGCATTTTACCCTCCCTCTCAGTCTTCAAATACTTATGTTCATTACTTTAATAATTCTTGTATCGGCCAATTCCCTTCAGCAAGGATCACGAAGAAACTACAAAACACATACATACTTACTCCATGGAGCAGAGTCCTTCTTAAAAAGCTAACCGGTTACCAGCTAGTCCAGAAATTCCCCACATTTTATGGAACCGGAAGGTTCATTACTAAATTCACAAGTGCCCGCCACCTGTCCCTATCCTGAGCCAGCTCTACCCAGTCCATACTCCCAAATTCTACTTCCTGAAGATACATCTTAATATTATCCTCTCATCTACGCCTGGGTCTCCCAAGTGGCCTCTTTCCCTCGGGTTTCCCCACCAAAACCCTGAATACGCCTCTCCTATCCCACATACGCGCTACATGCCGCGCCCAGCTCATTCTTCTCGATTTTATCACCGGAACACATCACAAATAAAAGTTTTCTTCCCCCGAAATATGGGAACGCGTTTCCTCAGAAGTCGCGCGCCGCAAGTAGCAAACCCAGTCACTTGTTTTAAAACACAGTAACCATAGATAAAAGCTGCGCGGTTAGAGGCTTAGCTGAAAAGACGCGTCCGAGCGCGAGTAATTCAAACACGCTGACTCCCCCCACGCTTGGTTAACTCCAAGATTGCTTACCAGAGTGTGTGCCGGTGTTCAGACCCCATTCCTCTCTACCGGCAAAACAGATATCTGTTACACTGGCAGACAAAAACTACTTTGTAAATCAGACGAGAAACACTTCACGTCCGCACACAGCGCGGTTAAGAAATTCCCTTGTGCAATTACCTCATTACTAATCAAATTAGCAGGGTCCAGAAAATTGCATTTTGTAGTTATTTTCTGAAAATATTCTCTTATGAGAAATGATTCTATTTATTTCAGCTCAGTTCTTACTTCATGAACGTTCGGTTTCAACGGCCACGTGGCCAATAACGTAATAATACGTATCAATATTAATAATATGATAAAAATTGATATTTCACAGTAAAATGTCGTATCTCCTCCGTGCTCCTGCAAGAAGAACAGAATAATAAGCATATCCCGTCAATGCAAAATTTTACTGTAGCAATTACAAATGGCAGCTATATGCATTCAATAATTTGAATACTTTTATCTGATCGTACCTTCAATGGAATTTACAAATAATACGTTATATGCACGTAAGTGCATTGTCACGTTACAATGTACCTTTGTTACACCCATCCATGTTTCTTTATATTTCAATTTACACACCATCTTTATTATTGTTATTACGTATATTAATACCAGCAAATATCTTATACAATTGACGTCATAAACAACATGTCGCTTGTGTAAGTAGACACACCATATCGGCTCACCACCCCAACACGTATGATCGCCCGCACAATTTGTCTGTTACCACCAGCCTAGAACAGAGACTTCTATACATGTTTTTGACTTTAATTATTAAAATTGTATAACCTAATTGTTTAATTTCATAAAATAACTTGTATACTGTAAATGTTTTTATACGTATATGTAACAATCATATAGTATATGTAACAATCATATAGTATATGTAACAATCATATATACCTCTGTATGTAAGGCCCAGGTCTCGTCCACTAATCAGTTTTATCTATATGTAAATCTAAATTACAGGTATACAGTTTCCTTCATACTTCTGATATTTACAGAATGATTATGGGTATTTTGTAGCCGAAACATGTAGCTGCCAGTTATTTGCTACAGTAAAATTGTGCATTGAGGGACTATATTTATTATTTTATCGCATAATAACTTCAATTCAATTCAATTCAATAGGTATACATTCAAGAGCAGGCTTAACAGCAGAAGGGTCAAGAAACGGTCCCATCTCGAAAGGTCCAGCAATCCAAGCCATCTCCAATATTTAAGAAACCTTCTTGGATTTCTTGACCACTGGAGATGAGACAGAGCGTATGTCCCGAAATGTCGGTATGGGATTACAACTATACGCTGCGTATTGACCCAGAAGATCGCAGATCTCAAATTACACGGAAGTTTAGAACTGCTCAATCGTCTCCTTGCTCTGTATAGTGCGATGCAGAAAGCAGTAATACTTAATACATGCCGTACTGTCAGCAAGTTTCGGCAGAACAGTGAATGAGAAATGCTTGGTCAGTGAGACCGGCACTGTTTTGAGAACCAAATGAACTGCTGCGAAAGAATAAAAGTGGATAATAATGATGATGATGATGATGATGACGGTGAAGATGATGATGATGATGACGGTGAAGGTGATGATGATGATGATGATGACGGTGAGATGATGATGATGATGACGGTGAGGAAGATGATGATGATGATGATGATGATGACGGTCAGGAAGATGATTATGATGATAATAATAATAATAATAATAATAATAATGAACCATCTCTAAATCACTCAGACAATACCTCAGCAACATACGGGGAAAGCAAGAAATCAAGCAACTACAGAAAACAGCCATACTGGGCACTGTAAACATACTGCGGAAAGCGCTACAGCAAAAGTACACTACATATTCCACTTGCTAAAATATCATTAAATGTAGCACCTGTAAATACAGAGCAGCTGCAACACTATATACCCTAGAAACGTGGTTTGTTTCAGGTATGTAACTGTAAATACCCTGCATAGAGGTGATAACAATAAAGAAATAATAATAATAAATACTAGTACCTACAGATTCTCTATTTATTACATTTCAATTTGTGTTTCCTGATTTCCGAAACATTAGGCCAGTAACCACATCACATAATTCTGCAAACTGTTTATGTCGTTGTCTGCCACCGTCCGGAGCAAAATATGGGTATTCACCTGAAGTAGAGAGACAAAACACTGACCATACAAAACAGACCAGATAAGCAACCAAAGAGAAGAAACCTTTTGCTGGAGTTCCATTAGCAACGGACTGACTAACGCTGTGACTAAAGACGCAATTCACCTGACATGTGAGCCGTTTCATTAAGTCAGTACTTCCCGACGTTTCGACGGATCGTAGTGGCTTCAATTTCAGAATCCAACAGTCCGAGTCCACTCTTTTTGGTCCACTGCAACATGTACCTTCCTAACGTCTGCAGCCAGTCGCCCAGTGACGCGGCGTCATATGAATCTCCACGTACACAACCGTAAAAAATTTCAAAACCAACAAGAAATTATTTGTCAAACGGCAAAAATTCTTCGGTCTCAATGTTATTCCTCATAGAGTTGAACCCTCTTAACACCCAAAAACCCTGTTTCTCCAGGAACAAAAGTAGGCGAACGACACAGCATATCGTCCAGCCACATCTCGCTGTTCCAAATATTGTTTCTACATGTTTTTCCAGTAGATTATTTCGTCGTCTTATTCCTTTGATGCAATTAAACACTTTATTATCCAACTAATGCACAATATATAATTTGTAGATACAATTAAAATTATAAAATATTTAAAAGTGCTCCAACATGTTTCGGATCACTGAGGATCCATCATCAGGGAACCTTATACAGTGCTTGGCTAAAATTACAAGTATGGTTCTATCGTGTCCGTTGACACGGACGTGGTCCGTGTCAAGCACTGTACAAGGCTCCCTGATGATGGATCCTCTGTGATCCGAAACATGTTGGAGCACTTTTAAATATTTTATAATTTTAATTGTATCTACGAATTATATATTAGTGCATTAGTTGGATAATAAAGTGTCATTGATGCATGGTGCAAACATGAAAACATGAAGATCCTTTGATGCAAGCTTAAAAATATATCATTTGGCGACGCCATCAAATGCTGCGACTACGGTGACAGATGGACGACTGAGAGAGGAGCGTTGGAAGAATTATACTGACAGGGGAAAGCAGCAGTATTAGAAGTGAAATGTCGCAGAGAAACTTTGCCCAACGCAAAGATCACAGACGTTGGCCTAGGTTCAAAACCGGACCTCCGCGGTGGGAGGCCGGCGACTGTCTGTGCCGTTGCACGGCCTCTGATGCCATGTGAAGAGTCGCACGGTGGAGCGTTTCTGTTATCGACACCCTGAGCACCGCAACTCTCAAGAAGTATCCCGTCAGGTGCGGCATTTTTCTGGTACAAAGCAGGGATGCCGTGTTTGGGAAAACTGTAAATAAACGCTTTGTGTAGTATATACCGCGGTGCTGATAAGTACTTAGCCCGACGTACTTCCCGATGTCGTACGACGGAATCGATAGTGCCGTTGGAAGCTAATCTACTGCTCAGATCAAATAAATATGCTTGCTGCAGACTCTCAAGGACCTTTAGAGGGATGAAAGGCAACTTATATTTTTAATTTTCACGTAAGAACTATCAATTCGGGCTAAGGACTTATCGGCACCCTGTATATATTTATCTGTCTTTGTGTGATATTTTGACATTTGTAAAAAGTGCCTCTGCACTCAGGCGCTACATGGTCCCCTTCACATATAAATTAATTTCACCGTAACTTGCCGTAGCGCGTAAGATATCCACCCTTGACATCGAATATTTTCTTCCGTTTCCTATTTATCTTTGTGCGAGTGTCTCCACCCCCCACCCCCCCAGCCAGGTATCCCAGAGTGCTTCTCGTCAAGTATCAATCGATTTCCCTGATGTTCTCTTAGAAGTATCGTGGACTCCCTTCCCTTGCGTGTCAAGGCGCTTTCTGGAAGTCAAATGAATTGTGTCGCCGCTTTTCATTTGTATGGAGATCTTCAAATCAGATCACTGGGCCAGACATTATTATCCCTCACCACGCCCGCCTCCTATAATCACACTATAAGTATTATTAATTCAGTATACAGCCTTCCAAAATTGTGAACCGTGGTCAAGCAGGGAATTGTTCAGCACATGGTGGCTACCCTCGGGAAATGGGTAGACAGCAGAATTAACTTAATGAATGTCAATCATAAAAGTAATAATAAATTGCAAACATACGACAAATGAATACATTACTTCATAAATATCTCTAAGAATCATTAGCATTTTCCCGTATTTAGCTAAATCACTGTTTAAGTTATGTTTATTTTTCTGGGTCCATAAAAATGTCTATTCACATTACAGTAACCACAGATTTGAGGGTTTTGGTGCCAACGATTTAGCAGACAAACAGCCATTGTCTGTACAGCATATGAACCTTTGAATGAAGCACCGAATATTACTCTTGGGAACTCCCACCAAGAAACACCTACATATTATAAGAAATCTGCAAACATTCTTTTTAATTTTGAAAGTTCAATGGAACTTGATGTTCAAAAACTCGCGCCCCTCCTATGGAACACCACGTGTGTAGCTTTGCTTCAGATACGAACGTAAACAAGAAGTTTTGGGAATAACTGGAGAGGAAAGAAAGGAAGAGATGCAAATACGAAATGAGAATGGTGGACGGAAGTTAATACCCATAGATACAGGTCTCCAATTCCCTGCATGTTGTGTATAAAAAGCTGATCGATATGACCCCACGTGCCGGTCTCTAACCCAGTCACGGACTGTGTACTTGTAAGTCCCGGTGACAGCGAACAGGATACCCGCGGTTTACTGAAACACGAACTCTGACGATTTATACTTGACCTTGCGCAACACTTAAAACGGCCCTTGGAACATCCTACTGGCTACTGGCGGATGTCAAAACAATGCAATTGCTGGCAAGTGGCTGAACCTGAAGTTAAACGCTATAATAAGCTCTGATATTGGTCAGCTGTAATAAACTTCCTGTTCGGAAAACTGTCGATCATGTGGGTTTATCCTATAGATTCTGGTTAGCCTTCTCTTCCTGGACCAACACAGCAGAATCTCCATCTGACCTCCCAGCCTGAAGATGGAGAGAGGTTCAGTCTCCGAAACACCGTCTTTTCGATAGAGCAACAGGATGGACAACATTCAGAATGTTGATCAAAATTATTATAGAGATTTTCTCTTTCAATTCGAAAATTACAAGCGCAGATCTGTCTGTGTTAGTGTTAGTGTTAGTGTCTTGCACTTGAACAAATTTGTGCGAGTGTGACACTTGGTCACCCAAAGGACGGGAACAACATAGGCTAAGGTGCTTTAGAAGAGACTGGTGAGGATGCTATTTGCGCCAAAAAGAGGTGGAACCATTAGGGGAATACAGAAAATTGCACAAGACTGCATTTCATTATTTGAACCCTCCAGGTAGCAACATTCGGAATATCAGGTCAAGGGGGATGGGGTGGGTGGAGCACAACGCACTTGTGCGTGAGAAGAGAAAATGTGTACAGGAATTTTGGCGAGGAAACTTTTTTTTATCTCCCAGTATCTTTGCAATCTGGGCGAGGACATTCAGCAATCGTGTTCGACAGTCACTATTAATGGCATGTAGGAAATACAGCCAGTGATACAGCTCCTATTTTAAGCTCAATTACAATTGATTGGGTGTGGTTCCTCATTCGTGACGTTTCGAGATCACACACAACGACACACCACAGTCGGTAGGCCTCCTCTGGACGAGTGGCCAGCTCGTCACAGAGACCTCTACCTGACAACAACACACAACAGACAGACTGACATGCCCCCGGTGGGGAAACCTAGAGCAAAGAGATCACTTAGGTGACTTAGGCACAATAAGAATTCAATATTAAACCGGAAAGAGAAACAGGGGCACTGTGTAGACTGCATTGGTGTGGAGGGAAATTTCTAGAGTAACACAGACACCAGCAGCTTTCCAAGAGGAGTTCTGAAGCATGTTATTAGTTTGCTTATCGTAAAGGCTTAACAAAGCCCCTCATACGAAATATCAGCCTTCAGACAAATGATTTTAAGTTGGATGTACACTCAGTTGACACACTTAGTTCGTACCTCGTAGACAACAAAATGTTCTTCCACTAGAAGGAACAGTCGTTGAATAGCGCAAAAGGAAATAAGCGACGCTCTTCTGATATTGATACAGAATACAAGAACACGCTGTGTGGACATTTTGGAGAGATTTTAGTGTTAAATGCAAAACTGTTGTTTAAGTTGTTGAGAGGTGTGATTACAGAAAGAACATTTAGAATGTTACCGCAAGAAGGCACTCAGTTACATCCGTAACAAATACCGCGCTACAAGCCGGAAGGTCGCAGGCTCGATTCCCGATGGCGTAATTGACATAATCATTCCGGCCGCACTATGGTCCCAGGGTTGACTCAGCTTCTAACAGAAATGAGTACAAGGAATATTTCCTGGGGAGTAAAGGCGGCCGGTGCGTTGGGCTGACAACCTTGTCACCATCAAGTGCCGATTGTCTTGAAATGTTGGAGCCTCAAACTCCTGCAACCCTCACGGCCTGTCCAGGTCTTTAATGGGATTGCTTTATACACTCTGAAGACATACATAAAAATTGGTATGATTCCTTGGCTGGGCCATAACACTAATAAAATACAGTCAAATGATCACGCAAATTGACAATCAAGTTTTAAAAACTTCAGATTTACATCCCTGATTCAAGTCATCGCACGTACTTTGAGCCTTCAAAAAGCTACGCAACAAACCGATAGCAGCAAGTCCTTTATTTGTCCAATACACACAAATTATTATAAAATTGTTAAACAGTTTAAATCATTTAAAATTATAACAGTTGCTCCAACATGCTTCAGTTTACATAAACCATCATCAGGGAACTCTCAGTCTGTGCTTCCCTAAAGTTACAATGTTGACTTCAGTCACTTACTTACTTACTGCATGGTGCAGAGTCCTTCTTGAGCAGCTAACTGGTTTGCAACTAGTCAAGAAATTCCCCGCATTTCACACAACCCGAAGGTTCATTACCGCACTCACAAACGTCCGCCACCTGTCTCTATCCTGGGCCAGCCCAATCCAGTCCATATACCCACATCCCACCTCCTAGAGATCCATCCTAATATTATTCACCCATCTACGCCTAGGTCTCCCCAGTGGACTCCTTCCCTCCGGTTTCCCCACCAAGACCCTATACACCCCCATCTCCTCACCCACACGCGCCACATGCCCAGCCCATCTCATTCTTCTCGATTTTATCACCCGCACAATATTGGGTGAGGAGTACAGATCATTTAGCTCCTCGTTATGCAATCACGTATCGTTATTTGAAGTTATCGGTACTGTGGCTGTATATGCAGCCACAGTACCGATAACATTTATTTTATAACTATTTTATAATAATTTGTGTGGATTAGTTGGGCAAATAAAGGACTTAATACTATCAACATGCACGGTGCAACTACGGAGAAGACCGATAGCAGGTTTATGTAAGGTCAGTTACAGCAGTTCCTCCGTCAGCGCTAATTGTGTTTAGCGGCAGACGCGGTTCTTTGCGTCTTGTTTCCACTTAAAACAGCGCCCCTGGAGCTCTGCTGCTTGGCGGTGGAAAAAAACAACTCTAAATGGTTTCAGTTCGTCATTTGTCAGACAGTTTGTGGGCCCAATCAGTTTAAATTAGAAGTGACGGTAAACAACTTGACGTACATTTGACGTCAAGAAGTAACGACTGATCTAGTAAAAATCTCCATTACTTTCACTCCTATATGATCATAATTCTTATCTGCATTTACTTGATTAAAAATGGCTGTGAAATTTTGTACTTGCACTCTACTGGCAGAAGAATGTTAGGTGTTGGAGGATAAGTGCTGAGAAGAATGTGATGAAGTAAGAGACAGGAGGTAACCGGATGATAGACAATACTGCATACAGAGCAGTTTCATAATCATACATGACAGTGATGAAGGACGAAGTGGGTTGGACTTGCAGTACACATTATTGCGGAAAAGAAATAAATAAATCTTGTCGGATGGAAATTTTCAAAGAATTATTATAATTCGGAAACAAAGATTTGAAGATAATATTAAAATAATTCATTTAAAAGTATGGTTTAGTATAGAGTCATACGACACAGTATGTGACAAAGTTGTGGGCTATTGTAACATTACAAGATGGCGAAAATCTATCTGAGAAGTTTCAGACTTTTGAAGGAAGTTTCTGTACCTTGGAATTAAAAGTTAACGTGATTTAACCAAAACATCGCTTAATAAAGATTTTAAATTATTGTGGACGTTAAATTATCGTAAATAGATTTGTTAACAAAATGACGCTGATTCAGAAACTTATACAGATCTAAACTATCTATACGCAATCGCTCTGTGCAAAAGAAATCAATTAAGAGGGAATAGTATTATGCAAAATAGGTCAGGCGTGTGATGGCTACCAATAAGTGTAAGGTAAGAGGATATCCGACCGATGTTAGAACTCGGTACTTCCAAAGCCATAACTCTTTCTTTGTAGCACTGGAGGGGATTTCACAAGTTTACTGAAATTGATGCAGCAAACCCTCGACAGACGTGTAAAAAACACAAGTCAAAGGGAGACGAACAGTAGGGAGGGAAATCCAATTTATACAAATTACGCTTAAGAACAGCTTTACTCCAGAGACAGTAACAACAATTACTTGTCTCTGATCTCTGCCTGCGGTAACAGAGTGGAAACCCGTGTCGTTAGTCTGTGCAGTCTCCCAATAGGCTGCGCTGTCATAGGCTTGGTCGGCCATCTGTCTGAGGACAGTCCCTGTGGTTTGCGCACATTAGGCCCGCCGATCATTCCTAAATGTTTGTTGATTGATTCACCTACTGACAGACTGACTGACTAATAATACAGCTACACAACTCCATAACTAACTGAACGTGCGGCTCGGTATTAACACTTCAAACATTAAAATATGATCTTATTAATTAACCAACTTAATGCACAAAATCTTGTTTTATAATAAGTTTATTATATGCTTCTACATGTTTCGAGCACTATGTGCTCATCATGAGGTCAATATTGTATTGTACAGCATCTGGTATGATCACACCTGTAGGTGGCCGTCCGGTGCACTGATGATGAGCACATAGTGCTCGAAACATGTAGAAGCATATAATAAACTTATTATAAAACAAGATTTTGTGCATTAAGTTGGTTAATTACTAAGATTATACTGAGATGCACGGTCAGCGAAACATTAAAAAAACTACAACTTGAACCTAATTTTCTACACCACTCCCCCCCCACATATCCGAAAATATCATCGCTTTTCTGAAGGCACTCAGGCTTCGCCCCTTTGCCGTCTTGGTAAGAGTGGTTTCAGACGAGAATGAGTATGAAGAATTGGTCGTGGAAAGGTAATGACGGGGTAAATCCTCGAAGTACTGAGAGAGGAGCATGACCCTGTGCCAATTTATCCACCATGGATCTCAAATAATATTGGTTGGGCTCAAAATCCCGCATCCGCAAAGTTAAAACACGCTGTATCGGCTGCAAAGATAAATCAGTTAATGCTGTTCAGAGAATTAATCGCTGTATGTTCTGAGATCCATATAAAACGCACAAGTACACTCTGTGGGTAGAAGGTGGAACTTCAGAATGCTACAGCTGCTGGTATATAACGTAGCCACTGGGCTGTAAAGACAGTAACTTACTAACCACTAAACATTTAATCACTTTAGCAATTCATAGGCCAGATACCTATGATGACCGAATGGTTGTTGAAATGGCCAAGATACTCGCTAGCTTTCATAGAGGCACCATTTCACAGAAGCTAAATATGGGAACTGACCATAAATTACATGAATATAATCCATATGCTGATACACCATCTTCTAAAGTTCTAATTCAATGTTACTTGGTCTTCAATGTGACCTCGTCTTCTAAGAATTTCCGAATAAAGATTTGTACGCATTTCTAAACGATCACACTCTTGCTAGAGGTTTTATCCATCTCAGCCTTCTTGATTTTGTCACCCTAATGCTTCCTGGTACAGAGCAAGAATTATGAAGTCCTAAACTATGTAATAAGGGGTACGCGGTGGCGCAGTTGATTGAGGCACTGCGCTACAAGCCAGAAGGTCGCGGGTTCGATTCCCGATTGCATCATTGGAATTTTTCATTGACCTAATCCCTGGGCCGCACTGTGGCCCTGGGGGTGACTCAGCCTCTAACAGAAATGAGTACCAGGAATATTTCCTGGGGGGTAAAGGCGACCGGTGCGTAAGGCTGACAAACTTACGACCTTCATGTACCGATTGTTTTGAAATAAGGGAGCCTGAACCTCCTGGAACATTCAGGGCCCGTCCAGACCTGTAATGGGTTTGCTTTACCTTTTTTAAATTATGTAATAAAGGGAACAATAAAATGAGGGACGAGACAATGAAAGCGCAGACAACACACGCAAATAACGTGGAGTAGGAAGGAGAGAGGAATAAAACAAGAAAAGGAAGAAGACGATTGGACAGGGAAAAAAAAAGGAATACAATCTTTAGATGTGTCGTCCCCGCTGTGTTTAGTAATACAATGAGAGGGTTTTAAATGATTCAAAACACAATGAAGTTTTTTTACATGTTGATATATCCAGATCTTAACCTAGTCATGAACAGCATTAGAATACTGAACGACGAGATCTCGTCGAGTTTCAGATTGATATATTTTATGACTTATACTGTATAGTTTCCTCGAATAAATACTTTTGTGATCCGAAGACGGCCCAGAGCAGGGGCCGAAACATGTCGTCAGTTTAAAATAACATCTAAAAAAAAACTTATTTGTGTTTTGACTCATTTAAAATCCTCTTCTTATTGAAGGGAATACAAGACAACAAAAAACAACCGTTTTTAACGACGATGTTTTAATCACAGCATGAATCCTATAGCCGAAAACGTTGCATATCTGCGAACACGAATTATGGGTGGACCCACAATATTGCAATTAAATCACGTGTGTGTTCATTTTAAATATCGACACGTTCCTAGCGCTGGGGGGGGGGGGGGTGGGGGGAGGGAAGGGGACAAACTGTGACCAATAGCGGGGACAACTTTCCATGCCGCTCGCGACACTTCTCGACTTCCTAACAAAAT
>Ga0123354_10011260_pt1 | contig 13804 bp, 6 predicted proteins | sample TergutLab28metaG_2_FD_97872 | JGI IMG/M metagenome (GOLD analysis project Ga0123354, IMG submission 97872) | Labiotermes labralis P4 segment gut microbial communities from Petit-Saut dam, French Guiana - Lab288 P4 | ecosystem: Host-associated > Arthropoda: Insects > Digestive system > Gut ... | reverse complement strand
GACCCGCAAGAAGACCACACTTTTCTCTGGCCATTATCTCCGTAACCGTTCAACTTTGGACATAGGTGTTTTGGGTTTTATCGGTATACTTTAACATAAGGAACACCCTCCCGAAGTCTGGCATATTCCTCCTGCGACACCCTGTGTGTGTATATATATATATATATATATATACACACACACACAAATACAGAAATTTCAGGGAATTCTAGATGATCGCAATTTGTCTATATCTTTTGACGTTTTGCTGACCGCGCATCTCAGTATAAACTTAGTAATTAACCAACGTAATGCAAAAATTTTATTTTTTATAATATGTTCATTATATGCTTCTACACGTTTCGAGCACTATGTGCTCATCATCAGGAGGTCAAAATTGTATTATACAGTATGTGGTATCGTTACACCCTTAGGTGGCCGTTCGGTGCACGGGACGGTCACCTACATATGTGATAATACCAGATGCTGTATAACACAATTTTGACCGCCTGATGATGAACACATAGTGCTCGAAACATGTACAGGCATATAATAAACATATTATAAAAAACAAAATTTTGTTCATTAAGTTGGTTAATTACTAAGATTGTCTATATCTGTTTCATTTACGAGCATTTAAAAATGATACCATAGAAATACGAATTTTCCATACTTATTTCACGAGAAATTCCTGCTTCTGTTTGTTATAGCATTTTTTTTTCCTGTGGCACTGCGATCCAACGCGGGCCATGGTCTCCTCATTCTTGAGGTTTCTAGATCACACATAACGACACATCACAGTCGGTAGGACTCCTCTGGACGAGTGATCAACTCGTCGCAGAGACCTCTACCTGGCAACACACAACACTCACAACAGACAAACATCCATGCCCCCAGTGGGATTTGAACCCACGATCTCAGCAGGCGAACGGCCGTAGACCTACGCCTTAGACCGCGCGGCCACTGGGATCGGCTTGCTACAGCTTTTTACTCTTGCATATTTCAAATGTAATTAATTAATGTAGTAATGACTGTTGAGGTTACTCGTGTTGTGTCCGTATGTTTGACTGAAGCTGCTTTATGTTGTATGAAATTGTCTTTAAGTCTGTAACCTCACAGGTTACTGTATATGCTAACTCTTCTGCCTTTACAAATTCAGTACTTTTATACGAAAATTGTGTTATGTATTTCATACATTTCGCAGAATATTTGGCCATTATTTTCCTAAACATCGAAACGTTGGGCTTTGTGACACGTGGTGCCTTCTGGTTGGTAGGAACTGGCCATTCTGTGCAATTTAAGACCTTTAACTAAATCATATTAAAATATAAATCCCACCTGAGACGGAAATAATTCAGAAAGAAAGAGGACTTAATTCTTCTAAACTGCTCAACTGCCTTCTTCTGATGTATATTTAAAACAATACACTTCCGGTCATTTTCTTCGCATTTTTCGCTTCTTAACTCCTTACACTTCCTCCTATCTGTTTGTATCAGAAGGACTGACGGTCACTGCGTGGGAACCTTCAGAAACAAAACATTTTTTGCCAGTTTTTACGTAATAAATGCAAAGTCTGTAACAATCTGATCTCCCTCTCCACGAAGATATAAAATAACTTCTTAGTTTTGCTCTCTGTACCATAAGATTGATATTTACAGTGTAGCCACTTTTAGAAGTCATGTGTCTTCCGTCATACTGACTAGATATGGCCATTTAATTTGTTTTTCTATTCAGCCTCATTCTTCAGTATTCGGCACGTCTTTAAAATACCACTCCCTAAAAAAACCGGTATATCTTAGTTAGTACAGTGACTTTGTTAGGGGTTGTAATACTGTGCAGTAGGCATTTGATACCCATCAAGCCCTGCGATCTTTCTCTTCTGCTGTGCGGTCCACACATCTTCCTGTCCAATGAACACTGGTAAAATAGTTGGTGACTTCAATTTCGCCTCTCAACTCCACCTAGTGCCCAGGCTAAGAATAAGTGTAACTATACTTCCATCCCCTCGTATGTCTTCATAAAATATGGGGGGTAACGTTACTCTTAGTACCTTTATGAACTGCAAAGAGGGATTAGCCTTTTTCTTAAACATCGTTATGTTTCAGTGTAGTTTATGACCGATTAGTGTCGAATCCAGATTCTACCAACTGACAAGTTTTTCTCGTTAAATTCCATTAAAAGTGTCTTTGTTTTCTGCCATTATGAAGCTACGTCTAGACGCGGATTATTAAGGAAACTTGTCGCCCACTTGATCAAGATTAGCTGTATTCGTAATCGGTCCTGAACATGAAGTAGTGATTCAACCACGGTAAATTTAAGATTATGAAAAACTGATCCTAACTAACACTTGTAAAACCTAGCCATAGATTGGAGGATAATATTGAAATGGATATTAAGGAACAGGTTTTAATATAATCGACTGGGCTCATATGCTTAAGATATTATCAAATGACAGGCATCCTTAACACAATAAAAATACTTCCGTTTCGAAGAAAGATAAAATGTCTTTTCTAGCCAAGCAATCGGCAGATTCTGAAACAGGTCTTCTACACTGAGTTACTTACTGATCCCTTCTGAATATCTCAACGAAATGTGAAGCCTTCACTGGCCTTTGGGCTTGGTTAAGCTAGTCCATTGCGATGGAGATGGTAGCTCCCAATTCTGATGGATGTTAAATTTATTTCCCGGATAGAATTGGGATCACGAGAAAACACTTCCGGCTGTAGTACCAGTGCCCAATACCAGATGGGAATTTCCTCGCTCAAAACTCCGATTGCAGACGGTCTTGGGTCAAGGAAACTTTGGACAGGTGAGTGAATAAATGTACACATTTGGGTTTTATGGGTTCAACATCCATATTGGTTCACGTAGCTGGAAACATAAAGTCGCCTAGTGGACAGTGGCAAACGAAACGTTTTGGAAGGCTGCTGAATGGTTGACTGAGCTCGGGCAATTTCGCTGGGTCACTTACAATGCAAATAACTTGTGGGTAGCATCTAAATAAGTTAGGATGAAAACATTTACTAGGACACAAATTTAAAAAAAAATTTCGAATTCATTTGCGTTATCGTATTTTTCTGCCTGTCTTGTGTGAGTTTAAGAAATGCCTTACAATGTAGACATAAGCTTCTTGGAATGTAACATGGCCGCTGTCGGGAACCGGGGGATAGGCATCTTCCACCACTACTGTATTTAAAAAAAAGATGAATTAGAAACAGACTATACCAAAAATTAAAAACATTAAATTTTGGCTTCAACGTAGGTACACACTAATGTAATCCGGATCCATGCTTGTTATGCCATAAGAGGCGATAGGAGGTACAAAAAGTCAGAGCCTCCCGCATGTTCTACACAAGGATAGCGTAAGACAACACCTCATAACTGTAACATACAGCAGTTCCACAAGATAAGCCCCGCTTCTCCGAGACTGCCAGATGTTACTTGTACCACCACAAAGCTCACGCTAACAAGGGACAACTTCTACTTCTTCAGAAACCCACACAGGCCCAAAGTGAACGGTTTTACCATAACCGTGATCTCTACAACACAGAGCCTATATTTTACTTCCCAAAATTTTAAACAATCACATCTATTTTACGTAATTCAATTGTTAGATATGTTATGTTTCTGCCATTTGTAAGCACAGTTGGGATCCCAAACAAGTACGCAGCATTCAGTGACTTGATTCCAAAGAAGGCCTGATGATGACCCTATAAAAGGTCGAAACATGTAGCCTCCATACAATAAATGATGTGTTTGCCGCTTACTGTTTTTTATCCGTTAATATTTAAATTCTTAACACTTCGGGTACACACAGCTGTTATTGCAACACACAAAGCATTCCAGAACTGCCGAAAAATGAATGTAAAAAAAAAACATTTCTGGTTGTTCCTGTCTTGCAAAAACCCTGGCGTCATCGATTGAGGAAAACTGATGTGATCGAATTGGAGGAACAAATTCTGCGTCCATCAGAAAGGAATGAAGGAAGTCCTCCAAAAGACAATTCAACCAAGATAATCGATAAACAGCTGAGTTCCAGCTAGTAAATACTAAACATGAACCACATTGTTATTTGCATAAAGTTAAGGAGTTTTAACTTAAGAAAGTTAAGTTCAAACATTTCTTTCTGGATGGAATGTACCTGAACGTCAATATCGCAGCTTATGTCTATGACTCATTTGGCCAGAAATGTGACGAGCGGTAACCAATGTCTTGGGGCTACTGCAGTAAGTATTGCCAGCAGTTTCCATCAAAGTGTTTTGTGTTATTGTTGCTGGATATAACAAATAACACAGGCAATGTAAGTGTAACGTAACATTGCAGCGTGTTCTTTTTATCTTTGTCGCCGTATAAAAGCAATAAATATTACATATTCTGAGTGTGTGTTTGTAGCCTCTGATATCCAGCATACAATGCGCATGCGCCATATTGTCATCTATGGCCTGTGTGACTACAGTATTTTTACACATTATCCCATAAACGGCACGATTTTCGGAAAAAAATTTATTATAAATATAATACGAATTTCGATTTTCTCTACAAATTTTATGAGGAATAATTCTCATTCTAAGAAGAATCCTCTATTATCAAATTTCATGAAAATCCGTCCAGTGGGAGCTGCATTGTTCCGTGCGGACGAACAGGCATGAAGAAGTCAGGTGCCGCTTTCAGCAAGTCTGTAAACGCGCCTAAACACACTCCTCATGTTTTGTGAGGAATTTCCAGTGTGCAGTGTGATCTAATTACAGTATACTTACATAATGAATTTCTGGGTTCAATTCCTATATCTTTCTCGAACACATTATACAATGAAAGCGACTGCACGTACTCTGGTGTGTACTTATTATACAGTGTGTCCCACTCGCCACCGAAACCGGGATTTCTTTAATAATTTTACCACTAATGATATTGTAACGACTACAGACACACACTATAGACACATTCCTCTTCATTTCTCACACAACGCACTTACTCCTGTTCAAATTTCGTTGCAATATCTTCATTGGTGTTAGAATTATTAAAGAAATGTCGGGTTTGGTAGCGAGTGGGACACCCTGTATATTTAGATAAGCACATTTAAGATGTACCTGAAATTAAACTGTACGATTTTTTCTAAAAACAGCTTCTCACATAAAGATTTTATATATACCGTGCGCCTAAAAGGTATACAATTTATACTTACAATTTTTCTCAGTATTCTGAATATTTTAAAGGACTAAGAATATAAGATAAAACTCAGCTTTTCATTTTAGATAGCTCTGTAACGTTATGGTTGTTGAGACAATGAAATAACTCTGCCCAGCTTTTAAGTAGATTATATTATTTATCACCTGGTTTCGTTGAGGTTTGTTCAAAACCACCGGACAAATATTTGCCTTAACCTTGTGCGTTGGGTGCGTGGGGGGAGGGGGGTTAGAAGATCCCAACCTTCACAGCATGGCGTTGAACACCCACCCCATCTAGCGCAAAGGTTAAAGAAAGAGTATATCTTTACATCGTCTCACACTCTGGACCATCATGGCATTTTATATGGTGAACTTTACATTTATTTATGATATCCAGAGATATCTGTCATTGTTCCACTCCCACACATTACAGTCTCTGTGGCACAATGTTATTAACTCACAGTTTCACTGGATAGTCACAACGTACCTTGAGAAGTTCTGCAAAGACAGCTTGATAGATTAAGCTGTGCTACTACTTAGAGACAACTTTCTATGGACAAAGGTCGAGGCTGCGATGACCACCAAAGAATAGCTAGTCATGACTGCGTCATAATGACAGATTGTTTTCAACAGTGACTATCACCTGGCATATGTGTCTGTAATTATAAGAATGACTTGCTATATGGTGACAGATTGATGACAGTTTTTCAAACGATGTGCTTTTGTATGCAGTGATTCTGTGTAGGTCGCACTTCTCTTAAGATATTCAGTAAGATTCAAAGCATGGGCGACTGCCATATCGGATGATACCAAGACAACGTGAAGTGCACATCTGGTCAGCAGAATGGCCGGTGCCATGCTTAACCTGTACGAATCAGCACAGTTGCCAGAAATGGACAATCCCAGTTTAGTCACGTTGTGAATTGTTTTGTTTTGTTATAATTCTTATTTTCTGTATCGTGCCCGAACTTAGGTTTTGAAAGCGGAGGCAGACGACATAAGTGGCCACGAAGGCACAACTCGCCTGGTGGCTGTGAAGACGGTAAAGGAGGGGGCTTCCTCTCGTGAAAAGGAAGATTTACTGAGGGAGTTGGAGATAATGCAACAGCTCGGCTCCCATGCTAATGTGGTCACTCTGCTAGGATGCTGTACCGAGAAGGGTAAGGCTTTGAACCATTGCTGTTGTGACTGTGGTAGGAAATTGTGACGCCACGACAAAAGTTAAGGGATTGTCTGCTAGTCGCTGGAGCCATCGGCTTTTGTGGATCCTATTGTCTATTACCTTGTTTCAAGTCAACCCTCCACTTGCTCCTCTTCTGATCCAGATTATTGCAATCCACACAATCTGGTCCTGTTTATTGAAGATCCATTTTTGAATTACGACAATTATGGTGATGTACAGATATTTCGAAATTCGTCCCTCAATTTCTGACTGCAGGCCAAGTAAATGTATGGTTTTTACCCCTTAAAGCTCTTGACACCATATATATATATATAATGTATAGTATTGTTCATTCTATAGGTATTATTTGAGGTATAAAATAATATCTTTTGATTATTTCAGTTTGATATTCTAGTGTTATATAACTAATTAATCCTTTATCTTGCAGTTAGTGCAATTAATATTCATCCAGTGGGGGACGGTGGTTAATGTGTTGTGCTAAAAATCGGAAGGTCGCTAATTAGATCCCAGCTGATGTCAGTGGAATTTTTCATTGATATAAAATCCTTCCGATCGCACTATGGCCCTGGGGTCGACTCAGCATCTAACAGAAAGAAGTACCAGGAGAATTTCCTAGGGGTAAAGGCAGCCGGTGCGTAAGACTTACGACCTTACCACCATCCTGTGCTGTTGTCATGAAATCTGGGAACCTTAACTTCCTGGAACCCTCTGAGCCATTCCAGGCCCGTAACGGGACTGCTTTACCTTTACCTTAATATTCGTCCAGTATAGTTGATGGATGAGTAGGTTAGGACCTTTCGTATTGAGGTTTGGTTTAACCCTCCAATTGACCCTACGAATGTGACTATCAAGATATTTCTTAATATATTGTTCCTCTGATGAGGCATACTATTGTTGTTTGTATTCGTAGTATTAGTATAGGGTGTTCTGTCTGTTTGAATATTAATCTTGTTATTATTCTTTTTTATATAAGTTTTATATATATACATACATACTTTGATAGGCCCACTAAAAACCCCTTCATTTTTCCCCAAACATTAACTCTTTTTGGTATGTTATTTCATTTTGTAACGCCGAATTGCGCGGTGACTTGTGACTATCAAATTGGAAGGAATCTGACGTAATCGAGGCAATACCATCCCAGAATTTTCCTGGATGGACTCAGGAAAATCATGAAAAAATCTTGCTTATCGTAGTCGATGATCCCGTCCATATTTTGAATTAGCCACACCAAAAATGCAATTCTAGAGCCTGAAAGACCATATCGGTCAGCTGACCGACCCTCAAAGTGGATAGCCATTATTTTCCTGAATATCATTAATTTGTAATTGTTTGTCGTGGAGGCGCAATGCATTTGCAGTGAGACAAAGGCTGGATTTTTATATTCTGCACAATTTAGAAAAATTTCGTCCCTAGAAGCTAACATATGTCCTTGTGGATTTCAGTTAAAACTGATTAATTCTTGTGCACGGATTATTTTTTTTTTTGTTTTACACGGAAATGACATTCATGTGAAAAGCTGTTTAGAGCAGAAATGTGTATATGACAGACGCTCTTAGCGCATGTTACAAAAATCCACGTACCTCAAGTTCTAAGCATTGATGTTGATACACAAGCATCTGCATGATGACTGTTAGAGACAGGTATGAGGCCCCCCCCCCAAAAAAAACCGTAGAATGAAGTGGCCCATAATTGACAGATACGACTACGTTTGAGCGTCATAAACACGCTCAAATTCCGTAATTGACAGTTCGTGCTCTGTTTTGCCTCATTTGTTTTGGCGAAAGCGGAGCGTCTGTAACTGAGCAGATGAATATGATCTGTGGTGTAATGGTACGCTACATTTCGTCGTTTCTATAGCTGAGACAGCAGGATCTGAAATATGAGGTGGAACACTTTCATCCGAATACATATTGAACAGACAAAAAATTATTTTTTTTCGTGTTCTGAAATATCTAGTGTGAAATTAGTGCTTTCCGTGAAGGGACAAACACTATTCAAAGATTATGTTCGAAGGAATTCAGACGGCGTTCTCCATGGCCTTTCCTTCTTAAAATAATCTATTTACCTGTGACGGGGAACCGCGGTGGCACAGTGGTTAAGGTGCTATGTTACAAATCGGAAGGTCGCTGGTTCGATCCCAGATGATAACATTGGAATTCCTCATTGACATAAAATCTTTCCGATTGACTCAGCCTCTAACAGAAACGAGTACCAGAAGCAATTCCTGGGGGTAAAGGCTGCCGATGCGTAAGGCTGACAACCTTACCACCACCCTGTGCCGTTGTCATGAAATCTGGGAACCTTAACTTCCTGGAACCCTCCGGGTCACTCCAGGCCTGTAACGGGACTGCTTTACCTTTACCCTGTGACGATGCTTGTACTTACGTCTTCCACTGCATTGCACACAGTCCCTGCTGACAAATAATTTGTCTCCTTAACTTAATACATTAACGTACTACGGTGAAATACAGGAGAATCCGGGCGTGTGGCCAGAAGGGAAGAAAGATTGAGTACCTACGGAAATTTGGTGAAGAAGCGTCCTTCAGATATTCACTTTGAGGTCTGAGAATGAAGCGATTGGATAGTATTAGTATATAATATTTATGAGGATGGTAGATTCATACGGCTGGTTCAGGAATGTGTTCAGTAACATCTTTTACAGGAGATGCACAAGTCTTGGAAGTAAAATCATCCAGGATGCTGTATTGTGTACGCTATGCCTAAGGTTTATGGGCACTTATTACGGTATTTCTTTGATGTCACCCAGAGTGCGCCTAGAGATTTGAAGGGTTTGCACAGAGGTGGAAAACTGTGTGCCCCTGAGTTTTACTGTGATCAAGGTTAGCCGCTGCACGCTAAACATTAAGCCCATCCCCATTATCATCCACCGACTTAACAGCCAAACATTTCGCTCCCTGCCTCTCACACCCCAACCCTCAGTCCAAAAAATCGGTAATTATACTCAAGCTAAATTGACAAACATATACAGGAAATATAAACATAAATGACCGAAGCATATACTGCTATAATTAGCGTACCGAAAGTCACTGTATTTTTTTTTTCAGAAATTTTCACTGCCGTTATTTGCACTGGTATTTATATTCACTTCTGTTTCACTTGTGGCACTGCGTAAATATTTATTGACATTGATTATGGGGACAATTTTGTAACTTGTCCTTGAAATTGCTGTACATACTTTCTTTGCAATCAATCTTTAAACAAATATATTAGCCATTCTGCATTCAAATAGACTGTACGCTGTGAAAAGGGACGATGTGTCACGAAAATGACATGATACGAGGCTTGACTAAAAACACAAATGAAACACGTAAGGTATGTCAGTAAGGTTATCCTGCCCCTAAACCAAGAACTGAACCCGGCACTTCCTGAAGAGGAAGCACAATTCTTAATTACTCAAATAAATTAAAATATTTATATTGTGGTTATTATTATTATTATTATCGATATAAGTTGGTGGATTTAATTGATTGATTAACTCGTTTATTTATGGTCGATTGTTTGATTGATTGCTTGATTGATTGATTGACTGTCTCACAGAACCTTACTTACTGATCATGGAGTATGTAATGTACGGCAAACTTCTGGCCTTTCTCCGTGATCATCGCACTAGGCAACACTACTATAACTTCTCTGAAGATTCCGATGCCTTGACCTCTCGTGACCTAACAATATTTGCCTACTGTGTGTCGAGAGGAATGGAATATCTTGGCTCCAAAGGGGTAAGAACATTTACAGTTCTACGAAACACAGGTTACTTGCATTTGGTTTGAGCTTTCAGCTTGTTTCTTGTAAAAATGTACTGTTTTTTAAGACATGGCGAATGTGGTGATTAGTCCTACTTTTAAATGCTACAAGATAGACGATTTATCAGTGATGGGCTTCGGGTACCGCATCTTTGGAAAGTTTAACAAACACGTCATGCACACAGCCGTAATGCATAAATGTAGCAGGGGGGTATGTCGAAAAATAAATGCAGATTCCACTCCTTGAAATGTGTTCTTTTATTTTATAAACTCAAACGTCCCGGTGTGACTTGAACGACCCTCGTACATAACATCATTACGAATCAGTCTGCAGGTCTGTTTAAGGTATGCTGTCCAGTGGCGTACCCAGGAATTTTGTTCGGGGGCGGGGGGGGGTTCAACAAATTCAGTTGAGGACAGAGGACAGAGAGAACGGGGATCTGGGGGCGGTAAACCCCCAGTCAGGGGTTCTGGAGGCAGCTGTAATTTGGTACAAGAAATTTCATTTCATATAGTAAAAACTTCTTAATTTTTGGTACTTTAAGACTGTTTATGATGACAACCAATTTATTTGCCACTGCTAATGTAAAACAATTGCGAACCGGCGGTAGTTTTAGAATTTTACTGCCTTTTTTCCGAACGTCTTGGAGTGTTGGCGTCCTAAATTCAACAATGTTTAACAGTTTTCACAATCGGATTGAGTTTGGCACGATTTTGGAGGGCCTTCGGACTTTCGGGGAGGGCGGGGTTTGAATCCCCCAAACCCCCCCCTCGGTACGCCACTGGTGCTGTCTAGTAGTGTGGCACAGATTTAAGGATTAAAATGTGTATACCTGTTGGCGTTTGGCAGTCAGTAAAGACCACTGGTCAGGAGAAATGTTGTGACGAAGAGATCTGCCATATTTATAGTTAAAATAGTTTGTTAATAACAGATAATAATATTTTGAAAATTCTGACGAAAAGTAAAATCATATAACAAAGTTAAATATTTCAGCCTTTTCGCTGTTATGAGAATGAAAATATTTACAGAACTAATTGTTGCAATTTTTAAAAATAGACTTATTTTGTGTGATTTTTTTATTTTTTATTTTTTAATTACAATTATTTTTTATTTTTATATTTCCTTAATTACAACCAACAATAAACAACTATTTTTTTATGTATACCGTTGCTGTGTGTACAATGAAGAACTCCTGATGATGGACAGAGGATCTGCCCGAAACATGTAGAATTTTATTCCAAAAATAAATTTGAAAATTTAGTGCATCTAGTTGGTTTTATTATCAGAACAGTATAGAATTTACTATTGCCTTTACTCCCTCAAGCTGCGTGTCAAATGACGTCAAGTGTTGCGGCAGTACTGACATCTGCCAGGAGAGCACATGAATGATAAGTAGTGTGTTGTGTGTTGCAGTAAATGTGTATATAATTATTTACTAATAACACGATTGTATGACTGCAGTTTTAGAACAAACATGTCCTTTTCACCAAGTGTTCGGAAACTGAATTTAAATTACACAAAATTTATAAATATTGTATAGAAGAAATATCAGCTAATTGTTTACAGAAGTGTCCGTCATATAGAGAAAATAGTGCTGAAGAGCGATTTTGTTAATTGATATAATGAAGAGATGTGAGAATTGCCTAAACGAAGATTCTAAATTCAGGTTTGGCTATGATTGGCCTTGTTTTATTTGCTGATAAAACGTTTTTCTTTTGATCCCTAGATACTGAGAAAGATGACGCCCTGAAATTGCAAATTATTAGCGTAGACCTAAACGTAGGCAGAAGCAACCAGGGAATTATAACTTGCAATATTGTTAGTTGTCTGGATTGTTGTTAAAGACGGCCATTGCAGATGAGATTAGAGAAAAATGATGTTATGTGACTGCAGATAATTCATCGGGACCTGGCAGCACGCAATGTTCTGGTAGACCACAACAAGATGTGCAAGATTGCAGACTTCGGCATGTCCAGGAGCGTGCGAGAGACGGGGGACATGTATGAGCAGCGACACACAAAGGTGGGGATCTGCTTTGCATCTTTGCTGTAGTTCCTTCGGAATTCAGCGAATTATGGCGTTACGAATGCACTGTTTGATACTCCGGTGTGTTAGTTTATCCACTCATTCGTCATATGAACTAAGGAAATTCTTGGTTCTGGTAAATTCATAATCTCGCATTGCGCTTCAGCAACAAAAAAAACAGTTGTACATGTGGTTTGGAATGAATATAAACTTAATAAGTTGCCCTGTTTGATCATTTCGAAGTTCGCTTCAGTATACTTGAATGAATTCCTAATTTTAAGATTTAAAATTGAAGTTACCAAATTCTATTTCTTCATTAAAATTAAAACAGAACTGAAATTCTAAATAAAGTGCAATGTCTAGAGATGTCCTGTGTCACTATGCAATTTTGCTGGTGGGCAAAACTTAACCTAACGTGAAATAAATTGAGTTTTTGCCAAATCCGTATTATTAAAGGTGCCGATTAAAGTAGAATGCACCAAACGTTGTGAGCAGAAATGTGACTAACCACCGTAAGATTTTGGTTGAATATGTGGGCAGTCATACACTACGCAATATGAGGTATATAGGTTTCTAAAAATACTGACTGGAAACACGACATATTTGCAGAATTTTGATATTCCCACATATTTTGCTCAGATGCATGTAAGTATTTTACTAACAAGTCTTCTGTCTCTAACACTGAATAGAGGACATAAATGTTAGGAGAATCGGAAAAAGCATGTAGAAGGAATGCAGTTTGTGGAGAAATTAAGTAACCCCTCGCCTAACACGGTCTCATCCCGGCACGGTTTTAGGCGTTTTCGCAAAATTACTATAAGCCACTATTAGCTTCGCCACTTCCGTCCGTCTGTCCGTCCGAATGGAACAACTCGCGATCGAACCGGACGGAATTTCATGAAATTTCATATATGAATATTTTTCATAAAATCTGTCGAGAAAATTTCAAGTTTCATTAAAATATGGCAACAATAATGGGTCCTTTACCTAAAAGCCGGTATACATTTATGATCATATCTCGCTCATTTCTTCTTAGAATGAGATTTGTGCAGAAAACTTTTTACAAAAGTCAAAACACAAATTGTAGGTTCAATAATTTTTTTTCGAAAATCGTGCCTTTTACGAGATAATATGGAAAAAATAAGATAGAACCGGACAGACCACAGTTGACAGTATGGCACATGCGCATTGCATGTTGTATAACTAAGGTTACGAACAAACACTCAGAATATGTAATAGTTACCGCTTTTCCACTACAACATGGTTGTACGAACGCACCTTCATGTTACGTTCAAAGTACATTGCCTGTCTTGCCAACATATGCTGCTGAAGTAATTAAATACATGGATAAAACAATTTTCTTAAGCGGAAAAAATGACAAAAGGATAAACGCGAGCTGCTACTGAATCAACTACCAAGAAGCTGGCATTTTCAGGTACCCAAGTACAATGTCATAACTCTTTAAGGGACTGGGAGAGTGGGCTGTTTGTGAGCGTTTCTTTCAAGTAACACTATTTTTTCATAAGAAGTTGGCGCAATGCGGTTGTTTTAAACACACTGTGATCAACCCCCCCTCCCATAACCCCAGTGATGGAAGCGAAATCATTCTATTTTATTAATGATCTTGTTAGCGAAATGAATAGACGATATACGAGAAAGAAACGGGAAAATATTTGTGGATCAG
>Ga0123354_10011257_pt1 | contig 13805 bp, 11 predicted proteins | sample TergutLab28metaG_2_FD_97872 | JGI IMG/M metagenome (GOLD analysis project Ga0123354, IMG submission 97872) | Labiotermes labralis P4 segment gut microbial communities from Petit-Saut dam, French Guiana - Lab288 P4 | ecosystem: Host-associated > Arthropoda: Insects > Digestive system > Gut ... | reverse complement strand
GGCCTTAGTCCGCACGCGAACTATACCGACAGAGCGGCCGCCGCCGGTCGGCGAAGATAGTGCCAACTTTTGCGGATAGAGGGGTGTCACGTGGTCAGCGCAACGGGTCCCCACAGCCGTTAACCTCTGTTTTCTAGACCTGGAGCCGCTACTTTTTTCATTCAAGTAGCTCTTCAATTGACCTCACGAGGCTCACGAAGCTGAGTGGACCCCGTTCCAGACCCACTACTATTCAAAAATCTGGTAGCGCCGGGGATCGAACCCGGGACCTCTGTATCTGTAGCCAGAAACTCTGACCACTACACTGTATTCTAAAACTAATTAAAACTTACACGTTATGCTGTCAGGGAGGAATACTGACTTGTTCGACGCTGAACCAGGCGCCACGTACTTCTATCATTGTCCATTGAAAGGATTTACTGCAGCTGTAAGCCATGGGAATAATAGAAGTAGTACACTGCTTAGAGTCATAGTCTCCACCGTTGCTGAACGAAGTCACCAATAAAACAATAGACTTATATACAAAAATGTTTTGCCCTTTGTTTCCAAAAATACACACCATAAAGAAACATCATCATCGTTATCATCCGTCACAAGTTAAGCTTCAATAGACCTGTCTCGCCCTCGTCTAACAGTCTCTTCAAGGTCTTCCAAGTCGCCTTCGTCCATTTGGTCTATGATTCAGCGTTATTTTTGTGCACCCTGCTGCTGTACATTCTTGTTGTCATTTTGATTTGTATCTTCTTAATTTCTCGTCAAATTTTCCAAAATTTCTTCATTCCTTCTTTAGTCAAAAAGGGTATGTCCGGCTGTTCTTCTGAAAATTTTCATCTCGATTGATGTCAGTCCTTTTGATTCTTGTTTCCAAGGGTCCAAGTTTCGCTTCCATGTAAAAGAATGGGGACAGCAAGTGCATTATATACTTTTATTCTTGAAAATTTCTGGCCCAGAGTTGTTTTTAAAAGTGTTGTTTCGAATTCCCAGTATTTGAACAAATTTTCCTACTTTCTGTCGTACATCCTTTTCATTTTCATAGCATATTTCACAAATTAGATATTTAAACATTGTAAATATTTGTTATCCCCAATGATTTTGCATAATACTGGGTCTTGTCCCAAAAGTGCTATCTCAGATTTTTATGGTGAAATTTCCAATCCAAAATATTTTGCTATGTTTTATAATGTGAATTTTCCTCTCTGTAAATTCTCCTCTGAATCAATTATTATGACTTGATCGTTTATTGTTTATTTTTGTACTGATTGATAAAGTAATGCTTTCTAGGTAAATCTGCTTCATTAATTGATACCCTGTCATTCATCCGTATGGACGAATGGATGGATGTACTGTAGCTCCACCCATCCTTAACTCTGGCACTAGATACAGGTGACTAAGCAGCTTCGCGCTCCTGCTGCATTACGAGGCTGACTGTATCACAAAATAGGTCTGAGAGTGATAGCGTAAAAAAAGTCTCTTCCCAGTCCGAGTTGTGCGATTCTGAAACCCACAAGGTAAAATGGGAAGTCATGATAATCTGAAGAATAATTTGCGGCTAAAAATTGATCCCAGGATTCTATGTACAGACCTCTGATGTCTCCAAGAGTTCGAAATGGAATAAGAAATGTGACAATAGGAAAATGGAATATTATCTGGCTTCCAATGTTACTGCTAGTAACAGCCTTCAGAGCGCAATAGGAATAATACATTTTGCACATTTGTATCCATGTATTGAATTGTGTATACAATATAATTAGTACGTACACGCATAAATATGAATGATTATTTATTTATTTACATTGTAGGTATTCTTTTTCCGTGATTTCCAGAATAACATATTCATTTCTGATCTGTAATGTTTATAAAGTACGTGAATTGTTTCGAAAGGCGATTTGTTTCCCCACAAGTAAAAGTAACACGAAGTAAGCACGCACGCACACACGCAAAAGCGTTTGTATCGAGGCTATGAATCTATGCATCCTACTGCTTGTGAGATGTTAATGATATCCAGTAATCGAGTAATAGAAATTAGGTATGGAAAGGCCGGGGAAAAATTATCCCATAATATCCTTGCATTAGGGTTTTTATATTTTATTCTGTATTTCAATCATTCAAGTTTATGAAAATCAATTTAGCCCGTCTCTTTTCTCTCTCTTTTGTTCGTTGGTGACTCCTGGTTACGCTAGCCAATCAACAGCCGAGACCTATCGATGTTCGATTGTTCGATAGTATGTACCGCCATCCGTCATCCAAAAATACTAGTTATTTCAAACCATTCTTTTCAATTAATTGATAAAATATGACGAACAATGTATGAATTTTAAGTGAAATTTAATAGACTCTGCCAATTATTCTTCTTACGAGCTGTATACACGGTTATATGACGTTCTATTTTTCGTCGAGCAACGGTCGCGGAAGAATACTAGTACGAGGATATAAAAGCCTTTTGCGACCTACTTCCGTTGCCTCTTCCTCATACTGAGTAGGGTTTGTCTGCGTGAGGTTGTGTCTCCTCAAAAATAGGTTACACAACCCACCCACATTTCGTGATATAATTTAAAAAACCAAAAAAATTATAAAAGTACTAAAAAACCCAAAAAAATCGAAAAAGTTGTGAAAAAATAACGTGAAACAAGTTGACTGAAGTGCGTGTGTTAGTGATCGTACAACGTGGGCATTGTGGAAGGATTCTGAAGCGAGCCATTTTGTTGGAAGAAAGGCAGTTCTGCATATAGATATTGTTAGCTATTGTGGTAAAGTATAAGTAACATCTTGACCCGAAAATGAATCCAGGTGGTCCCAATTACCCTATGGCCTCACTGTACGTTGGCGATTTGCACCATGACGTAACGGAGGCCATGCTGTTTGAAAAATTTTCGACTGCAGGCCCAGTACTTTCGATTCGAGTTTGTAGGGATATGATTACCCGCAGATCCCTGGGTTATGCCTACGTCAACTTCCAGCAACCAGCAGATGGTAATTCAAATTTATGGTAGCTTGATTTTTGTACTTTGTCATGAAACTTTATTTTAAATCTGAGCACCAGCATTTCGTTGTTAACGATAAATTGTGAACGTATACTTTCTTATTTTTATTTTAGCTGAGCGAGCTCTTGATACCATGAATTTTGACATGATAAAAGGGCGACCCATTCGCATCATGTGGTCACAGCGAGATCCTTCGCTTCGCAAGTCTGGTGTTGGCAACGTTTTTATAAAAAACTTGGATAAAAGTATTGACAATAAGGCTATGTATGATACATTCTCAGCGTTTGGAAACATCTTGAGTTGTAAGGTATGTTTTACAGAGTTTGGTTTATTTTTCTGTATGGTTGAGCTTGGCAATGTTATTGCTTGCCAAATTTTGAGATTTGATGTTGACACATGTGGCAGGCTCCCAAGTTAAGAGAGAGAGCTGCATTCTCTAATAGGTTATTGTAGGTGAAGAATGCTGAGGAACATCGGGATGTAGATGGTGTAGTGTTTTACTTTGTAATGTAAAGTATGTTTGGATTGCCAAAGAATTAGCAATGTATTGGAGGTACAGTACAGCAGTGTAGAAATTACTGGTCCGAAGTAGGTTCTCATTCTGAGAATGCAGTGCTGATATGTGCATCATGGTCCTATCCATGTGTAGATTAATATTCTTTGCTAGTGAGTTGTGGTTGGTAATGGGAATGTAGTTGTTCCTTGGGAACAGTTAAACACAAATGCAGTGAAACCTGCATGAAATGAAAGCCTGTGTTCAGCAACATTTTTCTGTTGCTACAAGAATGTTAAGTGGAAAGGCAGCTAAAGTTACCTCCAATGAATGGGAAATATTTTATCATGGGAGTGGAAGAGTAAATGTAGAATTTATTTGAACATGATTTTAAACGTCATTGTGTTCCTGTATTTGCATTCTGTATTACACTTTCTGGAAGTGGTACAGTTTTGTTACAAATGATACAGATATAGTGTGAAAGGAAGATGCAGGGGAAAGATGAGCTTGCTGCTCAGCAATAGTGTAATATGTAGACTTGGTTTAACAGAAGTCTTTGGATTTAGTCTTCGCTGTTCATGCTTATCCTTGTCTTTTGATTACTCCACAAATGCAATTTTTTATGCTTTCACAATGGTGAATTTGAGGAATTCATTCCTCTGAGATATGGTACCATATGGGAAATGTCCAATGAAGACTTCTTCTTTGGGCTTTTGACCCTTGAAGATGGGACTGCCATGCCCTTGTAACATAGATGCCAGTCACCCATTGAGGTGGCACCTCTTCCAATAAGAATGAAGACCTCTGCTCTGCAAACATTGAACATTCAGTAGTATCCACACTGTATAAGTGACTATGTTAAGTAATGTGGATGTGGTTTGGTGTGGAGCAGTTACAACAGTAGATATAGGCATGTCAGGCAAGTAGTGTAGTTGTTCGACAAGAACTAAGCCACGATTTCTTGTCCTCAGCATATATGTGTTTTGCAATTGATTCATAAGTACATAGAAATTATACATACTTTGCAATCTTTATGTATAAGTTCGTGTTAAAAAGGAATGTTGTTTGACTGAAAAGACTCCATTATGAGCAGGTTTTTGCTGTACCGTATAGGAAAGGTGGAGAACCAGGCATGTGGATCTTGTAGCTCTGTAGCACATGAGAAGCATTTAGCACCTTTTGTCATGCAGCACATACTAAGTATGTGTAATCAGCTTCTGGTAACTGTTAGTTGCTGCCAACTCTCACAGATCTGGTGTAATGTGGTGACGAGTGGCTGATTAGTTAAGATTGCAGAACTGTGGTAATCTTAATCACTAAGTCTTCTATGTGATTTCCCCTTGTCATTCATGAATGTTATGGCAGTAAAACATGTACAGAGATGTATTATACACTACCATGCACTAGACATGCAATATATATGTTTAATACCAATATATTGGTCCAGTTAAAATACAGAGGATGTTTTATTCTTTCATGTTTCAGCTGTTGAGAGTAGCCATCTGCAAAGAGTGCATTTCACAAGGGAAGTGTAGGTGTTAAAAGATGCATCATCTTAGTTGGTATATGGTGCATATAAAGGAGCTTAATTATGAGATAAATATGTGATATTAAGAAGGATATTAATTATTATACATGATTATATGAGTTCATATTATGTATAGTTGGCATCCAAACATCTGCAAGTAGTAAGATATGCTTCATATGTATTTGAATGATAGAGTACAGGGAGTTCAGTCAATCAGGATACATCATTGGTGATATACAGGGTTTATCATTCAGCTAGGTGTGAAGAACATTTTACTACCTCTACTTGTTTGGATGCACAGTGTGCATTATCTGAATTTATAATATCTGACATTTTCAGTTATTAATAACACATTGATATTAAGATGCTAAATATGTACAATTTACCAATGACGGTATGATTTAGTATCTATACTTTGTGAAAATGTAGTCCCAGATGGTGGCTGCTCACACTGGATGAAACATGTCAGAGTAACAATCCTTTATATTTTGAACTGGCACAATTTGTTTGTAATTATTTATATTACTTGTCCTGAGATGCTAATTAATATTAACCACTTTACTGAATTGTTTTTCATACTGTTACATTGAGACTAAGAATGTACTCACTGCAGATACATATTAACTGTTGCTTTACTTGTGGGTAAATTTTGAGTCCTGCAGTGAAAATTTGGGACCTAATGGCTCCAAAGTACGGTTTGAAAGCTAAGATATGAAGTGGGATGGAGCATGGTTATGTTTGTACTGGCTAAGGGAAACCAGAATGAGTAGTCACATGGCAGCTTTGTGGCTGCAGTGAGTTGAACCATATCGCTCATGAAACAGCAATTTGTCATCACCAGCCTATACAGTTTTACAGGAGACATATAAAACTTTATCAATTCTAAGTAGTCCAGCACTTAAACATGTTAGATTTTTTGTGAAAAAATCAAGGCAAGCAATTTTTTTGTGGACACAACATTTTGACAATGTGTACTTGTAAACCATCTGGCTAGTAATGTGGGCACTTAAGTCTGATGAGTTGTGTGGGTTACGACAAATTGCCGTTTCATGTGGCAGGTTGCCTAGCATGCATCCTGCATGGGAACATGAAGCTTGACCATGAAGTTTTCTCTTCTGTTCTGTCATCTTACCTCAACTGACAAATATCATGTATAACTTCGATAAGAACATACTCTAAAGGTGTGTGTGTATTGGTTACAGTTTTTTTTTGTTTGTTTCCCATGAAGTATGTTGGCAAAAATAGTCTTGCTTCCATCTTGTATTGCAGAAATGCCAATTTTGAATCTCAAGTACAGACACTTTTAACTGTCCCAACTGAAGTTTTTTGTGTGTGTGTGTTTTCTGATGGTCTGCTAACTAAATAACCATAGTTTTGATTTATTGTGTTTTAAACACAACTGGATGTTCCATATGTTCCATTCTGCTGTTTAACTCTGCAGGCAATATCCCTTTTCCATATTTTCCTGAATATATGGCTATAATTTCTTCCTAATTTGTATGAAAGAGAGGGGAGTGGCGTTGGTAAAGGTGCAAAGAAGTTAAAACATATTATTAGGTATCTTCCTGAAGACTGAAGATTATGAATTGGCTTGTCATGTGTATTGGTATATATGAGTTTTGCCTGATAGTAGATCTAGGTTTAACTGATACTTTTTCTCTCCTATCATTGCTAAATTTTTACCATATGTATGCCAATAATTGTACAACAAGATGTGACTATATATAGCTTATTTATATCTGTAAACTGCTCTACATGTTTCGGGTGGTATCTTCACCCACCATCAGGAGCTCATGTCACTGTATCCACAGCATCTGGCATTAGTAAAACCGTAACTGCAACCTGTCATGAGCGTGACTGGACAAGTTGCAGTTATGGTTTTACTAATGCCAGATGCTGTGGATACAGTGACATGAGCTGCTGATGGTGGGTGCAGATACCACCCAAAACATTTAGAGCGGTTTACAGATACAAATAAACCGCATATAGTTGCATCTTGTTGGACAATTATTGGCATATATTTCACGATGCACGGACCATTGAGTGTAAAATTTTACCATATGCTAATAGCATGTGGCCTACTACCAGCTGTAAGCTGTGACAACTTATTGAGAATTCAGAAGGTGATAGATAGCCTTTGAATAAAAAATGTCTCCCATTCTTGTTTGCCTTACACACTTGACAGCTTGAAACCATTACCAAAACAACCTGTGCAAGTAGCATGTGATTTCTAAACGCAGGGTTTCCCATTGAATAAACCATCTCTCTTCTGACTGTGACACATTTTGTTTGTCATTTGGTTTGTTGCTAACAAACGAATCATTGCAGTTTGGCATGATAAATCTTGTTTAGATATTCCATTGTAAGCATACCTGCATGTTGTTAATGACAGCCGATTGTGAGTCAACCGTTACCAACATGCCTATGATGCAGAACTTTGAGGTTATGTTTGGCCTGTTTGACATACACAGAGTCTGTGCAGTAGTAACAAACACTAATACTTGTGGGTCTGTAAGACTAGGTATCCGTGCAATGGGGAAGTAGTTTTGTAAGTTGTGTTCGGAACACTTTTTGTGTTTGTTGTGTTGGCCCAGAGTGGCTGCTAGTTCAGGGAAATACTTGTACTAACCAAGAAGTCATAAGGACTGCTTGACTCTGAAGATGGAGGCACTGTGAACTTTTGAAACATCTTCAGTTGATAACAGCGTAATATCCTATAAGACTTGAATCTTCAGCAGCACTGCTGTGAAAATCATCATGCTAGTATCTTTATCGTTGCACCATGCATTCTGTAGTTTATTTAATTAATATGCCAACAAATGCACATATATTCATTTAATGATATACAATTAACATTGAATCACTTAAGATGCTCCTACATGTTTCAATCATACGATCATCCTCAGGGATCATACATCGTTCCTTGCTAAAGTTATAGTTTAAAAACACTCAGTGATTTACATCATTACATTGAGTTGGTGCTGTGGCAGCATGTCTTGTATATTGTGAGAGTCGTATTCCAAACAGTATACGACTCACAAAATACACACAACATGCTGCCACAGCACCAACTCAACGTAATGATGTAAATCACGGAGTGTTTTTAAACTATAACTTTACCAAGGAACGATGTATGATCCCTGAGGATGATCGTACGATTGAAATATGTAGGAGCATTTTAGGTGTTTTAATGTGAATTTTAGATAATTAAATGTATGTGCATTTGTTGGTGTGTTAATTGAATAAATACATCATGCTAGTAATACATTCTTAAGAAACTCGAATTCCAGGTTTTTGAGTTGCTTGACATGACAGACTTTATTTATGTAGGAAAGGACAGGCAGAATTCAAGACAGATTGTGTTACCTACACATGCAGTAGTGCAGGTCTTGATAGAGCAGAAGTAATGGTCCCTTATCTATATACAGTGTGTTCTTTGCACATTATGTGACGTGATCAACACGTGAAAGTTACCAGATTTTGTGGAACTATCATGACGGAATCTTAAGGGGATGGGTGATGGAAGGCTGTGGTATAGTTTGTCATAATAATTGGTCCTTTTTCAGTGCGTGATTCACAAAACTGCTCACCGATTAGCACCTGGTTGTCACATCGCCCAGTCCCTGTTAATGCTTTTTAAAATTATATTTTGTTTACTGTTCAATTTACACCTTATGTTTGAGTATTTTACTAAGCGTCTTGCCTGTGTTTCATTTGAACAGCGGTTTTCCTATATGCTGTTCCCCGTTCATATACAATTTTTTTTTTTTTGCACAGAAATTGCATTCTTCATTTTCTTGTTTCCATGTAGTTTAGGGGTGTGTATTGTAACATCTTATGTGCCCAAGCATGAAGGTCACTCCTTTATCCATTCCACTTTCAAACCCTTTTAATTTCTGAAGTTCTTCCTACTACCAAACTACAGAATTTCTTTCCGTTCTGTTACAATATGCAGTATATTCTTTACTAGCCCAGCTGTGTCCATAGCCAAGCAGTATACAACTTAACTCTTTCCTTTCATTTTTCAAATTATATTCCATCTCATTCTGTCATTCCATCTGTCTCTTTTTTGTCATTATTTGACTGCTATTACATTTGTGCTGATTCTGTCATACAAGTACAATTCCTATACCTCCCAGCTCCTCTTTGAGTCTCCTCCTGTGCCCAGCTCTTCACTCTTTATTTTCTTCCATTAGTAACATTGTGTGATGGAATCCTGGGTATGCATGTGGATAATCCGCCAACGCTTGGACGTTAACAACACAACATTATTGAAAGTAGTATGACGTGCGTAAGGTAAGAGATAGCTTGACAGCATCTTCTTCCATTGGCACTACAGCCCACTGTGGGCTTTGGCTTATCGGACATTGTCCTTCCATTTTTGCCTATCTGCCACCAACTCTCTGCATCTTCTCACTCCCAGCACTTGAAGATCTCTTTCTGCTTCCTCTTACCATCTTTTCCTGGGTCTTCCCCTTCTTCTAATCCCTTCCAGTTCTTGGGGTGAAGATCTTTTTGGGCATCCTCCATTCTCTCTAGGTGACCTAACCAGCTTATCCTTTGCCCTTTTATTCATTTTACTATATTTTCTCCTTTGTTCATCTCCTCCAGTTCTCCATTCGTCCTACTTTTCCATTCCCTGTTCTCATATTTAGGGTCATATATTCTTCTAAATATTTTCCTTTCAAAAATTAGCGGAGCTTGTTCTTCTTTCTTTGTCAACGTCTATACTTCTGCTTCATACGACCCTACCGGTCTTATTAGTGTATTATATAATTTTTAGTAGCCCTGGATAAAAATTCGACTCTTGAAGAAACTTATAGTGGCAAAATAAGTTCTATTGCCAGCCAAAATACATCTTTGTATTTCTTTTTCCACGCTATTATCATTACAGATTAGCAATCCCAAGTATAGAAACTTGGCTTCTCCTTCATAAGTTACACCTTTTACGGTTGCCCCTGTTCACTGTTCTTCGGGATGGGGATGCTGAAAATCTCGTATATTTGGTCTTGTATGACAGCATCTATTTGGGAAGAAAAACAATGCCTGCATTTATTGATATGCATAAACAAAAAGCACGCGACATCTTGTGTGATGAAAAGAACTGTGCTTTCCTGGGCTATTACGCAGTGTGTAGTGGTAATTCATACCCAACTTTTCAGGACAACCTATCTGTCCCTTCTTCAAGGGTCAGGAATCCAAGCAGGTAAGGAATTACCACCACACACTGCCTAATAGCCTATAAGAGCACACTTCACATCTGCTTTGTAGTGCCAGTCTGAAATCTTGCATAGTACTGTTCTGTGATGAATGTGGTAGAGTTTGAAACTGTATGTTATTGATGACTGCAGACAGCGCACGGAATGGACAACTTGCTGTTGGCCATCTAATCAGAGAACATGGAAGGCAGTTAGGATTTAAGTCTCCTATCCCTGTTATCATGTCCCACAGGTTAAAAGAGAATTGGGCTTTATCGGTCTCAATTGTGTGGGCGGTGTAGTTCTATTACAGGACACAAACTGGAGCCACTTAATTGCCTGCTGCACTCAGGGTATTTACCAAAGTTTCAGTTTCACCCCTTCCCAAGTCGGGGGTTCGCCAATTTTCCAAAAATTAAGGAGCCACCTCAAAATTCTAGGCACCAGTCAAGTGTTTAGAGCAAGGATGTTGATGGCACACAGGTAATAGGACTCACCATGAAAAGCTAGTCTCCTTTGTGATCTTATGCCTGGGATTTATGCACCGCTTCTTGAGTGGTAGCTTTACGGTGTTTACCATTCTTCTGTATGCGTCCCTGCTATTGTCATAGGGACACATTCGGCCCATCAGAATTTCCTTTCTTTTTACTGTGTAGTTTACTGATAAGATTAATACACTTCCTGCTGTCCAGTATTTCAAGAATGTGTACTGATTAGCTGTTGTGAATGTTCATAACGTGGCAGCATGGCAATTTCTTTTCTTTAGGTTGCTCAGGATGAAACTGGAGCGTCGAAAGGTTATGGGTTTGTCCACTTTGAGACTGAAGAAGCTGCTACAAAGTCCATTGAGAAAGTGAACGGGATGTTGTTGAATGGGAAAAAAGTCTTTGTTGGCAAGTTTGTGCCACGCAAGGAGCGTGAGAAGGAGCTTGGAGAAAAGGCTAAGCTATTCACAAATGTCTACATTAAGAATTTTGGTGAGGATTTCAACGATGAACATCTGCGTGAGATGTTTGAGAAATATGGCAGAATCACCAGCCACAAGGTAATAAGATATTGGTCATTAATTTCCGGTATTTGGGATATGTCCTTCCGATCACGCTATGGCCCTGGGGTCGACTCAGCCTCTAACAGAAATGAGTACCAGGAGTATTTCCTGGGGGTAAAACCGGCCAGTGCGTAAGGCTGGTGACCTTACTACCATCCTGGGCCATTGTCATGTAATCTGGGAACCTTAACTTCCTGGAACCCTCTGGGCACCTCAGGCCTGTAATGGGGTTGATTTACCTTTTATTTGGAATGCGTTACCACAGACTGTAGAAGGGATATGGAAATGACAGTCTGAACACCAGAGTAGATGGCATTATTCATAGCAATTTTGGCAGGTAGTAGCTAGTGGCAGCGTATAAAAGGGTTTGTAACTTTGCTTCAAAATAGACTTGAAGTTTATAGTAGTCTTGATGTGAGTACATATGAAAATAAAGGGGGGGGAGGGGGGGGGGCAAAAAATGCACAAATGAGTTCATATCTACTTTTACCCTTGTTGCTTGACCTGTTTCTTAATGACCATGTCATCCACATTTGTGGCAAATCATAATGTCAGTGAATAGGGTTATATAGTTCTTAATGCATACTGTGGTGATGTGATTGTTACAGAGATTAATATTAGGATATGCAAACCCACTACCTATATTTTATAGCATGAAATATTTGTTTACCTGTAGGTTATGAGCAAAGATGATGGAAAGTCCCGTGGTTTTGGCTTTGTTGCATTCGAGGAACCTGAAGATGCTGAAAGGGCTGTAGATGACCTCAATGGTAAAGAACTGATTGAAGGCAAGGTATGGAAAGTGATTACTACTTAGTACACAAAAGACAGAAACCCTGAAACTTCACTGTCTAATGCCCATTGTTTACCTGTTTTCTTACATGTATTTTGGACTGTAATTCATTTCTTATTTTCCAGCCGTTGTATGTTGGCCGTGCACAGAAGAAAGCTGAGCGTCAGCAAGAGCTTAAACGTAAGTTTGAACAACTGAAGATTGAACGCATGAACCGCTATCAAGGTGTTAACCTGTATGTAAAGAACCTGGATGACACTATCGACGACGAACGTCTTCGTAAGGAGTTCACACCATTTGGAACCATTACCAGTGCCAAGGTAATGCAGCCATATCTGTCATAACATATTGTAGGAATTTAATGTTATTTGTTCTATGCATTGTGACTAATCACCCACACACCAACAAATGCACACAATTCGTATAAAATCAGAACTCGCATACATACGTGAGCTGTCCTACACATTACAGCAATAAATCGCCATCCTCATGGAGGCATTATATAAGGTATATAAAATTAATACATCCAGTTTAGATGTATATATAATAATGTGGATACTGTAGCCAGTGTGATGCCGACATTCTTGAATACAGTCCATTTATGTGCCCCCATTTGTATTGTATGTGGTTATGTGCAGTCAGACATCTAGTTATTGGAGTTTTCTTATTTTTTGTTTTCATCCAAAAGGATCAGGTCGTTCTTCTGGGTCATCTGTGCTAGAGTACACAACTTGCTCCTACATGACACATCAGACAGTACATGAAACGAGGATTTGATCCTTCTGGACGTAAATCTTCGGTACTAGATTTTTCTGTGCATGTAACCACATACAGCATTAACAGGGACACATCAACGAATTTTATTCAAGAATAAGTCCGCATCGTATGTAGTAGTGGTAGTAGTATTGGTCACATTTTTGTATTTATGGTTGCAGTTGTTTATTATAAACACTGTATATGGAAATTTGATGTATTAATATATGCCTGAGGATGGCATTTTATCACTGAAATGTGTAGGAGAGTTCGTGTGTACGAATGATTTGTGATTTTATATAAATTGTGTGTATTTGTTGGTGTACTGTGGGTGACACTATAGGAAGTCACATTATTTCTTGTGCAGAAGTTTATATAGCAATTTGTAATTTTTATTTAGACTGCTTGTCCGATAATTATGAATTTTGTTTATAAAACGTGCATCAAGATTTCTAGTCATAGAAGGCATTAAGGAATCCTCTTAAATTGATACTCCCGTATACATAAATGTTGTACATGCATAAAGGAATTTAAGAGCGTCTTTCCGTAAGTAACCTAACTGAAGTTCGTATTGGAATTCCATGCAATTATCCGCAGTGTGTGTTTGTGTGTTAAACTTGAAATGTAAGTTCTGTGGCACTTTGAATCATTTTGGTTCTGCAGATGAGTGTGGAGGGAGGGGGATGGGGGTGCGTGTGTTTAAAAAAATTGACATGATGCTTTAGAAAATATTGTTTTCCTTACTAGCAGTAAAGACCGCATGGCTTTTAATGTTTGGTTCATATTCTGGGTGTCTTATATGGCATTAAAATGGCAACATGTTATAAAAAAAATTTTTAGGTGTCTGTGACAGTGCATCGTGAGCAAATTGTGGAGTGAGAGAGAATACCAACAAGATGGAACAGATATTTATTTTTAACAATTTCTCAACATGTTTCGGGCATCATTATGCCCATCTTCAGGAGAACAAGACGTATGTTACTGCATGTGTTGTGCTGCGCTGTAACAAGT
>Ga0123354_10011256_pt1 | contig 13806 bp, 12 predicted proteins | sample TergutLab28metaG_2_FD_97872 | JGI IMG/M metagenome (GOLD analysis project Ga0123354, IMG submission 97872) | Labiotermes labralis P4 segment gut microbial communities from Petit-Saut dam, French Guiana - Lab288 P4 | ecosystem: Host-associated > Arthropoda: Insects > Digestive system > Gut ... | reverse complement strand
TTTGAACCGGAAACGTTTCTGGGGCGGCGAAATGAACAGCGATAAACTTTCGGCGTATCAAACTTTGTACGCTTGCTTGAAAACCGTTGCCCAATTGATGGCTCCGATTGCGCCGTTTTATGCCGATAAATTGTATCAGGATTTAATCCCTACCCCCCAGTCCCCTAAAGGGGTAGCAGGCAGTGATATTGAAAATCCTGTTGCGGCAAAGTCCCCTTTAGGGGATTTAGGGGTCAGCGTTCATCTGTCGGATTTTCCCGTAGCAACCGAAAAAATGGTCGATAAAAACTTGGAAGAAAGGATGCAGATTGCGCAACAAATATCTTCGATGGTTTTGGCGTTGCGACGGAAAGTCAACATCAAAGTACGCCAACCGCTTACGTCAATAATGGTACCTGTTATCGACGAACGCCAAAAAGAAGCCATCCAAGCCGTTCAGTCGTTGATTCTGAACGAAGTGAATGTCAAATCGCTTAAATATGTGGATAATACTACGGAAATTCTGGTTAAGCGAGTGAAACCCGATTTCAAAAAGTTAGGTCCACGGTATGGAAAAATAATGAAAGATTTAGCGATAGCGATTGCTTCTTTATCGCAACACGACATTGCCGCTTTAGAAACCAATGGAAAACTTTCGATTCCGGTTAACGGTCAAACGGCGGAAATTGCCGCCGAAGACGTGGAAATCATATCGGAAGATATTCCCGGATGGTTGGTTGCCAACGAAGGAAAACTAACGGTCGCGCTGGATATTACGATTACGGAAGAATTGAAAAAAGAAGGGATTGCGCGCGAGTTAATCAACCGGATTCAAAACTTGCGAAAATCTTATGGCTTTGAAATTACAGATAAAATAGAAGTGAAAATTCAACCGGATGCACGCATCGATGAAGCAGTGGATGAATACAAACAATATATTGCCAATCAGGTTCTTGCAAAAGATGTATACTTAACGGATATTGCAGAAGGAGAGGCTATTGATTTGGATGATGATTTTCAATTGTTTGTGCAGATTAAACGATTGAAATAAAAGAAGCGATATCATTTGTGTTTTCAGAAAAAAATACTAATTTTGAAAAATTTTTTATTTATAAAATATTGTAACAATGAATGAGAAAACAAAGTATTCGGATGCAGAATTGGAAGAGTTTCGCCGTATTATAATGGAAAAGTTAGAGGCGGCAAAGCGAGACTATGAATTGCTAAAGGCATCCATAATGAATGCCGACGGTAATGATGTGACTGATACCTCCCCTACGTTTAAAGTATTGGAAGAGGGCGCCTCGACCTTGTCGAAAGAAGAAGCCGGTCGTCTGGCGCAGCGTCAAATGAAATTCATTCAGAGTTTGCAAGCCGCATTGATTCGTATCGAAAATAAAACGTATGGAATTTGCCGTGAAACCGGTAAGCTGATTCCAAAAGAAAGACTTCGCGCTGTTCCTCATGCCACGTTAAGCATCGAAGCCAAACAAGGACAAAAACAATGACGGCATCTACAAAGACTTTCGGAGCAATTACAGTAGTTCTGTTAATTCTTCTTGTAGACCAGATGATTAAAATTTGGGTCAAGACGCATTTTGTGTTAGGAGGAGATGTGGAAATAACTTCGTGGTTTCATATCCGGTTCATTGAAAACAAAGGTATGGCGATGGGTATTGAAGTCTTTGGAAAATTATTTCTGACCGTTTTTAGAATGGTTGCCTCTGTGGCGATAGCTTATTATATCTATATGCTTATCCGGGACAAATTCAAAATAGGTTATATTCTTCTGGTTTCGATGATTTTTGCCGGCGCCGTTGGAAATATCATCGACAGCGTATTTTACGGAGTGATTTTCAGTGAAAGTACGCCTGTGCAAGTCGCATCGCTTTTTCCGGCGGGAGGAGGATACGGTAATTGGTTGCAAGGCGAAGTGGTAGACATGTTTTATTTCCCATTTTTTAGTTTTACCTGGCCTTCATGGATTCCTTGGATAGGTGGAAGCGTATTTGAATTTTTTCGCTATATTTTCAATTTTGCCGACGCCTCGATTAGTGTCGGGATAATTGTATTGTTATTGTTTTTTAGGAAAACATTGTCATTAAGTTTTGAAAAACAGGAAGTTGAAAGTTAAACTATTCATTCCGGTTCTTTTTTTGACGTTGATTTTTTTCGCTTGTAGCACGCGTCCTTCGTATGTCCTTTCCGAGAAGAAAATGGAAAAGGTATTGTATGATATTTATATAGCCGAAGGAGAAATCAACGCCAACTATCTTATATTTTCTTCCGACTCGACGCGTAAGCAAGAGTTATTAAATTCCGTTTTAAAAAAGCATAAAATTACGGAAGCGGTTTTAGATACATCTTTAGCCTGGTATTCCGGAAATTTGGAAAAGTATTTTAAAATCCATGAAAATCTAACCAAACGCTATGCCGAAGCGCTTGAAAAACTAAGGAAACAGGCGGGGATACCGGAGCAAGGTACGCTTCACAGCGATGATTTGGTTTTGCCGGTGGAAAAGGAACGCTTCTTCTTGAGTTCAAGTGAATTGCAACGTAATGCATATACATTTAAGGCAGATACAACCTTGTTTCGCTATGGAGGCGCTTATAAACTTCAACTCGACGTATGGGGTTTATCCGCTTCGCATCCTCCGGTGGTCACTTTGTGCGTTCAGTGTAAAGATACCATATTTGTAAAGCGGGATACGCTCAGTCGAAACGGATTGTTCATATCTTCCGTTAATGTTCTTCCGGGGAAGCAAGCCCATAAATTATACGGTTCAATTTATTTTCCTGAAATCTATTCGGGAATGAATGTTTTTATTCAAAACTTCACGCTGTCGCATTCTTCACGTTCCCTACCTGCTGCTCAACCATCGAAATAAATCGTTGCCGTTGGCATATAAAACTATTCCCAAAATCAAGATCATACCTGCAATTTGAGCGTATTCCAGAAATTTGTCGTTAGGTTTACGACCGGTAACTACTTCATACAGCAGAAACATCACGTGTCCGCCATCCAAAGCCGGAATAGGGATAATATTCATAACGCCTAATATGATGGATAAGAAAGCCGTCATTCGCCAAAATTCAAGCCAATCCCATTTTTCCGGGAAAAGATTGCCAATGGCGCCAAATCCGCCTAAGTTTTTAGCTCCTTCTTTAGAAAAGATAAATTTGAATTGACCTAAATACATTTTGATTGTATTTATTCCAATTTTTACGCCGGCGGGAATCGCAGTAAAAAAATTATAATGAACGCGTATGGTTTCATAAAAATCGGTAATTGGTTTTAGTAAAACGCCAATTTTTCCGAGTTCATTCGGAATAATCGGAACCGAAAGTAATTGATTATTCCTGTATACGTTGAGCGTGATTTCTTTCTCTTTGTTTTCGGCAAATAATTTTTGAATTTCAGGCGTTGTCAAATTCAACGTTCCGTTGACGCCTACGATACTGTCTCCGGCGATCAGTCCCGAATTTTTGGCAGGACTTCCGTTAGTCGTTTCTTTAACCACAAACGGAAACCGTTCGATAAAATTTATTACGTCTTCATCAAATACTATTTTTTTAAAATCAGCCGGAAGATGAATCGTTACCTCTTCGCCATTTCGTAATACGGTCACCTCTTTGGCGCTTACGATCGAAAGGAGCGACTTTCCGTCGTGCATGTATTCTAATGGAACATTATCGGCAGTAAGCGGAATATCTCCGGTTTGAAAACCTGCTTTAATCGTTGCGTCATTGAATGCGAAGCCCATTTTCACATTTTTCATGGGTATATAAGCTTCGCCCCAAGAGTAGGCTATCATAGAATAAATGGAAAACGCCAGGATGAAATTCATTACAACTCCGCCGACCATAATACACAAACGTTGCCAAGACGGTTTGACGCGAAATTCCCATGGCTTCGGCGGCTGGGACAACGCTTCTTTATCCATGCTCTCATCAAGCATTCCTGCAATTTTCACATATCCTCCCAAAGGTAACCAGCCGATTCCATATTCGGTTTCGCTGCCTCTCGGTTTGTATTTATATAAACTAAACCATGGATTAAAAAACAAATAGAATTTTTCGACCCGTACATTAAATATCTTGGCAAAGAAAAAGTGCCCACATTCGTGAATAATCACCAGAATTGATAAACTTAAAAATAGTTGTATCGTTTTTATTAAGATTGTTTCCATCAATAAATAATTCGCTATGGCGGGCAAAGGTACGAAAAATATTCGGAGCTGCAAATAGAGTTGCCAATAAGCAATGGAAGATGCATATTTTTAGTTGCGTTTGATCGTTTTGCTAATAAATATCATTTAAATCGTACATTCTTAAAAGCATAACTGCGTTCTTCATTCCGGTCGGTGACAAGATGTAAAAAACCGTCATCGGAAACATGGTCGATACGGGCAGAGAAAATATCCTCGCTATCTTCATAGCGGTGAAAGCCGGTTCTGCGATACAATGCCTCGTGATACATCCGGATAAGAATTTCCGTGTCGCCGTCTTTTAATCGCTCGTACCAATACAGAATGTTTTGAATCAATTCTTTTAAAATCGCTTCCGTATTTTGCTCCCGACCTGTAATCTGTTTCAGAGAAATCGGATTGGGAGCATTGCTAAAAAATCGTTCCTGATTGATATTCAATCCGATTCCGGCTACCGACAAATTGTATTCGTTTCCTGTTAATTCGTTTTCAATTAATATCCCTGCTATTTTGCGCTCGCTGTAATAAACGTCATTTGGCCATTTAACAGTAATTCCTTCTACATAAGTATCTAACGTTTCTTTTACTCCCAAACTGATTGCTTCCGAAAGGAGAAAATAGCGCTGAAGAGGTAAAAATGAAGGATACAAAAGGATGCTGCAAGTGATATTTTTTCCGGCTTCCGATTCCCATGAATTTCCCCGTTGACCTTTTCCTTCCGTTTGATTGCGGGCAACGATCACCGTTCCTTCTTCAAGAAACTTCCGGTGAGCCAATTTTTTTAAATAATCGTTGGTCGAGGCGACCGTTTCAACCGGAATAATATTCATGCTGCACTTGCTTGGATAATTTTTTCAATACTTCATCAATGGAATGTCGAATCCAAAATTTTACGTTTTCGTCGCTCATTTGCCGGTTCAAATAAATTGTATTCCAATATTTTTTATTGAAATGGTAAGCCGGTTCTACACATGAATATTCTTCCCGCAGTTCAATGGCTTTTTCAGGGTCGCATTTCAAGGCGATACTTAATTCGGGCGAATCGATAGGGACCAAAGCGAACATTTTGTTTAAAACCTTAAAAACCAAAGAAACGTCATCAAAAGGGAAACTTTCTGATACCTCTTTCAATGTCAGGCAGTATTCGCGGAGTTCTTCAATATTCATGAGAAAAATTTGCGATCCAACAGGCTGCTTATTTATTAAAAAAACTCAACTTTTCCTGTTTCTATATGATACATGGCGCCAACGATTTTGATTTCGCCATTATCTTCCATGTCTTTCAATATCGGACTGTCTTTACGAATTTGGCTCACCATCAATTTTACGTTAGTATGGGAGACGGCTTCAAGGAATTCTTCGTTGGATGAAGTTGTATCTCCTTTGAAGTTAAGTTTAACCGAGTCTACCGCAGGTTTAATTTTGCTTAGCAATCCTGTGATGTTTCCAAGTTCTACATTATTAATCGCCGATTTAACTGCGCCGCAACGCCCATGCCCCATGACTACAACCAATTTAGCGCCTGATACTTTGCAAGCATATTCCATACTTCCCAAGATATCGGAATTCACAATATTACCTGCAACACGGGCTACAAAAATATCGCCGATGCCACGCTGAAAAATATCTTCCACCGGAACGCGGGAATCGATACACGATAGTATCACCGCTTCCGGAAATTGTCCGTCAACAGCATCATGTACGCGATCAATGCTGTTATTCACGGCAAGATTGTTGTTAGCAAACGCTTCATTCCCTTGTTTAAGGATTTCAATTACCTTGCCGGGAGTTAACTCCGACTGCTCGCCGGCAGTAAGAACTTTTTTGTTATTCATAATGCTTGCGTTTTATGAAGATTATGTATTTAACGGCAAAAATATAATTTATTAATGAGAAATCAAAAACTTTTGTTTAAGAAATTTTAATTCGGCGACTATACGGATTTTTCTGAATTTTTATTAATTTTGCAAACTTATAGTCGACAATATGGAAAAAAGAAAACCTTTGGAAAAACAAGATGAAAGCGCTTTCGGGTTTGAAGGCTTGAAGCAGTTTTTTGCAAGTAATGCAACGCATTTTATTATAGGGCTACTCATTTTTGTAGTTTCGATTTACGCTTCCATTGCGATGGTTTCTTTTTTCTTTACGGGCGCGGTAGACCAAAGTAAAATCGAAGGTCTTTCTTTTTTCTATTGGGGCACTAAAGAAGGCATAGCAAATTGGACGGGAATGCGCGGCGCTATTTTGAGCGATTTATTAATGAATAAAGGGTTTGGCGTTTCCACCTTTTTTCTCCTGCTGTTTTTAATCTTTGTCGGTCTCCGTTTAATGAAAGCCAAATATGTCAGTCTGCTCCGCTATTTTATAATTTGCTCTATTCTGACTATATGGACTTCGCTTACCTTGTCTTTTCTTCTCGGCGATTTTTTCAAAAACACAACTTATTATATCGGAGGAATGTACGGAGATCAGTTGTCGGCGTTAATTGTTAATAATTTTGGAGCTTCAGGTACAATTCTACTGATTATAGCCGTGCTGATTATTATTTTGGTAATGATGTCGTCCAAGACGATTCCTTTTTTGCAAAATCTTTTCAAAAGAAAACATAGACAGAAAAAAGAGGAGAAAGTTGATAAAAATAAACCCAGTGTTGATGAACTGGTAATAATGGCAAAATCCCAAATTAAGAAGGAAACAGGTTCAACAGCCGGTGAAAATACGGAGTCGAAAAATAAAACGCCGGATTCAAAATCAGATATTCCTTTTGATGTTACTGTTCCGCAAACGGAAGGTGAATCAAGTTCGTCTTTACTTGAAAATGGTTCGTCGAATATTTTCCCCGGAAATGGATCTCCCCTATTTACCGGAAAAGGCGAAGAAAACGGATACGATAGGTTTGCGGAGTTAGGCGCTTACGATCCGACGCTTGATTTGTCTTCCTATAAATATCCGACGCTTGATTTATTAAAACGATACAATCAAGGGGAAGCGCAAGTGGATATGGCGGAGCAAACCGAAAACAAGAACAAGATTATACAAACGCTTGAGAATTTCGGAATCAGCATTAAGTCCATCAAGGCGACTGTCGGACCAACCGTCACACTCTATGAAATCGTTCCGGAAGACGGCGTGCGAATAACTAAAATAAAAAATTTGGAAGATGATATCGCCATGAATCTGGCGGCGCTGGGAATCCGTATCATTGCTCCAATGCCCGGAAAAGGAACGGTTGGAATTGAAGTTCCTAATAAAGATCCGCAAATCGTTTCGATGCATTCTATTATTGCTTCAAAGAAATTTCAGGAGTCCAACATGGATTTGCCTATCGCTTTAGGAAAAACCATTACCAACGAAGTTTTTATGATCGACCTGACAAAAACTCCCCATTTGTTGGTCGCAGGAGCTACCGGTCAAGGGAAGTCGGTGGGTTTGAACGCTGCCATTACTTCCTTATTATATAAGAAACATCCGGCTGAATTAAAATTTGTGCTCATCGATCCGAAGATGGTGGAATTCAGTATTTACTCTGCTATCGAAAAACATTTTTTGGCAAAACTTCCCGACGCCGACAAACCGATTATTACCGATTTTACCAAGGTAATCTATACATTGAATTCCTTGACTAAAGAGATGGACGATCGTTACGAGTTGTTAGAAAAAGCCGGTACGAGGAATGTAAAAGAATACAATGAGAAATTCATTAAACGGCAATTGAATCCTCATAAAGGACACCGGTTTATGCCTTATATTGTAGTGATTATCGACGAGTTCGGCGATTTAATCATGACAGCCGGCAAAGAAATCGAACAACCCATCGCCCGCATCGCTCAAAAAGCCCGTGCGGTAGGTATCCACATGATTATTGCTACGCAACGTCCTACGACCAATATCATCACCGGAACAATCAAGGCAAATTTTCCGGCGCGGATTGCTTTCCGCGTGATTTCCATTATCGACTCCCGAACAATATTAGATGTTCAAGGCGCCAACCAATTGGTGGGTCGCGGCGATATGCTCTATACGCAAGGAAACGACATGACGCGTATCCAGTGCGCTTTTGTGGATACTCCCGAAGTCGAACGTATTTCCAAGTTCATCGGTAGTCAGCAGGGATATTCGACGGCGCTTCTATTGCCGGAATATATCGAAGAGGGAAACGGAAAACAATCAAGCGCCGATCTTTCCGACATCGACCCGCTGTTTGAGGAATCAGCCCGTTTAATCGTTACTCATCAACAAGGTTCTACTTCGCTCATCCAACGGAAATTCTCTATCGGTTATAATCGCGCCGGACGAATAATGGATCAACTGGAATTAGCCGGAATCGTAGGTCCCATACAGGGCAGCAAACCACGAGAAGTATATATTCAGGATGAATATCGTTTGGAACAAATTTTAAACAAACTAAAAGGTTAAATATGAAGCTTGCTTTTTCAGATTTTTTTTCGCGCATGTTGCTTTGTCTATCGGTTATTGTAATTGGATTGTTTGCTTTAACGCCGGTATCCGCCCAAAAGGATGCGAAAGCCAAAGAGTTGATGGATAAGTCGTCGGCTATGCTTAATCAATCAGGCGGATTATCCGTTGCTTTTACGTTTAATATCAACGATGAAGCAAACCAAATTAAACAAAGTTTTGAAGGTCAGATGCTGGTAAAGGGAGCCAAATTCTTTTTGGATACGCCCGACCAAACAGTTTATTTCGACGGAAAAACGCAATGGACTTATCTGAAATCCGTTGAAGAGGTCAGTATATTGGAACCTCAACCGCAAGACATTCAAACTTTGAATCCGATTGCCATCTTTGAATTATATAAGACCGATTGCGATTATAAATACAAAGGAGTAAAAGTCGATATTCAAAACCGGAAAGTGGAGGAAGTATCCCTTCTCCCAGCGAATAAAAAAGAAGATATCCGGCAGGTGGATATACAAATCAATCCCGCCGATTGGATGCCGGTCTTTTTCCGTATCATATACAATGATAAGGCTGAATATAAAATCTATGTCAATAAATATCAATCCAAAGTAAATCTTATGGATAGCCAATTTGTTTTTGATAAAAGCAAATATCCGAAAGCGGAGGTGAATGATTTGAGATGAATTGAGAATTGAGAATTGAGAATTAAAAATTATGAATTATGAGTTATGAGTTATGAGTTAAATGAAATAGAAAAAATAAAGTGTTTGATAATAGGGTCGGGACCGGCCGGTTATACTGCTGCAATTTATACTTCCCGCGCGAATCTGTCGCCGGTATTGTATGAAGGGATGCAGCCGGGAGGGCAATTAACAACCACTTCCGACATTGAGAATTTCCCCGGCTATCCGGATGGAATTTCCGGTATCGACATGATGGATGAATTGAAAAAACAAGCCGCCCGCTTTGGAGCAGATATTCGAAGGGGAGTTGTCACGGGATGCGATTTGTCGCAATCTCCTTTCAGGGTCGCTATTGATGAAGAAAAAACGGTTGAAGCGGAAACGGTTATCATTTGCACCGGCGCTACCGCTAAATATTTGGGACTTCCCGATGAGGCAAAGTACATGGGCATGGGCGTATCGGCTTGCGCCGTATGCGACGGCTTTTTCTACCGTAAAAAAAATGTTGCCGTTGTCGGCGGAGGCGATTCCGCATGTGAAGAGGCGCTTTATTTAGCCAGATTAGCCAACAAAGTCTATTTGATTGTGCGTAAGAATTACTTACGCGCCACGCAAGTCATGCAGAATCGCGTTTTTAATCATCCGAAAATAGAAATCCTTTTTAATACGAATACCTTGGGGCTTTTTGGAGAAAATGGCGTGGAAGGCGCTCATTTGGCGAGATTCGCCGGAGAACCGAACGAAGAACATTTCGATATTTCCATCGATGGATTTTTCCTCGCTATCGGACACAAGCCCAACGCCAATGTGTTCAAAGATTACTTGGATTTAGATGAAAACGGATATATCCAAACGGTTTGGGGAACAACGAAAACCAATATTCCCGGCGTTTTTGCTGCAGGCGATGTCGCCGATCCGCATTACCGCCAAGCCATTACAGCTGCAGCCACCGGTTGTATTGCCGCTATTGAAGCGGAACGCTTTTTAACGCATTGATGATTGGTAATCTTTTATAAATCCTTCACACAGCCAATTGGCTAATGCCTGCCGGTTGTTTGCCGATACATACCTTTTTTGGTCGTCTACATTTTGCATATTGGCTAATTCAACAAAGATGGAAACGGGGGTTGTATTTCTTAAAACATACAAGGGACGAGTGGAAACCGTTCCTGAAAACCCTCTGTCGGGCTGATGTTTATCATAAAAATTCCGGAACGTTTTCTGCATCGTTTCCGCCAACCGCAAGCTTTGAACTTTATTCTGCTTCATGTTTTGATAATAAAAAAAAACGTCTAATTGCTTTTTTTTGCTCCGGCTATCCAGATGAATAAAGATCGCCCGCTGATATTTTGCTTTTGATTTGAAACTTAGTCGATTAATCTCATCGGTTTGTTGCCTCAAACGTTTGATTTGACTCAAGGGGATTTCTTTTCCCATGCAAGTCTCATTTTTACTGTTATTCAGATATTTATCATCCCGTATTCCGTCTTTTGGATCTTGGATAATGATATTGACCGTTGCATTGTGTTCAAGTAAACAACGAGCTAAACGCAAAGTAATATCATAAGCATACTCATCTTCATGCAATTCCCGACCATCAACATTGGCGATTGCTCCCGGATCGGGTCCTCCGTGTCCGCTAACTAAAAAGAAACAGGCTCCTGCTAATTTGTCGTCTTTTATCTCATAATTCTTATATTGCTCTCCAAACAAAGGCTGAACTCCCATCCGGCTTTTCCCTTTCACAGGGCTAAGCGGTTCCTTTTTTTGATTGTTCGTTACCGAAAGCGGCGGTAAAAAGTAATAAGTCCCTTGAACCAAGGAATTCGATTCGCCCAATTTAGTCTTGTTTAGTTGAATAAATTCTTGATACTGTTTTGCTTCCGGCCGGTTATTCCGTCTTAAAAAAGCATGAATTCCTTCCCCTTTTAGAGGCGTATCTTTCCCTTGTCCAAATGTGAAAGAGAAAAATAAACTAAAAATAATCAATAAGTAAAAGCGATTCATAGGAAAATAGTTGGATGATAAGATAAATTTTCGCAAATTATTCCTGTTGGGTGTGCCATAACTCTAAATTAATTTTTGAGTAATAATTGGTCAATGCAAAGGTACGAATTTTTTATTAAATCGGTGAAACAGGGTTCGTCTTTTGCTATTCCTAAAATATAATGTAACTTTGCGACTTCATATTATTGTATCGATTATGGTTTACAAATTTGATTTTCTCGTTATCGGTTCAGGAATTGCAGGCATGAGTTATGCCTTGAAAGTTGCCGACAAAGGAAGGGTAGCGCTTCTTTGTAAAACGACTTTAGAAGAGGCAAATACGTATTACGCACAAGGTGGAATCGCTTCCGTCACGCTCCCATGGGATGATTTTGAAAAACATGTGCAGGATACGGTAATCGCAGGGGACGGTATTTGTGACAAAGCGGTGGTAGAAAAAGTCGTTCGTGAAGCTCCTCGGCAGATCAAGGAATTGATTCGTTGGGGCGTCGATTTCGATAAAAATCAATCCGGCGGATTTGATTTACACAAGGAGGGCGGTCATTCCGAATTTCGTATTCTTCACCATAAAGACAATACAGGGCAAGAAATACAGGAGAGCTTAATTAATGCAGTTAAACAACACCCGCAAATTCAAGTATTCGATCACCATTTTGCGATTGAAATATTGACGCAGCATCATTTGGGAGAAATAGTGACAAGAGAAACTCCCAATATCGAATGTTTCGGCGCTTATGCCTTGGACGAAGCCACGAATGAAATTCACACTTTCCTGTCGAAGGTGACTATGATTTGTACCGGCGGAATTGGAACTGTTTACCAGACAACGACCAATCCAATCGTCGCCACCGGAGATGGAATCGCTATGGTTTACCGCGCCAAGGGGTTGGTTAAGGACATGGAATTTGTACAGTTTCATCCGACTGCTTTGTATAATCCGATGGAACGCCCGTCGTTTCTGATCTCGGAAGCTATGAGGGGTTACGGAGCGGTACTTCGGAATCACGAAGGAAAAGAGTTCATGTATAAATACGATAAGCGAGGCTCGTTGGCGCCGCGGGATATTGTTGCCCGCGCCATCGACAATGAGATGAAAAACAGCGGAAGCGATTTCGTTTATTTGGATGTAACTCAAAAAGATGCAGAAGAAACGAAAAAAGAATACCCTACTATTTACGAAAAATGCTTGAGTGAAGGTATCGATATTACTAAAGATTATATTCCGGTAGCGCCTGCTGCACATTATCTTTGCGGTGGAATTGTAGTGGATTTGGACGCCCGAACAACCATTAACCGGTTATATGCCGCCGGCGAATGTTCCCGTACGGGACTGCACGGAGCCAACCGTCTCGCTTCCAACTCCCTATTGGAAGCAATCGTTTATGCCGATGCGGCTGCCAAACATTCCATTGCCAATTTGCATCATTATTCGTTTCAGGAAGGTATCCCGCTCTGGAATGATAAAGGTACTTCCCTGACTGAAGAAATGGTGTTGATAACTCAGAGCGCTAAAGAAGTTGGCTCGATTATGAGTAATTACGTAGGTATCGTCCGTTCCAATTTGCGTTTGGAACGCGCTTTTGTGCGCTTGGAAATTATTTTCAGGGAAACGGAAAATCTGTTTATCCGTTCCACCGTTTCCCGCGATATCTGCGAATTGCGGAATATCGTCAATGTCGGCTACTTAGTTATTAAACAAGCAATGGAGCGAAAAGAAAGTCGTGGTTTGCATTATACGATCGACTATCCGAAAAAAAATCCTATAGCCTGAAGAGCAGGTTTATTTTGATGCAGTTCTTTTTTTGTCCTCTTTACCGCTTTTTTTCGTCTTCTTCTTTTCCGTCTTTTCCGGAGTTTCTTTAATAATTTTCATTACTTCCTCGAAGCTCAGTTCGGTGGGAGTTTTTCCTTTTGGAATTTTATAATTAGTTTTATTATAAGAAATATAAGGACCAAAGCGACCGTTTAACAATCGCAGATTCGCATCTTCCGTGAACGATTTGATTTGCTTGCTGGCGTCTTTTTTTTGTTTCTCGTGAATCAACTTCTCCGCCTCTCCGAGGGTAATCGTATGCGGGTTATGCTCTTTGGGGATAGTCGTAAATGTATTATTAAATTTGAGATAGGGACCAAACCGACCGACGGCGGCAACCACCGTCTTGCCTTCCAACTGACCAACGGTGCGCGGCAAGTCGAACAAGCGCAAAGCTTCATCCAATTGAATGGTTTCTATGGATTGCGATTGCATCAGTGAAGCGAAACGCGGCTTTTCTTCGTCGTCTGCCGAACCGATTTGTACAAAAGGACCGTATCGTCCGATTTTGACGGAAACCGGTTTGCCCGATTCCGGGTCTGTACCCAATGCTCTTTCTCCGACTTTCAGTTCCGTTTTCGATTCGGAAACTTTCAGCACGATGGGATGAAACAAGTCGTAAAATTCATGAAGGGTATCCGTCCAGCGCATTTCTCCGTCGGCAACTTTATCCAAGTCTTTTTCAACATTCGCCGTA
>Ga0123354_10011253_pt1 | contig 13808 bp, 6 predicted proteins | sample TergutLab28metaG_2_FD_97872 | JGI IMG/M metagenome (GOLD analysis project Ga0123354, IMG submission 97872) | Labiotermes labralis P4 segment gut microbial communities from Petit-Saut dam, French Guiana - Lab288 P4 | ecosystem: Host-associated > Arthropoda: Insects > Digestive system > Gut ... | reverse complement strand
TATTTTCTAATTTTATTTCCTATTCTGTAACTGTAACTATGTAATACTTGACAAGTTCAATATCCAGCCTTGTATGGATCTGACGAACGCACAATAAATACAATACAATACAATACAATACTGCATTTAGTTGTTTTGTACTTGGTGCAGGTTGTCCAGTAATATTTGCTTTAAGGGATTTCACAAAATTATTTCCTGTTTAACAATGCTGCTTTGTCAATATGCAGTTAACCTGAAGGATAGCTTATGCATCCAAGACAAATCAAGGGAGTAGTTGATAGAGGGATTTATGTATGTTTTCACTATTGAGTACCTGAGGTGCCCTTTGCACAAGTACCAGTGACTTGGCCAGGACAAAAGGACCTACGATATACAATAGACAGCTAGGGCATATACTTCTTGATGCTGCTGGTACCTAAAAATATAGCATTGGGTGGTAAGGTGATTGATGAATGATATTTTGAATAGAGTCATAGCCTTATTGAGGCACTCTCTTGGCATTTACATAGAGGGGCTGAGAAAAACCTTAGCCAGGCTATGTGTTCAATTCTGCAATATAGACCTCTTGAGGAATAGTGTGGTGAATATGGGAAATAGACTCTAAAACAAGGTTCCAGATGATGCAAAAAAATTAGGCAAGGTAAAATCCTTTAAAAGAAAACTGCGATCATTTCTGTTACAATATCCATTTTATTCAGTGGATGAATTTGTCATACTGATTACATGTGTATTGTATGAGTGTATGAATTTGGTAAGTTGTCATACCTAGCTTTCTTAATTAGTATTGATACTATTATATTAAATTATCTTGTATTTTTTATGTCATTGTATTGTGATTTTGAGCCATTGTGATATAACTGTACTCCAATTTTTAGCATGTCCAATGTCACTTGTGTGACTAAGTGGACTGAATAAACTAGACAACTAAACCAGGCATCTTCTGAATACAACCTTAGAATATAAGTGCTTCACCACCTTGTTTGCCTACAGTATGTAACTGATGCCAGTGTATTCAAAAGGAATGTGCCTTACACGTTCATACTATATGTAGTGAGTAAAAAGGTGGTGAAACATTTTAGAAACCACTGAGATTTTCGGTGTACGTGTATACCAAATGTGTGAAATCGTCTTTTGGGATAAGACCATGTAGAGAAAATGAGGGTTTCTCAATATTGTGACAAACACTGCAGTTGCAAGCATCAGGGTGAATGAATTATTTGTGTAGTAGGATCCTGGGTACTGTATATGGATCTAGTGGTGGTTTGGTGACATAGTGAGAGTTGTCTGAAATCTTATAGCTTAAAACTCACAGCAGATGAAACAGTCTAACATTTTGATTTTATATTCTGGTATCTTGAGACATGTTCCTTGCACCTGGGATTGTTTCACCCTCTGCTGTGTAGAAATTTTTGGAACAGTTGCCCAACCAGTTGAGGACATTCTGGTTTAGAAGTCATAGCCTTCAAGATAATTTTTGAAAAGTCTACACAGATAATAATTATAACTGCATTCTTCTCAGCTGTTATGCAGTGAGTAGTGGTCGGTTGTCCTGAAAAGTCAGCATAGAATTACCACTATTTGCTGCATAATAGCCCAGAAGAATACAGCAATAAAGTAGATACTTTGCGGCAGAAGCTTGAAATCATGCCCATAATAATTACATGGACATAAAAACAGACAGCAGTGGTTCAAGACTTTGTGTCCCATTTTTTGACAAGACTCCTGAAAGACAACAAGCACTGTCATGCAGCAGTAATATATGTCAGCAGTGTTGTAAGTTCATGTCTGTATATGACCTGCCTCAGAGTGTTACTGTTGTTGACTGTTCATTGAGTCACAGCGGCCAGTTGCACTTGCACATGCTCAAGGTCACTTTTTGATTTATAGCAGTTTTTAAAATCCTCCAACCACTTTTCTACACAGTCCGCTTGACGGGCACTATATTCTATTTTACTGAATAACTGTTCACATTTCATTAGAATTTATTTTTCATATTTATGTTGTCATGTATAATTATTGTTTTCAATAAGATACTATGGAAACACATCATGTTTACACCCGAGTTTGGTCTTTTGGCATATAAGATGCTGTCACCATAGCTAATTTAGGAGCAAGACACAGGTAAGGTGTATAGCATGAATAGCACACACGAGAAATACATTTGTTACCTTTACAATTGTGTTACATGTTTTGACCTGTGCTTAGGCCATCCTCAGGCATGTCAATACAAAAACCTTACAAAGGAAGATGCAATAAGAATCTAAGGCATCCCTTTTTTACACTCACTGTGTTTGTAATGTTAAAACATAAAATATAAAATATAAAAGTATAAGACCTAAATAGTTTTAAAAATGTATATATTAAGATTTTTAATACATTAAGGTCCCCATGTGTTGCAGTAAGATTTCGTGTTAAATTCTTATATGATGTGGTGTATTTTAATTGGCATGGCATGGTTTCATGTAGTGTAGTCTTTTATAAAATTCTTCTTTGAATTCCATTTGTAAATTGTACCCTGGTCCACAATTTGGCTTTAAATGGCTTCCATAAAGAAAATCTGCTCTTAACTTCAGGATCTTTCCTTGAATTGAAAACTTTTAACGGAAGAAATATTAGATTCCACTGTGTTGTGATGTGCATATGCAAAGTTTATGATAGCTTTTATACATTTAGGCCCTGCTGACAATGGCAGAATTCTGTTGAACATGTAGGTCAATGGAATAACGTGGAAAATACTGTAGTTGTATCAGATGGTTTTATTAAGTATAGCTTATGCAACATACAATGGTAGTAATGGCATATTTAAAATATTATAAAATGTACCCAACAACTGCTGCTGATTGAATATGTACATACACATACTGGCCATATAACATTCATGTGACTTTCAGGTAGGCTGGAATAAATTATTTTTATATACCTCTTTTTAACTGCTTTCAGTATTCTGAGAATTACCCAGTTAATCTTTTTACACATTCATCCTGTATCTGGTTTATTTATGTGTGGTATTAAAGAAGAAGGCAAAAAGTTTTTGATTCAAAATCCATGTGGCATAATCTCTATAGAAAATATACACAGAACTTGGTGTATTCTGAGCCAGGAGCCAACAAATTTTCCAGACATCTAGGAAATACTTCCAAATTCTAGGCAACAAAGGATAATATGAAACCAGTTCCTTAGTACCCACAATTTTGAAGTGACCTGTGGTTCTCACTGTTATGTGGTGCTTTCATCTAGGCACATAAACTAATACACATTTTGGTTTACAAGGGAAAAAACTGCAATAAACAGGCTGAAAATATTAGGCTGTACCACACAAAATTTATTTGCATGGGCCAACCAGACATTGTGGATTTTTATACCCCTGTTCTAAGCCCATTTATCCATATATGTGGTATATGATATGAAGCACACTTCCTGAATTTTTAATACCTCAATCTTGCAAAAATTATTAAAAATACTCTGTAACTACTAAGTAGAAAATCTATAACTTGAGGTGATAGGACATGATCAAGCAGCACACAACAAGTGAGAAAAACATAAAGGTCACAATGCTGCAGTTTTAAAGTGTGTAAAATTGTAGAGTACAAGATAGGAGTGCTTTGACTGTAACAGGTGCCTGCAGGAGGCTACTAGGAAGGGAAAAGTAACATGCAATGTTCTGCTTATGCCAGGTGACTCTTTGTCTGAATGTCAGGTGAGACAATTAGGCTACATACATAATCTCTCTCTATTTTATATTTAAATCACACCACCTTTAAATGCCAGCCTGTACAAAAAAACAGTCACACAATTCATTCCTAATCCTTATGATCATTTTGAACTACTGTGATATATAATCCTGTCCTTCAGTGTTAGAATATTTAGTGTTTGTAATGTAATAAGTTACAACAAAATGAGAGATCATTACTTTATTTCCTGTTTTGGTGGCTGCAGATTTTGAAAAGTGCTCCTTTCATTACACTTGATACAAGTCTTTTTTCAGAAATCTGTTACTCATGGAATGTTTTACTACCTAACACAGAACACATAACCAACAAATTTCTTCTTATATATCCAGTTATATGAACAGAAACATGTCTTTGTTTATATGGTACAGAAAATAATCTGTTTTTAATAAATTTTGGTTTCCTACAACTTTGTCAGAGAATTTATAAGGAAGAGATTCTTCAGAATTTATTTCAGCACAAAACACAAAACAGAACAATGTACATTTTATTACCTCACATGCTCATGCTGTATTTTAACACACATGTGAGCCTGACCAGAAACTGTAGCTTAATTAGAGTACTGGATACATGCTATTCACTGAAGTTGCCCATCTGTGCAGCTGTATCGATTGCACAGTCAATAGACATTGCTCAGGTCCTAACTACTCACCCCATAATTTGGAACCAGTTGTCGTACTGTAGAAACTGTGATAAAAATGTATCACTATTTTAAGTTACAATGGTACTTAAGCATTAACTTTTAATTTTACTTACATAATAAGCTCCTACAGTGTGAGATTTGTAATAATAAAAGTAAAGCTGTCCAGTCACTAGCCAAAGTGGCACAGAGGGGAGGCAGAAGCATAGCTAGATATGGGTGAGGTGTCAGCACCAAAACTTGGCTGCTTTACCTGCGGGAAAGAGAGGTGGTATCCATTGTACAGGAAGATCGGTGGTACTCAAGGACGACTGGATGTGTTTTGAAAATCTTTCCCCCACTGGGGTTCGAACCCTATGTGGCCCAGCCCATTGCGAACTGCTGTACTCGCTATGCTATCCTGGCCTGAGATTTGTTATGGTTTCGCATAAGGATTAGGAATGAAATGTGTGACTGTTATTTTGTACAGTCTGGCATTCAAAGGTGGTGTAATTTAAAATGCACCAAAACTTACAGAATAACAAAATAAATTGTATTCACTACATTTTAAAGCTAGAAACTCCAACGACTTACAAATGTGATTATCTTTAGATCCCATCTTGTCCATTTTAGAATGGTTATAATTCATATACTTTCTGTTCAATGCTTTATCCTGATGTTTTCTATTCAGACTGGAATGACTGTACTTCTTTTCATTACTTCAAGTTTATATTTCAAACTTTTATAATGGTATCTAGCCACTCACACCAAAGTCACTTAACATTTTATTGTTCAAATTCATGAAGCAATATAATCATCATAATAGCACTTTTCTCTGCTCACATGTGAGTAACGTGGTCTGTGTAGTGCATATAAGTGATATTTCCATGCATTAGACTCCACTGTTACATGTTAGCTGGAAAAATAGAGGCTCCAAAAGTGGTCAAATCATATACTACAAAATTTTCATGCATTTACCAATATCTTCTTTTGATAATAATACTACTATTATAAAAATGTTATTATTTTAAATTCATCTGCTCCAAATGTTTTGTGATTAAAGGCAGACATTTACTGTAACTGACATCTTCTAATCTCATTTGTATCATTCCTTAATGAAAGTATAGAAACTTCAATTAAAGTAAAAAAGTGTATATAGGGAATTAAATCCATCCTACTCATACAGTTCTAGGTTGTTCAGTCCTTAAGTGAGTGCTGTCAAAATGCAGTCTCAGACTGCTTAAATGTTCTTGGGTTCTCTAAGTGTTACTGTCATTAGTTTATCCCTCATTCTAATGCTGCTTCAAGCATACAGCATGTCTGAGGAGGAAATGAAAAGACTGAAAGAGATGACAAAGCAATGCCTTTTCAACAGGCAGTGTTATATCAATATGTCCTGTTTGTAACTGAGTGTTATGAATGTTTGCATATCAAGAGGTGGTGAATATTTAAGGCAGTTTACAGGCTGGAGATTACCTAATATGATCTCTCATGGCAGGTCACAGACACCTAAGGGATAATGGCATGATTCCTTCCACATTTTCATTGATTGGTGCATCTCTGCAGACAGGATGAGGAAAACCTTGCTACCATGGCTGCTTGTGGTCTGCACAAGAAGTACTAGAAGGTGTTTTCATGTGTCAGTCTGGCAGGCAGTGGCATAGAAAGGTTTTTGGCACACAGGATGAATAATTGTAATAGCCACCCCTACAAGAAGTTATTGACTTAAAAAAAAATCAGAGTCACTTCCTGTATGTCATCATATTTGCTTCAATAATTTAAAATCTGTGAAGCACAGAAAATTAAATTTTTAAATTTAAAGTATTCATTTTTCCAATTTTGCCACCCCTTGAATTCTGCCTCCTGGGGTGGCTGCAACCCCCTCTCCTCCCCAGCACTAGCTACCTCACTGCTGGCAGCCATTATATTTTGAATTTATTGAGAGCTTTTATGAAAACTAAGTACAGTCAATTCTTGAGGATTCTCTGGAGACTAGGAATGTAAAATATGCATGCTATTCAGTTTAACATGGATAAATTACACTTCACCAGCAATAAAGTTGAGGGTCTGAGTTTGAGGTGCTTATCAATCCACATGCAAGAATGCAAATTTACATAGTTCCATTGTCCTAGACCTTACATGTGTTAAATATAATACAAGTCATCAAAATCTAATGTGTGCCAGACTGTCATTTCGAGAACACCAAACGGTTAAAATGTCCTTCCTATATTCAGATGTGGACTATGCTCCCATCTTATGCCAGATTTGAGGTTCTCTCAGCAGTGCTGCCAAAGATTCAAGTCTTCTGTGATGTAAAGCTGTTTCATTTGGTGTGTACTGTTCTGAGAATGCTTGTGGCCAAAGATGAAGGCACAATGCTCTTTAAAAATGTCATAGACTTCACATACAGTGGCACATCCCAGAGGATATGAATCTATTCTCACTTTTTTTTTTTGTGGATGTTCCAATACAATGTAGAAGGAAACATGCCTCTTTTCCTCAGATGTTTGACAAAATGTGACAGTTTATTATTAGTAAATCTTCAGCCAGGAAACTGCATCTAGTATTCACCACTTAAGCTCCAGGCACATGTACCTCCTGTAATTGCCAGACCCAGGGCTCATATTAATGTAATACTCTTATTAGTTATCAAGAATGTGTTCATTGACCATCTGCTTCAGTTTATGCAATTCCTCTTATGATATCCTGTATTTATGGAATGCGAAGAAAAATGTTTATCTATATCTTTTTATTCATAATTATCTTCCTACCATACTGGAAAGAGTAATGATTTAATTATAACAATTCTGCACCACTGTATACCCATACAATTAGGTATAGGCGTCATGGCTTGAACCTATAATATGCCTCGTTGAAGATTTATTTTTGATTATTTAGGATTATGCGCATCTCACTGCTATATATGATTCAGCGAAAGCACAAATTATGCAATTACATTACTCAAATTTCAATTTATCTCCAAAAGGAACATGAAATAATAATAGATGTGTATCACCTATGATGACTCATTGTCCCCATGCTATTGATATGAGCGAGGCTCTACTGTCAATCTTTGCAGGTAATACTTCTATATATATATCTGCAAATATTATGTAAATTTTTTTCAATTTAATGCATGTGGATTACCACTGAAAATATTGGATAAAACCTGCAATGGAATTTGCAAGTAGTGCCTTTCAAGGCTCATAATCAGTCCATTTTTAAAGGACATGATATGCACAAAATCTTCTGCCATCATAGGCATTTCAGGTTGGTGTTGATATTTCTGTCTCTTCAATGTCACTTCCTATGTCAGAAGAAATCGATTGCTTTGACTTGTTCAGTTCTGAAAATGCTGGAGGTCTTGAGTCAACCACCTCATGTATCATATCAAAAAACTTTGATGCAAACTCCATTACTTTCTTATATGTCCCCTCACGTAATTTGTAGTAACCTTTCCCTGAAACAAAGAGAAAATAGCATCATAGTTGTCTTCTACACTCTATTATGTATGACTAACTGATCTTCAGTTTTTATTTGATTGTTTGTTTGTTTGTACCACCACAAAATTTCAGTAACAACTTAGCTCAACATATTGAAACCTTCAAATCATCTACAAGCTGCTTGACTCTGCTACATGGGTTGATTTCCCAGTCATTTTTTTTCCTGCATATAAGGGTTCAAAGAACAAAAGCTTCTAAAGTTGAATTTTATTTCCGTTTTTTAGCACTGATTTTTGTGTAAAGGGTATTCCTTTCAAGTTTCCAGTAGTTAAAAATTCTACTGTGACTAGCTAAGAAATTCACTCTTGACATCTACCCATGATCCATGGAAGTTATACGAAAAAATAGAAAGCAAGGTAAGAAAACCTCTGTAAGTGGCCACTGAAACAAGATGCTGTCTCAATGAAATTCTGATTGACTGATGTAAATAAAACTATTTACAGATTATTTAAAAAATAGGAAATTGCCATACTGTTTTTACAGTTCAAGGTAATTTCTTGTTTAAATATACATGTGTAAAGATATATTAGCAATTTCAGTATAATTGCATTTGCTAATACAGTCTAGTAAAGCACACAACTCTTGTCCTGGAAACAAGCAGTATTATGTTAACTTTCTGCTAATCCAATCTATGACCATTAATATCACTCATAATAATAAGTCTATGTCTGTGGCACTTGCTGTGTACAGTATGCCAATGCAGTCCACAATTTTATTTTACTTTTATTTATTTATGTACAAATTGTTACAATGCATATGAGAAGATGGCGAATGTATTAGAAAGTGGGTAAAACCATTTCTGTGACCTTTTAGGTCACTACTATTACTTGACCTACATGACTATGAAATTCTTCATTAACTAAAAGTTAACAAAAAGTGCTATGATTAAAAAAAATATACCGTATATGGGTGGTGGTGTTACATGTCAGGCAATCTTAAAATTCTTAAAGTAGTATCAACCTAATATGTCATAACAAATATCAAAGTTCAAGTGAAACATAAAAAAACTTAGCCACCAGATACAAATCTTTCAACAACCTAATATGACATGACTAATATGAACAATTTCTTCTTTACATTCAGTAGCCTTCATCTAGCCTTCTCTGCTTCAAACTAGCTTAACCTTCTTAAATATACTTCACTATATTTCAAACACTGTATGTTACCCAGTATATCATACAACTACTACTTGACTTTACAAGTAATCTTGGGTGACTTCATTTTGCTAAAAATTACCGGAAGAAGCAATGCTGCCTCAGTTACATTAACTTACTTCATTTGACACATAATTGCTGAATTTCTTTAAGGTACCAAACTTAACTAAAGTAAAGCCCACAATACAAAAACAAATCAATATAAATTAATACAACATTTAATAAAACGATAGTACCAAAACATTAGTGAGTGTGTGTGTGTGTGTGTGTGTGTGTGTGTTTTGCACTACTTTGAACACCAGACAAAACATCATAAAGCAAAAACACATAGCCACAATAACATAAAACAATGTAACAGTGCAACTATAGCTATCTTCACTTTATGTAAGAGGAAGCATTTGAAATATAAGTGAAAGTGAAAAAAGAAAATATAAAATATAAAAAAAAATTAACAAAGTGATATTCTCATCAATTTTGCTTACTTAAACAACTTATCACTGCAAAATATTAGTAAATGTTGATCCTAATAATGAAAAACAAGTGTTGTTACATTAATTTTTCAAACTGGAAATGTTTTATCTGAAGATGGTTGTTATGCCAAAACTAGTTGCAACAATAAATGATGTAAATATTCATATACTATTGTATTGCAAAACATACAGTGGAACATTAAATCAAAGAAATTTAATGTATCATAACTGACCTCAATGAATTCAGATTCACCCAGATATACCAAAAGTTACATTTATCAACCAAATCCTAACATAACCAAATTACCACAATATTAAACAATTTTATCACAGTTGACTAACATAGCTATTTTAAAGACCTAATATTCAAATTAACGAGTTTATTTAAATATTTGATCCCACATGGGCCAAAGTTATGTAAATTTATCACAAATGATTCAAACTACACAAATCTACCTCAAAACACTTCAAGATAATAAAAAAAAACTTCAAATTGTACATTAAATTTGCTCAAGTGACCTGCACTTGCATCCGAATTTCTTCCGATTACTGCGGACACTCACAGGTGCCACAAGTTACATCAGACTCTGTTTATGTCATGACATTTGAAGGTACCTAGAGCTACTAGATACCTCAAAATGGCAAAAACTGTGTCACTGGAAAGCAAAATCTGTGAAGGAACCACATAAAAATATATAAGCATTTAGGCGATATTAAAAATAAAATGACTTATAACTAATAATGTGCCCCTGGTAACGCATACCTGAAGGTTTGAGGATGCCATGGATAGGAACTCCTTGTTGTGTTAAGGAAGCTACCAATCTCTTCATTAAGTTGCACAGATCTTCTCGACAGAGTGGCTGGAGTCGTGCCAGAAACCTAAACAAGTACTCAAGTACATACTGGCTTCCCTGTAAAAAAGTGTACATATAAATCTCCGTAATGTTTTCAGCTATTGCCATACAAAGTTTAATTAAAAACCAATGATAAAGTTAAAAAAAAAACAGTGCAAAATTAGTGAAAGGTATTGATAGTTTTGCATGAAATATCAAAATTTGTTCAGTATCAACTCAGCTTGGCACTTGGATGTCCGTCCAGCTCACCCACCCTTAAAGTTGGCATTGAATGTAGGTAACAGATTAGTGCCAAGGATACTGTAGTTAATCACAGTAAACACTTTCTGAGTTTATAAAAGATATTAACATAATATTTACCGAAATAAATAATTGGTTTAAAGCCAACCTGCTATCACTGAGTTTTGAAAAAACTAGTTTTATGCAATTTTTAACTAAAAATACTTCTAATATGAACATAAATATTGGTTATTATACACCAATACCGAATACTACTTACATTAAGTTCTTAGGAATAATGATTGATGATACACTAGCATGAAAAATCATAATTAAAATGATTACAACTAGATTAAGTTCTGTTTGTTATGCAGTCAGAGCTATTAAACCTTTTGAATCACAGGATATTTTAAATATGATGTACACCTCTTATTTTCTATTCATTATGAAATATGGTATTATTCTGTGGGGGAATTCCACAAACAATAAGAATATTTTTAGGTTACAGAAAAGGGTTATTAGAATTATTATGGGTGTAAGAACCATAGTGTCTTGTACAGAATTTTTCAATATATTGAAATCTTGCCATTAATTTCACAGTATATATTTTCACAGATACTGTTCATAGTTATTAATAACAACCATCCGTTTAAAATTAAATATGACGTTCATAACATCAACACAAAGAATGAACCTAATTTTTATCAACCTTCTTTATCTCATCAGATTTTCACAAAGGACCTCATTATATGGAAATTAGTTATATAATGGACTTCCTCCACAAATAAAAGACCATAATAATAATATTAAAAAATTTGAATCTGATCTGTTAGATTTTCTTCATCAACATACTTTTTACACTATAGATGAATATTTTGATCACCAACAAAAGTAGTTTGATCATAAATACTTCACTCATTTTCACATAATTAATTTCAGTTGGTTGCAATGGAAAGTTAATTATCTGATAGTATTAAAAAGGAAAGTTTATCCATCATATATAATTTATAAGGTTGCAATGACAGGTATAATGTCTTTAAGTAATACAATTACAGTACCAGGAAAAGTGGCTACAACATGAACAGGGAATGGACACAAACAGAATACCAAATCAATCACTACCATATCAACCAAAAGATGAAGGAACATAGGACGGCCAAGGAAGAGATGGAGGGACCAACTTCACCTTGAGGATTAAGGAACAGGAAACATGCCTAACCCTTCATGAACATGATGATGATGATGATGAATTCATGTGAAGAAGAAGGTATAATTAAATTGCCCAGGTCATGTATATTTACTTTACTGTTGTTGTCTTTGTTACGCTGTGTTGTACATTTGCTGATTTGATTATGTGATTTGCTCCTCTGAGTTGACATGTCCACTGCTCACATATGTGACTTAATGGATGAATAAAGATACTACTACTACTACTACTACTACCACCACCACCACCACCACCACCACTACTACTACTACCACACAAAAAAATTAAATTGTATTTCTTGTGGTAGAGACAGTTAAAGAAATTGGATGGAGAAATCCGAAGACTCAAACTATGGATGATTAAAACAATGGCTGAAATAATGTAGACAGTTATATAGAAATGACATATTATTAAAATACTTTATACCAGTACTGAGGACCACATGAAATACTAGATGTGTCTCCCCCCCTCCCCCAGGTCAATATGGGGATAACTATATAAGAAGTGTTCTAGAAGTTTACAGGTTAAGTCCCTGTTGGTAACAACTAATGAAAACCATAGGGATTTGATGTACTTCCCTCCCTGAACAAAGAGTGAGGTGTAAATGTGTGTGTTTAAGAGGCTCATGATATCTGACAGCAAGTACAGTTACTACTGCACTATTAATAATTCTATGTGATACAATGGTGTAGCTAGATTCTATGGTGCCTGGAGAGAGTAATAAAAATGGTCGCCTCTTAACAGAAATTGAGAACTTTAAAAAATTCGAATTTATTGACTTTCCCTTGATTTGACTCAACAGTTTATAATTTGTTGAGCACACAATTTTTTATTATTAAAACGTTTATTTTGATGGCCATTTTCCTGCCCCTGAGACCCTGCTGCCCAGGGTTGCCATGCCACTCACTCTCCCTTAGCTACACCTCCCATGTTATAAACTACTTTCTAGTATTTAAGGGAAAAAACGGTCAGTACCCTATGAAACCAAGTAGTAAAAATCATCTGATCCACACTTCTGTCACACACTGCAATAGATATGTCTTACAAATTACTCTAGAAATAATCCAGGATTTTAAAGTTATCTTTGTATATGGATTGAAAATTTCATTAATATAACCCCTATACAAAAAACATAGCAAGCTAAATATGACAAATTATAGAAATATATCACTTTAAACACTCTTCTAAAAAATTTTGGAGAAAGTAATGCAAACTAGATTATTAAATCACTTAACTAAATTTAATATCTTAACAAAGGAACAATTTGTATTTACAACTGTACTTGTTACAGAAATGTTACATATACTTTTACCAATGAAATTTTAAATACATTGAATAATAAATGAATGGTAGGAGGCATATTTTGTGACTTACAGAAGGCTTTTGATAGTGTAAACTATGATATCATTCTATCCAAACTGGAATAGTATGGAATAAAAGGTATTGATTAAAGCCTTCTAACAATCATACCTTCAAAACAGATATCACAGATTATCACTATGTGATAAGGATATATACAAATGTTCCTTTTCCAAAAGGGTAAACATCAAATGTGGTATTCTGCAGGGCTCTATCCTTGGACCCCTGTCATTTCTTATATATACATATTAATGATTTACCAAAGGCAATAAACAACAGACCTATACCAATCTTATTAATTGATGACACCAGTATTCTCTTCAGTCATTATAATCTGGATGATTTTATTGAGAATATTCATTCTCTTTTTGAAACACTGAATAATTGGTCTAAAAGAAACTTACTTTCCTTAAATTTGGAAAAAAACACATATACATTTTGTAACCAGAAATACTTCTTCCACAATTTTGCCAATCAGTGAGGATAACAAAACAATTCCTAATGTTATGTATACAAAATCTTTGGGCCTAATTATTGACAATACTCTAAAATGGGGAAGCCATATTTCTTGAATTAACTATAGATGACACCTTATCCTGGAAACAACACATAGAACAGGTACTCAACAAAATGTGCACTGCATGCTATGCACTGAGGAACATAAAACATATAGTACCAATAGACACGCTAAGAGT
>Ga0123354_10011252_pt1 | contig 13808 bp, 8 predicted proteins | sample TergutLab28metaG_2_FD_97872 | JGI IMG/M metagenome (GOLD analysis project Ga0123354, IMG submission 97872) | Labiotermes labralis P4 segment gut microbial communities from Petit-Saut dam, French Guiana - Lab288 P4 | ecosystem: Host-associated > Arthropoda: Insects > Digestive system > Gut ... | reverse complement strand
GTTTTGGCTATCATATTATAATGTGTTAAAGTAGAGAGAAGATTCGGTTCGGTTGCAATATACCTCCAACCCGTCGGTATTGTCTTCACTGTATCTTCACTGTATCTTCACTGTATCTTCACTTATCCCCTTACTTGCCGTAGGTGTGCAATAAAAAAATAAAAAAAGGAAATCATAAATTTGACTTCCTTTCTTTTCATCTACAAAGAATCTCTTATTTACCACTATCATTTGGCGGGTTTATTCGTTATATATTCTTTGTTACCGCTTGGACTCAGCACGTACTTTCCGCCTTTTGGACCTTCATAAATTGTACGACCTTGTGCGTCAGTGCCAATCGCTTTGTCGGCAGTTTTTACTGCTGCTGCTTTTTGAGCATTCACTTTTTTTACTTCTTGAGCTTTCTTCGCTTCAACGGTTTGAGCTTTTGTTTTTACCGCTTCTTGTGCATTAGCTTCTGTTGCTTTTGCATCGTTTTTAACGGTCGTAGCTTTCGTCTCTACTTTCCTTGCAGCTCTTGCAGCTCTGACCTTTACTGAATCGGTTTTTACGGTTGTTTTCGCATCGTTTTTAACAGTTGCAGCCTTCGTCTCCACTTTCTTTGCGGCTCTTGCAGTTCTAACTTTTACTGAATCTGCTTTTGCAGTTGTTTTCGCAGTAGCTTTTTTTACTTCTTTCTTTGTTTCGCTCTTAACAGCGGTTGTTACAGGTTGGGCAGTTTGCGCAAAAGAAGTTACGGCAACAAATAAAACTGCAATTACTAAACTAAATACTTTTTTCATAATGAAATATGTTATAAATTAATTAATAAACGACAACTAAAAAAGTTGTCAAACATTATATTGACAACTTTTTTAATAAAAGGTTTATTGGATGTAAAAAATATTTTTTATTTTTCTCAGTAAATAATTTCCGGCATAATCGCTTGACGAATATCATAGCTTTTCCAAGCGTTTAACATCTGCTTTTGTTGATATACGTCTTTTCCTATAAATCCCATCCAAATCCGTTCGCCGACGCTTTCGGAAGAACTTTCCAAGAGGCTCATAAAAAAGTCTTTCTTAGCAGGATATTCGCTAATGGAGTAGTTATCGACTTTAGCTAATCCAGCTGCCTCTTTAACAGCTACATTCATGTCGCCTAATTCATCCACTAATCCCAATTTCAACGCTTGATTGCCGGTCCATACGCGTCCTTGTCCGATAGAATCGATCGCTTCTTTGGTTTTTCCGCGTCCTTCGGCGCAACGGCTTAAAAACAAATCGTATCCTCTTTCGATATACATTTGCACTTTTGCGCCTTCTTCGTCGTTCAATGGGCGGGAGGGTAATAATCCAACCCCAAGGAAAGGAATCGACAGGACGCCTCCGCCAAAGTCGGAGAATTTGTTTGTAGAAACGCCGTCGTAGGTAGCGCCCATTTTTTTAGCTAATTCCGCTCCATTCGGGATTAAACCGAAAATGCCGATGGATCCGGTTAGCGTGGTGGGTTCGGCAACAATTTTACTTGCGGGGCAGGAAATATAATATCCGCCGGATGCAGCATACGTACCCATCGATACGACAACCGGTTTAACAGCTTTCAATTCTTTGACTGCATGCCAAATTTGTTCCGCTTCATACGCGCTTCCTCCCGGCGAGTTTACGCGAAATACAACGGCTTTCACACTCTTATCATCTTTTAACTTATTCAGTTCTTTCACATATTCTTTTGACGTAATATTATTGCCGGGGAAAAAACCGGATACTGCATCGTTCGTAATTTCGCCTTCGGCATATAATATGGCAATTTTATCTTTACTGACTTTCTTGCCTGCTTCCGGAACCGAAAGCATATTTTTTACATCTGCAAAACTGATTTTGTCGTCGTCTTTCAAATTCAAACGGCTTTTCAGATAACTATCTACTTCATCGGCGTATTTCAATCCGTCGATGAGTTTGTATTCTACCGCCTTTTCCGAAGCCGTGAGCGTCATAAGTTCATCAGCGTATTGATTTAGCTTTTCCACAGGTATTTTACGACTATCGGAAATATTTTTCAAAACCGTCCCCCAAATATCATTGAGAAAAGATGTAACCTGTTCTTTGTTTGCATCGCTCATCTTATCCAATATATAGGGTTCTACGGCTGATTTATAGGTGCCGACTTTATAAACTTGCACTCCAACTCCCCATTTTTCAAAAATTCCCTTGTTGAATTGAATGGATGTTGCCAATCCGCGAAAATCGAGAATCCCCGAAGGATTCATAAAAATTGTGTCGGCAACCGAACTTAGATAATAAGTCGGTTGTGAGAAATTATCACCGTAAGCGATAACAAATTTTCCGCTTTTTTTAAATTCCAGCAACGCATTACGTATAGGCTCCATTGTTGTAAAGCTCGTTAAAGCAGTTCCTATATTTAAATAAACGCCTTTGATATTGTCGTTATTTTCCGCTTTTTTGATTGCCGACAGAATATCGTTCAATCCGTAGGATTCGCCGTTTCGATTGAATATTGCATCGAAAGGAGTCGAATTATCCTGTTCGGCAATGCTCGTAAATTCATTTATATTCACCTTAAGTACGGTGTTTTTCTGTAGTTTGTAGGTGGAAGAACTGCCTACGGAAGCAGCTATTCCTGCAAAAATAACAAAACCAACAATGGTTAGTATCACAAATCCGATTATCACTCCTATAATAGAAGCAAACAACATCTTAAAGAAACTTTTCATATCATTTTATTTTTTTTACTTTGGGTTTTTCTACAAAGGTAGTAAAAAAATAAAAAATAAACTCTATTAATCTTTTTTTAATCTTTTTTTAATCTTATATGTTTATATTTGTACGAAATTATAAAATCCAATGAAAAAAACATTCCTTTATTTATCTATGAGTTTAATTTTGTTTTTATCTCTATCGTGTACAATTTGTTGTAGTGGCACTCAACCAGAGAAAAAAACACCGGTCGATTACGTCAATCCCTATATGGGAAATATCAGTCATTTGCTGGTACCGACCTATCCTACTGTACATTTGCCGCACAGTATGCTTCGCGTATATCCGGAACGAACGGATTATACTTCCGATCAGATAACCGGTTTGCCGGTAGCCATAACAAGCCACCGAGGGAGTTCGGCTTTTAATATCAGTCCGGTAAGCGGAACGGAATCACCGGTTCATGCAATCGTTAAATATACGTATGACAATGAAAAGATAGTTCCCTACCGGTATTCCGTTTATTTAGACGAAGAAAACGTTCAGGTCGATTTTGCTCCTTCGCATCAATCGGGGCTATATGCTTTCTCATTTGAAAAAGAAAACGACAACCTTTTGATTATTAATGCAAAAAATGGACAATTGGAAAATAATAATCAAGGAATTGCCGGCTATCAAGTGATTGATAATGGCGCAGCCAAGATTTATGCGTATTTTGAAACCGAACAAACGCCGGTTTCTATCAAAAAATTGAACGGAACGAACGAAACAAACGACGCCTACGTCTTGACTTTCCATTCGAAGCAAATCAATTTGCGTTACGGCATTTCATTTATCAGCAGCGAACAGGCGGAAAAAAATTTGAAACGGGAAATAAATACCTACGATATAGAAAAAATTGCTGAAATAGGACGGAATCTATGGAATGAAGCGTTGGGAAAAATTGAAGTAGAAGGAGCCGACGATAATTGGAAAACGGTCTTTTATACTTCACTCTACCGCACTTACGAACGGATGGTCAACATTTCGGAAGATGGCAGGTATTACAGTCCTGCCGACCATCAGATCCACTCCGACGATGGTAAGCCTTTCTATACCGACGATTGGATTTGGGATACGTATCGCGCGGTTCACCCTCTCCGCGTTTTGATTGAAGCGGATAAGGAAGTAAACATGCTTCAATCCTACATCCGGATGGCTCAACAAAGTCCAGACGGTTGGATGCCTACTTTTCCGGAAATCACCGGCGACGCTCATTGCATGAATAGCAATCACGCGGTTGCCGCTATTTGGGACGCCTATTGCAAAGGCTTGCGGGGATTTGATTTAGAAGCGGCATACAAATCCTGCAAAAGTTCCTTAACAGAAAAATCATTACTGCCATGGACGAAAATTCCTAATACGGCGCTTGATGTTTTTTATCATGAAAAAGGATATTTTCCAGCATTGAAACCCGATGAAAATGAATACATTCCCGAAGTGCATAAATGGGAAAAGCGGCAACCGGTTGCCGTTACGCTGGGCGCAAGTTACGATTTCTGGTGTTTGTCGCAAATTGCTAAAGAATTAGGAAAGAAAGACGATTATGCTTATTTCTTGAAAGGCTCTTATAATTATAGGAATCTCTACAATCCGGAAACCGGTTTTTTTCATCCGAAAGATAGCGATGGAAATTTTATCCAGCCTTTTGATTATACCTTTTCCGGAGGACCGGGAGCCAGGGAATATTACGATGAAAACAACGGCTGGATATATCGCTGGGACGTGCCTCACAATCCTGCCGATTTGATTCATTTGATGGGTTCTCCCGAAGCGTTTGTGAATAATTTAGACCAAACCTTCCGTCAACCGCTGGGGGAAAGTAAATTTGAATTTTACGCACAACTTCCCGACCATACAGGAAATGTAGGACAATATTCTATGGCTAACGAGCCTTCTTTGCATATACCTTATTTATATAACTACGCCGGTCAACCATGGAAAACGCAAAAACGAATCCGTTCTTTGCTAAAACAATGGTTTCGCAACGATTTGATGGGCGTTCCGGGCGATGAAGACGGAGGCGGAATGTCGGCTTTTGTTGTCTTTTCTTGTATGGGATTTTATCCGGTTACCCCCGGTATTCCTGTTTACAACATCGGCAGCCCTGTTTTCAGTCGTATAAAAATTCAATTAAGCGACGGTAAGATTTTTGAAATCGAAGCGCAAAACGCTTCGGACGACAACAAATACATTCAGTCGGCAACATTGAACGGCGTTGTATGGAACAAACCATGGTTCAGTCATAGCGATATCATTAACGGCGGCAAATTGGTTTTGGTCATGGGCGACAAAGCCAACAGAAATTGGGGAATCGATTCGCCGCCTCCCTCAGCGGAACAGTAGCTAAACAAAGACGTTATTCGTGACCTTATCTCTTATTTTCTTTTTTACGTTTAATAGTTAAATCTTCGCGATTGGACTATTGTGTACATTATTTGGACTAATTGAACCATTGACATACAGCATTTTCCCATACTTTTGTAATTATTATCAGATCATATTTTAATTTTTCATTTTAATAATAATAAACAGTTATGGGAAAAAAACCTTTGAATTATTTTGTCCTTTTTGCAAGGATAGGAATTGGAGTTTTACTGCTTATTTTTACGACTGGAGTGATGAGAGCAAATCCGGCGATTGAGCAGCAACAAAAGAAAACGATTACCGGTAAAGTCTCCGACAAAAACGGGGAAGAAATTATTGGTGCAAGCGTTGTAGTGAAAAACACAACCAACGGAACCGTTACCGACCCCGATGGCATTTTCTCGTTAAGAAATGTATCGGAAGGCGAAACGGTTACAATCTCGTATATCGGTTTTCTCACTCAAGAGTTTAAAGTTGGAAATCAAGCTGAATATGCCGTCACGCTGATGGAAGACAGTAAAGCCTTGAACGAAGTAGTAGTGGTAGGCTACGGCGTACAGAAGAAAGTGAATCTGACGGGTTCTGTTGCTTCGGTTGATATGAATGAAATAGTTCAGGGACGTCCTATTACGAACGTATCCAATGGTTTGGCAGGATTAGTACCCGGTCTTCAAGTGATTTCAGCAAATAATCGTCCCGGAAACGACAATTCTTCGTTGTTAATCCGGGGACAGGGAACATTGAATAATGCAGCTCCCCTGGTGCTTATCGATGGTATGGAAGGGAATATCAGTAACATCAACCCGCAAGATATTGAAAATATATCTGTCCTGAAAGATGCGGCTTCTGCATCTATTTATGGCTCGCGCGCCGCCAATGGAGTTATTTTGATTACTACGAAACAAGGGAAGAAAGGTGCGGTGAAAATAGCATATAACGGATACCTTTCTTGGGAATCGCTTGGAAAAACATTTACTCCGGTTAGCAATTACGCTGATTACATGCAATTGATTAATGAGGGATATATCAATTCGAATCAGCCGTCCATATTTTCACAGGATAAAATCGACTTGTGGAGAGCAAATGAAAAGGGCGATCATTTATTATATCCCAACACCAATTGGATTGATGCAACTTTCAAAACATCGTTATCCACGAATCACACGATTTCGTTATCCGGCGGTAGTGATAAGACTAATTTTTTCACATCTTTCGGTTTCATGGATAATCCGGGACTTATGGAAAATTCGGGCTACAAGAAATATGATATGCGCGCTAATCTCGAAACGGATGTAACTTCGTGGTTAAAACTTGGAACCAATCTGAACGGTTTTGTCGCTTATACGCAACCGGGAACAGATGCTATCGACAATGCTTTTATTTACGGCAGCGCAACTACTCCGGGGATGGTATTCCGTGCGCCGGACGGTCGCTATGGAGCTATGAACAATATGGAAGACGATCCTCAAGCCGCTTCGAATAATTTACTCCGCAGGCTGAATAGCGTCAAAGGCAATTATGTGAGACGAAATGCGAAAGCACGTTTTTTTGGAACCTTGAGTCCATTCAAAGGTTTCACGCTTAACGGTTCGTATAATTATGAGATATTAGACGACCAGCGTCACAGCCAACCGGTATTCATTGACGGATGGAACTTTTTGACCAATACGATAACCAATCCCGGAGGCGGACGTACTTCTGTTACGGAAAGCAATTACAAAACCGAACGGAATTTCATGGATGCATTTGCGAATTATGATATAAACTTTTTTGAAAACAAACTGAACATGCACGTCTTAGCAGGCGCCAGCCAAGAACAATACGCTTATTATTGGTTTTCCGGTTCCAAAATGGACTTGCTCGACCCGGACCTGGGCGTAATCAATGGCGGTACTTCCGACATGTCGGCATCAGGTAACCGGATAGAATGGGCGATGCGTTCCTACTTCGGACGACTTAACTTCAATTGGGATAGTAAATATTTATTAGAAGCGAATATACGCGCCGATGCTTCTTCCCGTTTCATGCCCAACAAACGCTGGGGATATTTTCCCTCTTTCTCTGCCGGTTGGCGTATCAATCAGGAAGCTTTTATGGAGGGTTTATCGTCGAAAGGCTTAAGCAACCTGAAACTTCGGGCTTCTTACGGTGAATTGGGTAATAATGCGCTATATAGCGATCAGAATCTGGGAAATTACGAATATTTGTCCACATACACTCAGACGAATTATATTCTCAACAACGCCTTAGCGATGGGACTTTCTCAAACGGCTATTGCTAATGCCAATTTAACATGGGAAACAGGCAAAGTGACGGATTTCGGAGTTGATTTCGGATTTCTGAAAAATCGCCTGAACGGAACAATTGATTATTTTAATCGGGAAACTGTGGATATTTTGATTGATTTGCCGGCTCCGGGCGTGCATGGAAATGCAAGCATTCCCAAGCAAAATAGCGCTACGATGACGAATCGAGGTTTAGAACTCTCGTTGAATTGGACGGATAAAATAGGCGATTTCAGTTATGCTGTCAGCGGAAACGTTTCATGGTTGAAAAATAAAGTCAGTAAATTCAAAGGAAACGATTATAGCTTGAGCGGTGCAAGCATGATTAAGGCAGGATTGCCTTACAATGTTCAGTATGTGATGATTGTTGACCGGATTATTCAGACGGACGCCGACCTTGCGTATGTTCAGCAAATCATCGACAATGCTCCGATTGACCCGGCGACAGGCAAGCCGAAAGACCCGTTCGCCACCATAAAAAGACCCGGTAAAGGCGACCTTTTATACAAGGATGTGAATGGCGACGGCTTAATCAATGACGACGACAGAGTGACGGTAGGAAACGGACCGAATCCGAATTTTATCTATGGATTAACGTTATCGGCAAATTACAAAGGATTTGATTTTTCAGCTTTGTTGCAGGGACTTGGCGGAGTTAAGATGGTATATTCCGATACGTATTTTACTCCAAACGTCCGTTGGGGATATCAAATTGATAAAACGATTGCCGACGGAAGATGGCAGGAAGGACGCACCGATGCTACTTATCCCCGTTTATTAGTCTATTCGGATACCCGAAACACTATTAACAGTAATTTCTGGATGCAAAATAAATCATTCCTTAAGATTAGAAACATTCAATTGGGATATACAATACCGCAAGTATTCACAAGCAAGGCTCATGTTGATAAACTCCGTGTTTACGGAAGTTTAGAAAACTTCTTTACATTCACCAGCTATATCGGAATGGATCCGGAAGTGACGAATACCGCTTATCCAAGTATGCGACAGGCTGTAGTAGGAATTAATCTAACATTTTAAAATATTCACAATGAAAAAATATATTGCATTATCAATGTTGGCTTCCCTCTTCTTATGGAGCGGATGCTACGACTTAAACAGATATCCTTCCGACCAAGTCAACTCAGGAACATTTTGGCAAACGGAAAGTCAAGCGAAAGCAGGAATCATGGGTATCTACAGTGATTTGAAAAATGAAAATTCATTCGGGCTGACTTTCGGTCTGGATAATATCGGCGAAGTCGGACAAGGATATGATCCTCCCGGATTTAATTATGTATTTTTAGGAACTTATACGCCTGCTACCAGTCAGGTGCTGGGTAAATGGCAAACCTTATACGATGGAGTAGCGCGTGCAAACACGGCGATTCAAAATATTCCGAAAGTGAATATGAATGACGGGTTGAAAACGCAATACATAGCAGAAGCCAAATTTTTAAGAGCGCTCTATTATTTTTCATTAATGGACTTCTTTGGAGCTGTTCCCTTGTATGATGAATCGACTATATTAGACCAAGATTTCAATAACATGAAGAACCCGCGCAGTCCGGTCGATGAAGTACGCGCTTTTATTTTGGCGGACTTGGATGCAGCCATCGCTTCGCTACCGGTGAAATGGGACGATGCAAACTACGGACGCGCCACCCAAGGGGCTGCCTACGGATTGAAAGGGAAAGTTCTTTTGTATGCAAAAAAATATTCGGATGCAGTCACCTGTTTTGAAGAAATTGTCAACGACCCTTCCGGCGCAGGATATGGCTATGCTTTGTATTCGGATTATGCCAATTTATTCAAACCGATCGGAGACCAAAGTTCCGAAATGATTTTCGCCATTCAAAACTCCGGAGGTACGGGAATGAACTATGGGATGCCGATGACCTTTTATATGGGTAGTCGTTCGTCCTACGGAAGCTGTTGGGACAATGTGATGGTAGCCACCACTTTTGTAGATTCCTACGAATATAAAGACGGTAAACCTTTCAACTGGGACGACATTATACCCGGATTCAACGAAAGTGCGGATATAAAAGACCAGACATTCCGGGCGACTCTTTCAAGCGACTTCAAAACGGTAACCGCTTATCCCGAAAGTAAAAGTAAACTGTTGGAAATGTATGATGAACGCGACCCGCGAATGGCTATCTCCGTCATTCTTCCTTATACGATGTATAAAGGATGGGTATCGAATGCTCCGAAAGACTGTGAATATGTCATAGCTACCGGAGTCAATGAATCCAATGGCTTCGTCCGTGTGAACAATGGATGGGAATGTTACTTGTACCGGAAATTTGTCGCTGAATACAATATGGATAATGGAATCACCGACCGTGCGCATACGCCGATTAACTTTCCATTGATTCGCTATGCCGATGTATTACTGATGTTGGCGGAATGTTATAACGAAGTTGGAAGACAAAGCGATGCGGTCGCTCTGATTAATCAGGTACGCGCCAGGGTGGATATGCCCGGAATCAACAGCGGACCCGCATGGTTGGCTGCCAATACCAAAGACGATGTATTCAATCGAATACGGCATGAAAGAACAGTCGAATTAGCAGGAGAAGGACTTAATTATAGCGACTTGCGTCGTTGGGGACTTTATGATACGTTGAACGGCAAAATCGAATACGGGTTTACCGGAAAACGGCAGTTTACGCGTGTTGTCGCCGACCGTGATTATTTGTGGCCTGTACCCTCTACAGAGATTGATAAGAATCCGAATCTTAAACCGAATAACCCCGGTTGGGATTAATCATTAATAATTCATACTTTTGCATGAAACATATAAAATGAAGTATTTCATGGAAAACAAAAAGTATTTTTGTGTTATTTATTTCCTATTGCTGGTAATCATGCCCACGCAAGCTTACACCGAACGTAACCTGCTTCAGCAGAAGACCAATGTTACGGCGTTGAAAGCAATGCTGGAAATGAACCGGCAATGGGTTCCTTATCCCGCCTATGACGATAGAGCCGGATGGGATAAGTTTCTTGGAGACTCTAAGCAGGATATTATCCGGCTGGGAGAGAAGCAACTCAATTATCAATGGCAAGTGGTGACGGCTTCGGACTACCTTGAGTTCGAACGAAGCGGTTCCCGCCAGATTATGGAAAAGCCGTTCGGTGAAAACAATTATGCACTTTCTGCATTGGTTATGGCTGAATTGGCTGAGGGAAAAGGGCGCTTTATCGACCCAATCGTCAATGGCGTGTTTTTCTACTGTGAAATGACTTCCTGGGCTTTGTCCGCTCATTTGACTGCTCAACATTCAGGACGTTCTTTACCGGATTATAAGGAGAATATCATCGACCTGACTGCAGGAGAAGTCGGATCGCTTCTGTCGTGGACGTATTATTTCTTGAATAAAGAATTTGATAAGATAAATCCCGTCATATCCGAGCGATTACTTAAAAATCTTCAGGAAAGGATATTGAATCCCTACATGAATGAAGATCGTTTTTGGTGGATGGCATTCAATCTGAAGCAGGGGGGATTAGTCAATAATTGGAATCCATGGTGTAATTTCAATGTACTTCAATGCTTTTTCCTGCTTGAAAATGACAGGGATAAATTGGCTCAAGCAGTTTATCGCACCATGCAATCGGTCGATAAATTTATTAATTATACTAATTCCGACGGAGCTTGCGAGGAAGGACCTTCCTATTGGGGACATGCCGCCGGAAAATTGTATGATTATCTGCAAATGTTAAACGATGGAACCGGAGGAAAACTATCTATTTTTAATGAGCCTATAATTAAGAGTATGGGAGAATATATTTCCCGTTCGTATGTAGGAAACGGTTGGGTAGTCAATTTTGCGGATGCTTCCGCTAAAGGAGGAGGCGATGCTTCGCTGGTCTATCGCTACGGAAAAGCCGTCAACAGCAAGGAGATGATGCAATACGCCGCTTATCTGCAAAACTTGGCTTCATCAGGAAATAAGGAAAACTTGAGTTTCGGAACCGATTTGTTCCGGGGATTACAAACCTTACTTTACAGAAATGAGCTGGCGAAAACAACTCCGGCGCATCTTACGCCTCCTTATACGTGGTATCCTGAAACCGAAGTATGTTATATGGCTGTTAAATCCGGATTCTTTGTAGCGATTAAAGGCGGATACAATAACGAAAGCCATAATCACAACGACGTCGGCACATTTTCGTTATATCTCAACACGCTCCCTGTCATTATCGATGCCGGTGTAGGAACCTACACCCGCCAGACTTTCAGTGACGAACGCTATTCGATTTGGACGATGCAGAGCAATTATCACAATTTGCCGATGATAAATGGCGTTCCTCAACAGTTTGGTTCCGAATATAAAGCAACCGATGTGGTGTTTAATCCTAAAAAGTTTTCATTTTCGGCAAACATTGCAAAGGCTTATCCGAAAGAAGCCTGCGTGGAAAATTGGGTTCGCTCCTACGTCTTGCAAAACAACAGGCTGACGATAAACGACTCGTTCCGGCTGTCGGAAATCAAACAAAAGAATCAAATTAATTTCCTGACTTGGGGTAAAGTGGATACTTCCATTCCGGGAAGGATAACGATTGATGCGAAAGGAGAGAAAATAGAGCTTTCTTACGACAAAAACACATTTGATTCGAGCGTCGAAACCATTCGTCTGGATGATTCACGGCTGTCGAATGTTTGGGGAACGGAGATTTACCGCATATCTCTGAATGCGAAAAACGCAGTATTGTCTGGAAAATACAGTTATACAATTAAACAACAATAATAATAAAGTCACCGAATATATGCGAAAATTAAATTCGTTATTAACGATTATTTTACTTTTGATTTGTTCTTGCTCATCCGAACATGCTCCTCCCTGCAATTTTGTGAGAGAAGATATTGAGTTTATACGTAAACAATTACAGAACCAAATCAACGAAATAGAGAATGGAAATCAATGTCTGAATCCGGTAACCCTTAAGAAAGACGGCACGGTTTTTTATTGCAATTATACCGATTGGCGTAGCGGTTTTTTCCCCGGAACCGTTTGGTATTTATACGAATTGACGGGAGATACTTCTTATCTGCCTTTAGCAAAAAAATATACATTATGTATTGAAGATGCCAAAAATCTGACTTGGCATCACGATGTGGGATTTATGATCGGATGCAGTTTCGGAAATGGATACCGGCTGACTAACGACGAACATTATAAAGAAGTGATTATCCAAGCGGCGAAATCGCTTTCGACCCGCTTCCGTCCATCGGCGGGTATTATCCAATCATGGGACGTCAACCGTGGCTGGCAATCCGAACGCGGTTGGGAATGTCCGGTTATTATCGACAACATGATGAATCTGGAATTATTGTTTGAAGCTACCCGCTTATCGGGCGACTCTTCATTCCATCGTATCGCCGTATCACATGCCGACCGTACGCTGGCAGAGCATTTTCGTCCCGACGGAAGTTGCTATCACGTCGTTGACTATAGTTTGACGGATGGGTCGGTGCGTAGTCGCCAAACCGCTCAGGGATATTCGGACGAATCGGCGTGGTCGCGGGGGCAAGCGTGGGCTATCTATGGCTTTACCGTTTGTTACAGGGAAACCGGAGAGCGGAAATATCTGAATCAGGCATTGAAAACATTTGCCTTTATGAAAAATAACAAGCAGATGCCTTCCGACCTGATTCCTTATTGGGATATGGATGCTCCAGGAATCCCCAATGAACCTCGCGATGCTTCTTCGGCGTCTTGCATTGCTTCCGCATTGTACGAAATCAGCTCCTTTCAGTTGCCCGATGCCGATTCCTACAAACGATACGCCGACAGCATCATGAAGAGTTTATCTTCTCCGGCTTACCGGGCGGAATTGGGAACCAATGGAAATTTCTTGCTGAAACATTCGGTGGGAAGTATTCCTCACAACAGTGAAATTGATGTTCCACTCAATTATGCCGATTATTATTTTGTAGAGGCATTGAAACGTAGGAAAGAGTTGAAGAACTAAAAGTTTGCAATGACAATTGCATATTGCTTTATTTTATCAACCCGGCGTTTCACGTCGGCTACCGAGATATAATCCGTTCCGGATTTATAAATCCGGAACGTTTTGACGTTGATATGCTGAGGGGGAAAGAAATATTTTAGCCGTCAAGGCAATTCTACCTAAATATCACTCTTCAGAGTTTTTGTAGCTAATAATCTGTTCCTTTGAATACCCTGTAAGTTGTGCAATTACTTCTATTGGAATGTTCATTTGAAGTGATTTTTGAATGATAGAATTTTTTTCTTTTTCAATACCTTCTTCAATGCCTTTTTCGATACCTTCTTCGCGAGCGCAGTCCATAGCACTACGAACATCCTGATATTCCAATATGCTTTTATTATAGGTTTCCATATCTTCTTCTGTTAATCGTTTTATTTCCGCTAATTCGAACAACTCT
>Ga0123354_10011249_pt1 | contig 13810 bp, 9 predicted proteins | sample TergutLab28metaG_2_FD_97872 | JGI IMG/M metagenome (GOLD analysis project Ga0123354, IMG submission 97872) | Labiotermes labralis P4 segment gut microbial communities from Petit-Saut dam, French Guiana - Lab288 P4 | ecosystem: Host-associated > Arthropoda: Insects > Digestive system > Gut ... | reverse complement strand
CGCACACCACACACACACACCCCACACACATTTACACGCTCACCACACGCACACACACACACCACACAAACATAAACACGCTCACCGCACGCACACACACACACCACACACACACACACACACACCACACACACACACACACTCACACACACCACACACACACACACACACACACAGAGAATATCTATATAATGCAAATTCTTAAGATGTTTCTTTGATCTTTTAACATTGCTGCAGCACGTCATGTGTATTTCGTATCCCTTTACACCCGCAAGGCACTATGTAGCCCCTTTTCAGAACCCTTCTTCTGATACTCGTTTTAACAGATTTTCTTGCGTCTCAAACTAAGCTTCATTGACCATATAAAGATACTCAGCACAACTTTTAGGTGTCGATTCCAGTGGCCTCGCTGTTTATGGCGTCGATCTGCGGCCGCTCGCCTGCTGAGAATTTGGGTTCGAAACCCACCCGGGACATTGACATTTGTCTGTTTTTAGTGTTGTGTGTGTTGGCAAGTAGAGTTCTCTGCAACGAACTAATCACTCGTCCAGAGGAGTCCTACAGTCTGTGGTGCGTCGTTGAATGTGATCTAGAAACCTCGTGAATTAGTAGGCCCTGACGCGCCAAAAACTGACTACTGTTATTTAATTAATAGACCAACAAATGCACATATATTCATTTAATGATCTAAAATTCACATTAAAACGCTCCTACATGTTTCGATCATACGATCATCCTCAAGGCGCATACATCGTTCCTTGCTAAAGTTATAGTTTAAAAACACTCAGTGATTTATATCGTTACGTTGAGTTGGTGCTGAGGCAGCATGTCTTGTGTATTGTGAGAGTCGTACACTGTTCAGAATGAGCCTGGCTATGGATGGATCCATAGCCAGGCTCATTCTGAACAGTATAATACTCAAACAATACACAAGGTAAGCACAACTCACGTTCCATCCCATACGGCCTAATTATTTGTGCAATAACTAATTCTTGCTGTATGCTTTGACTGTCTATTAAATAAAGTTATTTGTTACAAACATGCTGTCACAGCACCAACTCAACTTAACGATATAAATCACTGAGTGTTTTTAAACTATAACTTTAGCAAGGAACAATGTATGCTCCCCGAGGATGATCTTAAGATAGAAACATGTGGAGCGTTTAAAGTGTTTTTATGTTAATTTTAGGTCATTAAATGAATATATGTGCATTTGTTGGTGTATTAATTAAATAAACTACAGAATGCACGGTGCAAAGATAAAGAAACTACAGTTAGGTGACAAATATAAGGTAATATATCTGTCTACCCTACCTTATTTTCTCAACTACTTTCTCAAAATCGGCCTGTTTGTGTCGCGGAGAATCAAACGGATTTACTCCAGACATAAAGTAAGTAATGTCTGTTTCAGATAATTATTTTAATTACTTCGTCCACGTTCTCATACAGCGAAAAGGGTACGAAATTACATTAGCCAAGTCTTCTACAATTCCACTTCAAGTAAACAGGAAGTGAGTTTCCAGAAAATATTGAGCTTCGAACTAGGTTACCAGCACGCAAATTTCAAATCGCCAGAGTTGAAAAATACAACCCATTTAGATCGTGTCTCTGATCTTGGAAATTCTAGACAGTTGTACAGTACAATATCTGTACATTTCCTTCTATAAATCATAGACCCATTTTGTATGCACTGTCATTAATATTAAATTGGAAATAATAAAAAAGGAATCTTTCGACAGACAAACAACCGACAAGTTGGTCGGATTTATTTCACCAGGACGACAACACAACCCCTGTATCCCGACGCTCTGTTACCTTCTATACAACACTACAGTTACTAGCTACAGGCTGGACGATCCGGGGTTCGAATCATAGCAGGGGTAAGAGATTTTCCTCTTTTTCAAAACGTCCAGACAGGTTCTGGGGCCCACCCAGCTTCCTATTCAATGGGCACTGGATCCTCTTTCCCCTCGAGAAAAGTGGCCGAGGGGTGAAGTTAACCATTCACCTCAGTCTAGTGCTGAGGTTAAGAATGAGTGGAGTTATACCTCCACTCTTTTGTATTCCTTCATGGATTGTACAGGGGTTCATAGTAAGGAAAAGGGCCATCAGAACAAATTTATCGCTCTACAAGTTAATGGTCAAGAGGGCAATTCGTTGTTATTCCCAGGTACAGAACTCTATGAAACAATGAAGTGAACTAACCAGAGCCACATTACTCCAAACACATTCCAGATTAACGTGCCGTCAAATTCACCTTTGTATCGGCCTTCATCGATCCCTTTGTTATTCGTAAGACAGGATTTGGAATTAAGGTAATACATACAACTTTAGAAGCGTTACGAGCGTTGTAGTTTATTTAACGACGCTGTCGCTAATTCATACTGCTCTCGCCCGGCAACAAACCGCGATTCGTGATTTCAGTCTTCCGCCTTGATGTAGATGAGATCTGTGCTCTTCTGCGGTGTTACGCTGCGTCGAGTGGTAACCCCTTACCGACGTTTCACGACAACCTATCGGTACCACCTTCAAGTTGAGAATGGACCGACAGGTTGTCCCTGAACGTCGGTAAGGAATCACCACTCGACGCAGCGTAAAACCCCAGAAGAGCGCAGATATCAAATCACGATTCCTCGGTCGTCAATCCCGTGGGTCGCAGAGACTATATTGTTCATCGACTAATTAATCTCATCACAGTGTAATTTCGAACCGATGTCCAACGTAGTATAAAATAGGATTGGATCCAAATACACCGAAATAATTTATCTTAGCAATTGACCAACTTAATGCACAAAATCTTGTTTTATAATAAGTTTATTATATTCCTCTACATGTTTCGAGCACTGTTGTGCTAATCATCAGGAGGTTCAATTTATTATACAGCATCTGGTATCGTCACACTCTGTAGGTGTCAGTCCGGTGCGCACCGTCCGACAACCTACAGAGTGTGACGATACCAGATGCTGTATAATACAATTTAACCTCCTGATGGTTAGCACAACAGTGCTCGAAACATGTACAGGAATATAATAAACTTATTATAAAACAAAATTTTGTGCATTAAGTTGATTAATTGCTAAGATTACTGAGATGCACAGTCAGCAAAACATCAAAAACCGAAATAATTGTTGAAGGCCGATACCGGTGAAGTGACGCAACAGACAGTAGTATGAAGTAGTGTGGCATCTTGTCTTGTTTTGTAGTCGTCACCTCGATTCTGAAAGCTGCAATATAACTGCAGTCTTCGTAGGCGAAATTCAATTACTTACGTATTGTAACCATTGATACATAAATTGAAGTATTTGGGACAAAAAATATTTTCTTCTTAGAGAGGGAAACTCTTCTGGGGGAGGAATTTGTGAATGAGATTTAAAATATAAATATTTAAAATATAAAACATTACCGAGAAACTGTCCGTTTTTCAATGCAATCAGACTAGCGTCGATGTTTTGATGCAAGTGAAGTGTGATGTGGCTAGCCGCAAAGAGGAAATGCAAAAATAGACATGCATTGATACATGCAAATCGTAGGCGGTATAACGATTAGGTTACGGGATGGAAAATCTTACGTTCGTATCCCAGAAGTAGCAAGAGTTCTTATGATCACTTAAATTATTAACCAACAAATGCACTATATACAATTTCACATCAAAACACTTAAAATCGCTCCGACATATTTCGATCCTAAGATCATCCTCAGGGAGCTACGTTGTTCTTTGCTAAAGTCATTTTAAAAACACTCACAAAATAATTCCATTATATTAACAGGGTGTTGTGGCAGCATATCGTGTTGTGTGAGAGTACGTTGTTGGGAATGCGTCTGGCTATGGTGTGCGTCGTGTGTTACGCAGTGAAAGTCTCGAAGGAAAATTCTTCCTCTTATAATACTTAATTTTTATAGAATTCAATCCACACAACAATAAAATATCAACTATATTTACAGCGACATGTTTCGACCCGAAGGAGTCATCATCAGGCTATGTTTAAAACCACATATTTGTACAGGGTAAATGTGCGCATTTTGGTATCCCAAAATGCGCAAATGATGATGACTTATTAGAGTTCATATTTTATTTTTGTGTGGACTGAATTCTATGTCGATTAAATATCAAAGAAAAGCACGACGGGCTGACTACATTCAAAGTGTTCTTATATTCTCCAAAACATCCAAACATGCTGTAAGTTCCATCCCGACTCCGATGTGTATGGAAGATCTTTCCCGGGTCTAAAGCGGCCGGATTGTAAAGTAAACCACTTATCTCCATTAGTAGAAGAGTTAACAATGAGTAGATGTATACTTGTACTCCGCCTGTATCCTTTCGTGGCGTGGACAACAACTTTACCCTCACAGTGTGAACATGCACAGGCATGTAAGTATTAACACTAAGAGGTGTGGGCAGAAAATCATCACCGCTATAAGAAGAAGAATTTTCCTTCTAAGTGACGGTTGTTTAGATCGAAGCTATGGTGGTTAATGTGAGTTGTCAACAATATTAAAGGTAAAGGTAAAGTAAAGTTAAAGTTCATCCCAGAACAGGTCACGAAGGCCCAGAGGGTGAGTAGAAGTGTAGTTCCACTCTTTCTTTAACCTCGGTGTTAGATGGGGTGCGTGGTCAACGCCATACCCCGGCCGCTTTACCCCCGGGAATGATACGGTACCCATTGTGTAGGAGGCTGGGTGGGCTCCAGAGCCGGTCTGGACAGGTGCAGAAAATCGCGCCCGCACGGGGATTCGATCCCCGGACCGTCCAGCCCGTAGCGAGTCGCTACACAGACTGCGCTATCCCGGCCCCATTGTCAACAATATTATGAAACTAAATTTGTTTCAAAAGTAACACCGATTTTCATTATACAATAATGAAGCTGTCATATTATTTTCGTGCCGCTATGCAATCGGGACACTGAAAAAACTGGACGTAAGGATACTGAAAACAGCAGCGGTCAAACATGCGGGGTGTCCAGCAGGATTAAGTTTAACAGACTACGGAACAAATTTAATGAAGTCCTGTGGTTAAAATAGCTACCATCAGGCGTAACACACAAAAACATTACATTCTGTCCATAAGCGTATGAGTCTCAGGAAATGTAGCGATTATGTATTGGTACGGCATTAAAGAGAGCAAGTTGTAAGGGAGGTTGTGTTTACTGTGAGGTACGAAGTGAGTATTCAAATATCTGTCAATTGAAATTCGTGCTTCATAGTGTGAAAGAGACTATTTTATAGGCATATTCCGAAATATAAACTGGTCTTTTATTGGCGCACCATCGTTACCATACAAGAGAGAAAAAAGAAAGTCTTAATCAAGAAATAACCGAATACAGTTTCAATAGTACAAACAGCCAAATAGATGCAAAAATAACAAATTTTATTGACAATTTCAATCAGCTCAACATGTTTCAGGCTATAATTTCTCCCATCCTCAGGAGCACTAGACTGTGTTTACAGCTTGTGGTATAAAGCACCGACGGTGCTGCAGCATCGTCGGTGCTTTATACCACAAGCTGTAAACACAGTCTAGTGCTCCTGAGGATGGGAGAAATTATAGCCTGAAACATGTTGAGCTGATTGAAATTGTCAATAAAATTTGTTATTGTTGCATCCAGTTGGCTGTCTGTATCATTGTATCGGTGGTGCACGGTCACACAAGCATCAAACGAATACAGTTTATTTCATCTGATTTAAAGCAATGTTACTTACTTGTTCCATCCATGTCTGAGGCCTTTTATACATATTCTATAGAAAGGAGCGCCGAAAAATATGTAAGGAAAATATGAATAATAGAAAGTTGTCATGCAAATGTTCGATTTATAAAGACCTGTCTCTTTTTTATTGTGCGTGGCATTTGAGCTCTGCATTCGGATTGCCTAACCTCCTTCCCACATTCAACCTTACAATTCTTGAGACAAATTACGGACGAAAAACTGCCTATTTTTGAATAGCCACTGTCTTTTTGTGACATATAAAATTACAAGTCGTAAATCTCTTTAAATATTTACAACCAGCCACTGCCATATTAGCCCACGTCTATTCGTCTCATACGAAAAAAGACAGCGCTTGGTTTAAAAAATGTACTAAATTCTGAGAATTAGTTTTTGTCTGTTTTTCAAATACCACAAATTACAATATCAGAAAAGCTACTTGGGAAGTTCTGCAATGAGGTACTGAGAAATGTTTAATGTGTTGTACAGTTCCGAGGAAACTATTTACCTTTCTTGATTTTAAGCTTTCGCCGTATTCTATGTGTAATATGTTTTATTTTGGGTAATTCCCCGGCGTCTGAGTTCCAATAGCCGACGTTTCGGAACACTGTATCGGTTCAATCTTCCCATTGGCTCCGCCACTTGCCTGCCAAAACCATGTCAGGTATAAATACACCACACACCCCATGCCCTGTCATACTTCATCGAACCGCCTATGAAAATGGAACCGATACAGTGTTCCGAAACGTCGGTTATTATGACTCAGACTCCTGGGAATTACCCAAATTAAAACATATTTACCTTTCATTTAAATCATTTTATGTTTTCTTATTCTTCTTAAGGCTCGGTCACCATTATTCGTAATAGTGATTTGGGGAGCAATTTTGTTCTTAAATAACAGGTAAAAATTAACAAATATAGGGATTTGTAAGAACATGTAATATTGTGCAGAATATATGACATTGCGTATAACATACAAAATTGTGTGCAGAGCATGCATAATATTGTGTAGAACATAAATAATGTTGTGTTGAACTTACAAAATATTGTGTAGAACATTTAGAACATTGTTTATAAGATACATAATATTGAGTACAACATATATAATTGTGTGTCGAACATACATAGTGTTTTGTAGAGTACACATGTGTGCAGAATGCATAATATTGTGTAGAACGTAATGGTATGTAGAACATACAAAATATTGTGTAGAATATTCAGAACATTGTATATAACATACATAATGTTGTGTAGAACATACAAAATATTGTGAAGAATATTCAGAACATTGTATATAAGATACATAATATTTTGTAGAGCATATATAATTGTGTGTCGAACAAACATAGGGGTTTGTAGAGTGCACGTATGTGTAGAATGCATAATATTGTGTAAAACATAAGTAATGGTGTGTAGAACATACAAAATATTGTGAAGAATATTCAGAACATTGTATATAAGATACATAATATTTTGTAGAGCATATATAATTGTGTGTCGGACATACATAGGGTTTTGTAGAATTCACATATGTGTAGAATGCATAATATTGTGTAGAACACAAACACTACTCGTATTGTGTAAAACATGCAAAATATTGTGAAGAACATACACACTATAATTTGGAACATGCGCTTTAACGTTTCTCTTCAGTTCGGAAGTTTCACTTCACAAAAGAGAATATGTTTTATTTTGAATGCTGTAAAAAGATTATGAGACACTCTTTTTAAATCGAAGCGTCTCGTCTAAGGAGATGCCCACGCAGTCTGTGGGCGTCTACAACCAACGTCATCGAGTTCTGTATAGATTATTCCAAGGCCCGACAGGGATGATTTAACGTGTGACAATTTTTTACACGTCATTTCATGTTCTTAATCAATTGGTCGATTGTCACGAAACTTTGACCGACTGCCATGTCATTAATTTGGTCCGACGCCACATTCTTAAAATACATACATACATACACACATACACATACATACACATACACACACACACACATACATACGTACATACCTACCTACCTACATACATACATACATACAGTACGTACACACACACATACATACATATAAGCACATACATACATACGTACATACATACATACATAAATACATACATACATACATACACACATACGCACACATACATACATACAGTACGTACACACACACACACATAATACATATATACATACATAATACATACATACATAATATATACATACATACATATATACATACATACATAATATATACATACATACATGCACACACATATAATACATACATGCATGCATACATACATGTATATATATATATATATGTAGGCTTTGGTCTGTCTCTCTAACCGACGCTTCTTCCGTTCGTAGAACCTTTTCCTGCAGAACGGTACAACCTAAGAACAGCAGCACATAGCAGTATTGCCAAAGCAAAGTTACTTAAATTTGGAACACATTTTTTAAATTAAAACGCAAGAACCTGGCCTGACTGTAGAGTGAGTAAACCCTAAGCTAAATGTCCTGTTACTTCCTCCCTATCTCATGGGATCTGAACCAAAGAAGTCACGTTAAAATACGAAACCCGCCAAGAACGTGGCAACTGGTAAATAATTACGGACGTTTAGAAGGAGCCTAGTGCTGTGTCGACACGTCAAAACATTCCAGAAGACTCGAATCTTCAAAACCAAGATTAATTTCTGACTGTCGGGATTTTATACTGATTCAGTTTAGCTCTGTTCATTTTATTTATATTTTTTATCTCTTCATCAGTATACAATTATCGTATTTCTTTTTAATATTATCCCACTATCTTCATTGGAAAGTTACTCTGTCCAGTCAAACGTACGAGGTGAGCGATCATATACTAACTCTCTGTCCGACATAAACAGTGGTAGGTGAAATTCATTTCACTTCAGTAATAATTTAAGCGGAGGAGAAAACAGATGTAGAATGGTGAACTGCCGGATACCGCAACCATTAAATAATCATAACATGCAGAGATCTGTGGTTCAGAACATCAATGAATTGAGTTACGTCAAGTTTCGACACTGCTAATGTCCTGAAAGATAGAACAGCTTCTCTTTACTCGTATTTAGCTTAGTGACACACACGTAATCACCGAACCATCAGACTCCACAACATCTGCTATATATATATATATATATATATATATACACCAGACATGTATCAGTAAGCAAAGCTGTCCCTGTGAATGCAATGAAGCCGTATTGGGGAGTAGAAGCATAGCTCCACACATATTTAAACAGGTAAATAGCTAGCCAGCTTGATGACCAGGTTTATCTATCCAAAGGGAAAGAGCTCTCGTTTTCGACTATAGAGAATGGTGAGATCCCAGAGCCGGTTTCAAAGTTTAAGAGTGAATCCAACCACAATTACTCGGCTTGTTCATTCCGTACTCGTCACTATACCGACTGACCTAGCTCGGTCATAAATTATATTTTACAGCTGTATATATTCCATAGTAATACAGCTATCATTTTCGCCTTCATACAGATATTACATGCGTTATCCAGGTCTATATATTCTGTTTGTCTTACGTAATTCACTCATAAAAGGTCAAGTTTCAATAAATGACGCTGGTTCCTTTCACGGCAAGGTTAGTAGCGTTTTGCTACCGCGGCATGTTGGTCTGTGCCTGCAATTCAAACGGACAGGCCACAGATACTACTGCTGGGGTATAGCTCTACCAATACTCGACCCCGACGCTAGAAAGGGACCAGTAGTAAGCCCCATGCCCTGGCCGCTTTACCGCCGGGAAAGAGATCTGGTACGCTTTGTGAAACTACAAGGTGTTTGAAAATCATTTTAGAAGACTCAGCAACTTTAACACAGAACCATTAAATTCAAAAGTGTTCTGTATTTAATTCTGATACCAGCATAATTTTTCCTGTTGTTTTGTATGGGTGTGAAAGTTAGTCGCTCACATTAAGGGAGTAATGTAGGCTGACGGTTTTTAAGAATAAGGTGTTGAGGATAATATTTGGGCCTAAGAGGGACGAGGATTCAGAGGAGTGGAGAAAACTACATAAAGAAGAGCTTAATAATCTGTACTCCTCACCAAATATTTTTCGGGCGATAAAATAGAGAAGAATGAGATGGGCGGGGCAAGTAGCGGGTATGGAGGAGAGGAGAGGCGTATACAGGGTTTTGGTGGGGAAACCTGAAGGAAAGAGACCACTTGGGAGACCGAAGCGTAGATGGGAAGATAATATTAAGATGGATCTTTAGGAAGTGGCCTGTGGGGGTGTGGACTGGATCGAGCTGGCTCAGAACAGGGAAAGGTGGTGGGCCCCTGTAACTGCGGCAATGAACCTTCGGGTTCCATAAAATGCGGAGAAATATTTGTTTAGCTGAGAACAGGTCAGCTTCTCAAAAAGGGCTCTGCTCCATGGAGTGAATGAGTAATTAAGTATATAAGCGATATTTTAAAGTTATTGACCATTTCAGCCGATCTCAAGGGTCGCGCGGTCTAAAGGGTGGATTTGAAGTCGCTGGCTTGGTGGGATTGTGGGTTCGAATCCCTCCAGGGGCATGGATGTTTGTCGCTTGTGAGTGTTGTGTGTTGTCAGGTAGAGGTCACTGCGATGGGCTTATCACTCGTCCGAGGGAGTCCTATCGAGTGTGTTGTGTCTAAATGTGTGTGTGATCGTTAAGCCTACATAATGAAGAGGCACTGACCCACTATGGGCTGTAATACCATGAACAAAATTTGACCACTTCAGCAACTGTCATTTGTATACGTACAAATGCTTTGCTAATGTATTCAGTATTTATGAAGTTAATTATAGGCATTTAGAGGGATTCTTTCCAAATGCAGTGTGGTTTTTTTTTTAATTTTAGGATACATAATTTTGTAATGCCCAATGACTGACGCAGAAACTTTTCCTGAACGCCCTGTTGTTAAATAACAACAGGATGAAGAGTAAAGTCCGGCACATGCGTCTGCCTGTCATAAATGTTATCTTTCACAAAATCTTTCATGGGTTAATGTTGAAAAAGAAGCACTTTACAATATTGGGGAAGGTTTCGTCTTGTATGTAAATGGATGCCGCATGTTATTACTGATTTTAATACATTTTCAAGCCGTGAATGATCGATGTTGGAAGAAGCCTTTTTTCCTGATGAAACATGTCGTCTGCGAGCACAGTTGGCATGCGTGTTTTCAACACCGGCTGCCACTTCCTGTCTTCAAGGCATATTCTCACAGCCATTCCCAATCCATCTCAAATATAAACCAGCGAAATTCTCGCGTTTGAGGTTTATCAACCCAACGAAATCAATACAAGACTGCATTTCAGTGTAACGTCTTACATTCTTGGGTAGTACTTCCGTCGTCTGGAATACACGTTCATGCGGAAATTGACTGGCGAAATATGTTTAAACAGGAGATAAGGAATTACTGCTTATGGAGGTATCTGACATCATGCAGTCGGCCGTCAATAAATTAGGATGAAAATGTCCGTGTACTCTCTTCTTGGGGGGGGGGGGGCACGCTGTTGGTGGCGCAGTTGGTTGAGGCACTGCGCTACAAGCCAGAAGGTCGCGGGTTCGATTCCCGATGCTGTCATTGGAATTATCCATTGACATAATCTTTCCGGCCCTACTAACTTCCTGAGGTCGACTCAGCCTCTAACAGAAATGAATACCAGGAATATATCCTGGCGGTAAAGGCGGCCGGTGCGTAGGGTTGACAACCTTACCACCTTCATGTGCCGAGTGTCTTGAAATCTGGGAGCCTCGACATCCTGGAACCGTCAGGGCCCCTCCAGGTCTGTTATGGGATTGATGTAACTTTTTTTAAATTTAAAGTATCAGTGCCAGGGAGTTTTATGTTGTTTGTTCATAACCAGTTGTTTTATTCGCTTGTTCATCACCATCTTTTTATTGTCACGATTTAGCTACAAGTATGTCTTTCAGTCTTGATGTAATACTAAATTTGATCGTACCTGATAATTTTCTTCTAATTTCTATTTCTTCTGGTTTTTTTTTCTAAAACTCGTCTTTGTGGGTCTGTTTTATCACTTTCCAGTAACTTCAAAATTTTCCCCAATCATTTCGACAAGTGTATCTGGATAAGTTTCTAACGTCTGCTATAAGCTTCTTGTATTTAATATTTTGTTGTGTTTTTAGTGTGCAGATATATTTAGATCTACATTTCTTCTTATCAATTATCTGTCTTATGTTTCTGTTATATGTCCTTAAATATATTTTCTCTTTAATTGGATTATATTAAAGACTGCGTTCAGGGACTTACAATATTACCCCTTTATATTTATGCCTAATTAATTTCATTCGATATTTTGTTTCCTTTATTGTTAAATCCATCCTTTCAGTCTGTTTTCATATACGATATGGATTTTTTATGAGCTTTTAATGAGTATATTATTGCTCTTCACATTACAATACACGTATTCTTTAATATTATTAGAAATACTGTCTTACAAGTAATGACCGGCATCAGTTTGCTGCCTTCGTATTTGCTACTATCCCTTATTGCAATCTTAAGTTTGTCATTAATAAAATTGTTAATAATAGCACATTTTTTATTATCGTGAATATTCAAACGCACAGAATTCAGTAAATACTTTCAGTTTCCCGAATCACCATTAGTGAACAAACAGTCGAGAAATGTTTAAATAAAAATTTGACCGATTATTCTGGAACAGATTACATTCATTGACGAGAATAGAAATGTGTATAGATATTCTGGTTTGAAAACTTGAAGGAAAGAGATTGCTTTAAAAACAGATATGTAAGTTAGGGGATAATATTAAAATTTATCTTAAATAAAACATTGAAATACATGGACTTGGTTCATCTAGGTCAGGATGGCGAAAAGGGAATGGCTGTTGTGAAAAAGGCAATGAAAATTCGCATTCCATATAAAGGGAGGGGAAGATTTCTCGACTAGTTTAGGAGCTTTTAGCTTCGAAATAAAGACTCTGACCCAAGGTGTTAGTTACGAAGTTATTTAGAATTTTATATAATAATATTAACAATTTTTCCTTCTGGTATGTGAGACGATGTGGTCTGGTAGAAACTTCACAGCGTTTTGGAGATTTTGGTACCTCCTTCATCCTGGTAAAAGTATATTTTCTAGACGTTCTTCTACCTTGAAAGTGAAACCAGTATGTTCCTCCGAGCCAGTGGTCACTTCCTATCAGACTACACGACCATTATTTGACAGTAAGTTATGAATTGTGACAGATCGTGACTTAATTTAAGTCGTTGTCACGGTATATGCTTTGGAGGGACTGAGGAAGACACAGTAAACCACAGTGAATAATGTTTCAAAGTTTAATGTAAACAATGGGATCCCATTGGTCAAACAATTTGACTGTACCTTAACAATAGTATTTTTTGTTGGCCTGAAGATGGCCGTTTAACGGCGGAAACATGTCGCCAGATATAACCCAGTTGTACTAATACATCTGGTCTTTGCATATGTTGTGTATTGACGGTACTAATACAATAAATAGCTGAAGATGCACAACGGGATGGCCACTTCAAAATAAAATCACAGTGAATAAAGTGGTCGAGATTCGAAATAAGAACCTCCCAGATAAACGTTGGTTGAGAGCAGACTTCAGCCGTATTTCTATGTCAGCTGACGACATATATCCTTAGTACCTAGCACAGCATCGTGACACAATCTAACGAGCAACACTGGTTCCGTATCTTCACGCACAATTTTGGTTTCATATCATTTTAGTGTTCAAAAAGTATTTTGCACACCTGTGTGTGTTATGTATTTGAAATTAGTTTTCAAATGCCACGTTCTGTATCAAATTAATTCGTTGTCCGCACTGCTAACATTTGTAAATACAGAGATTTGCACCTAAATTGCATGTTCTGCTTGTACAGTACAAAACAGAAACAATTTTGTAAATATCACATATACTTTGAACTCTGGTGTATATTTAGGGCCTACATTATTAGCTTAGCATCTACCAGTCAGATATATGTCATACGGCTCTCACGCACATAAACCTGTGCTTATGAAATGGTGCCCACGTAATATCATTAAACGTAAATTAAACGTGTTATATATATATATATATATATATATATATATATATATAATGTGTGT
>Ga0123354_10011247_pt1 | contig 13811 bp, 11 predicted proteins | sample TergutLab28metaG_2_FD_97872 | JGI IMG/M metagenome (GOLD analysis project Ga0123354, IMG submission 97872) | Labiotermes labralis P4 segment gut microbial communities from Petit-Saut dam, French Guiana - Lab288 P4 | ecosystem: Host-associated > Arthropoda: Insects > Digestive system > Gut ... | reverse complement strand
TAAAAAAAAAAAAAAAAAAAAATTAGGGGGGGTGGGGGGGGGAACGCCCCAATAGTGGGAAATAGGGGGGAAAAAGATAAATAAGACAAAAAAGGAGATTTTTTTTTTTTGGGGCCAAAAACCCCCCCCCCCCCCCCAGTGGGCCATGGCCTCCTCATTCACGAGGTTTCTAGATCACACAGAACGACGCAGCACAGTCGGTAGGACTCATTTGGACGAGTGATCAGCTCGTCGCAGAGACCTCTACCTGACAACATACAACACTCATAACAGTCATCCATGCCCCCGGTGGGATTCGAACCCACAATTTAAGCAGGCGAACGGCCGCAGACCTTCGCCTTAGACCGCGCGGCCACTGGGATCGGCTCCATGGTACCTTGCTGTAAAAAATCGCTCTCCCCCTCTCTGAGCCTCCTAACAATTTCAAGGCATGTGACTGACCTGCACTACCGACATCCTCCCCTTCCCTGGCCCCGCTCACTTCCATACCTACCAAGTCCCATTACATATTAGCTTCGCATTTCCCACAAATCCCAATCAGTTTGGTCTATTCATCCCTTAATTCTCTGGCCCATTCTTCAGTAGCTTCATTACAGTCCCTCACAAATTCATCCCTAGCCATCTGCCTAACCCTCCACCCAACACTTCACAGCTAAACAAGACACCTTCACCCATTCGCATTCCAACTCTGACCCCAAACAACAATCACGGTTCACATACCCTCCCGCTTACAGTACGTTCTGTAACATCCCAATGCTCATATTCAGTGCCCTGCCTATACAGCTGTCAGTTGCTAACGAAGTCTGCTGAACCCTTGCCTGCAGACACGCCTTGTTCTGCCAGCCTCCTGTATGTGTTAGAGCAAAACACAAACCGAGAACGCACTCACAACTTCTATCTGTTCACCAACACGCCCCCCCCCCACACACACACACACAAATACACACACTCAGGTACCAGGATTCCTTCCTCCTCCACCGTCCACCTCTCTTGACGATCATTATCTAAAGACTTTTTCAAGTACCACATTAATTTACATTTATTTGGCGCGTTCGACTAGACGCGAAAAGCGCCTATCAGTGGCGTACCCAGGAATTTTGTTCAAGGGGGGGGGGGTTCAAATTCAGTTGAGGGCAGAGAGAAAGGGGGTCTGGGGACGGAAGCCCCCTAGTCAGGGGTTCTGGGGGCAGCTGTAACTTGGTACAAGAAATTTCATATAGTAAAAGTTTCTTAATTTTTGGTACTTTAAGACTGTTTATGATGACAACCAATTTATTTGTCATTGCTAATGTAAAACAAGTGCGAACCTAGGTAGTTTTAGAATTTTACTGCATCTTTTCCGAACACCTTGGGGTGTTGGCGTCCTAAATTCAACAATTTTTAACATTTTTCACAATCGGGTTGAGTTTGGCACGATTTTGGAGGAATTTCGGGGGGGGGGGAGGGTTTGAACCCCCCCCTTCAGTACGCCACCGGCGCCTATTACCTCCGTCATGACTGTCTGTTCGAACGTCACTGCGCAGCATTTATGTGATATCTAAGAATGAGGACTTTTCTGAAAATCTGTAGAGAAATAACAAATTTGACTAAAATGGGGCAAAAATATCGGGCACTTCACATGAAAACCCAAATATGTTTCACTGTTGCCGGCAACATTAAATCGCCATAAAAGCGGTCTCTCCGAGTACAATATCAGGCTGTTAGGATAGTCGAGGAGGTACAAATATTACGCGAACGCGAGCCAATATTCCATTATACTCACACCGCCTCTCTTGTTACCGTATGTCAACGAGCTTCTGTAATGTTTAAAATGCAAGAACTCCCAGGGCTAAACCACCTGCAAACAACACAGAAGGTGTCGATACCTCCCCCTGTCAGGGGCGCATGCGTATTTCCTTCCTCAATAAAATCTACTATATCATCAATAAATAGACATGAAGTACACAGCGGCTTAACTTGAGCCCTCTTCAGAACCAATCGCTCGCCCCTTCATCATTACCACATTGTGTACAAAACCGGATTCCATCATACGTCGATCTAATATAATCCATATTGGCACCAATAGCTTGTTCCTCGGTTGGAAATAACGATCAAAGCTGCATATTCCTTTTCTCTATTCACCATGGTTTTAATTGCAAATACATCATCAGGAGTTCCCCTTATTCAGGAAACAACCAATTAATAACTAAACAAACTATTAATTAGCTACCGGCTCTCTCCGGCTTACCACAATTCGACAGAATCAGAATTCCCATACAGATACCGGAATCTCCCAGTCACCTTCGCTTTTGAGAACTGGGCACAAAATTGCCACTTTCTAATCCCTCAGAAATTCCTTACGCTTTATACTTTATAACTGTAACAAATTCACTAAAATCCCCCCCCCCCTCCACACACACACACACCTCAGATGGCAGCCCATAATCTCGCTGCGTTTCCTCTTCAAAGTCTGTGTCCAGTTCCTCGATATCTGGTGTCGCCCACATCTGAGATTTCAAAACTCTTCGTCTTTCAACATCCCATCCAAAATCTCCGCAAGCAGTTCAGTTCTCCCACACGCCTGGACTTCAACATTTCTAATATTCTCGACTTCAAATACCTTCGCAACGGCATCCTACGCTCTTGCTGTTAACATCCTGCCTCGCCCGCTCTTTTACAAACTTGCCTCTTTGCTTTCAAACAGCTTTCCATATTTCCTCATGTTATCCCAGTATCTCCTGCTTAATTCATCACACCTAGCTCCAAAGTTCTCTAGGTTTCTATTGTTAAACGCTTACCCTCTATGCATTCCTCATCGACCCGATGGCCCTCCCTCCCTCACTGCATCTCATTCTAACTCCTGCTCTCTCTTCATTAAAAACTTACAATCTGTCCCGCCATTCTATAGCTTCCTGTGTAGCTCCATCACTACTATCACACTATCCAAAAGTCCCTCCTTCAAATTAGCCTTCCATATGTATCTCCTTATATTCTGAGTGTAAGCAACCTCACTTACCTCCCTACTACCTCCTACTTCCTAATATTAGGACAGGAGGAATACCAGTACCAATTTTAAAATTTATCAAATTTCGTAAAATCCCTCCGAAAGTCAACACCCACTCGGTAACACATTTTCATACTTCATAAAGTCAACTCGCCTTCGTAACCACACCATGTTTTCCATTTAGTATATCGCACATCCACACGCGCGCGCGCGCACACACACACCTCAGTTCTCGTGCACAAACTACAGGGTGAGCATAAAGTCTTTCCCTTATTACAAACATTTATTACAAGAAAACTACGAGGAATACAAACATATTTTTTTACCATTAGTTAAATTAGTTTCTAAAATTTTGTCATGTGTTTATTGTAACATTTTGTTTTTGGATGCAACATTTCCAAACAGGTGGATATGGAGAGATGGTCCGACACCCTGGCCACCACAATCGCCGGATATCACCCCCCTTGACTTCTTTTTATGGAGGTATGTTAAGGACAAAGTGTTTTCGATACCAGTTCCAGATATTACAAATTTGAAGGCACGAATAACATACGTTTTTGCTACAGTAACTAAAGACATGTTGGAGAACACGTGGAGAGAAACTGATTATCGATTAGACGTTCTCCGTGCAACAAAAGGAGCACATGTTGAAGTGTACTAATGTGTTGTAAAAAAACTTCTTGAGTTACATTTTGAAAAAAAAAAAGTATTCCACGTACAGTAGTTTACTTGTAATAAATGTTTGCAATCAGGGAAAGACTTTATGCTCACCCTGTGTTACACCCAACACCCTTACTCATTTTCCGCGTCCTTTTGGCAGGCCTTCACAACTGTACACGTGTCACTATCGTGTCCCGGTGTCGACCTGTGGACACGCACGTCTTATTCCCTGAGCAAAAACCGTAGCGCACTGACCTACGTTCAACACACATGGCTGTCTGAACACAGACACTTTGTGCACCGTGCTGTAATGTGCCCTGGCACAGTGCAATACAGCAGTACCAACGTACAAATTTGCAACCATGCTTAAAGGAAGTGACGTAAAAAACACGATCTTTTACAGTTTTAATGTTGTAAGTAAAATACACACATATATTATTTTCATCACAGTTTTCGTAACTCACATGTTCTACATTAGCTGTATGAACAATATAACACAGCTGTAATACTTGCGTAATCTGTTGCAAGTCTTGATGCAGAGTTCTCTGAGGATTTTTTATGTTCGTGTGACCGTGCATATATATGAAAAAGACGCGTGAGACCAACTAGATGCAACAATTATGATGTATTAATAATTCATTAGCTCAACATGTTTCGGGTAACATTATGCCCATCTTCAGGAGCGCTAGATCTATATTACTGCATATGGTTTTCAGCACATCAAATGCTGAAAACCACATGCAGTAATATACGGTCTAGCGCTCCTGAAGATGAGCATAATGATGCCCGAAACATGTTGAGCTAATGGACTATTAATACATCATAACTGTTGCATCTAGCTGGTCTCACACGTCATTTCTCTGAGGATGGCATGAATGACGCCGAAACATTTAGTGGCGACGTAAGACTGTATTTACATATAAAAAGTTGCATTTGTTGTTATGAATCAAAATGTACAACGCGACGATCCTTCGGGATTGGTAAAGGGCACCTAAGTGAGGATTCCGAGATAAGGAAATAACATCCCTGAGGGCTTATGGGTGTTACTCGGCTCAATCCTGTACGTAAATATATATATATATATGTGTGTTTATGTACACATATATATACATAAACGTGCGTGCCTCCTTTAACAATCCAATATGTGTGGGCAATAACAAAACAATTGCCACTACGCACTCTGTTGATGTACGGTCCTCGTCTCTCCTGTTCATGCTTCCGCCACGGTTCTAAAGCAAAACTTGATTGTCAGAAATGCAAATGAAACTGCTCGGTTTCAAGACACTACAACCCCCCAACAGTCATGAGCTGGAACGGTGTCGACGTATTTGGCTAACTCCCATCGCTTGCGCCGCTTTCCGTTAAGGTGCACGTTTTCAATTCTCCAACGTAACTCAATCTAAAAACTTTGCTTGAAGAACTGACATTTCCTTATGCATGGGTTCGTGGAATTACGAAACTTCACAAAAGGGTTCCCGGCTAAACACTGGTTCAGAACCATTTGTCGGTGTGAAAGACGTTCAGAACACAAGTTGTGCACCGAGAAGAGACGCATTTTATGTCCAACACACTTTGGCGTCTTGCGGCACTTCGTAACTCACATGCAGACAGCACCCATCCGCGTCAACGGTACACAAAAGGAAGTCTTGCCTGCCTGCGTATAGACAGCGCTGCATGCACTGCTGCATTGCTGTACGTCTTAAACCATCCATTCAACAAGTTACATAAACATCTAACAGTACGCAAAAAAAAAGGAAATCAATCCAATTACAGGCCTTGACAGGCCCTGAGGGTTCCAGGAGGGTGAGGCTCCTAGACTTCAAGACAATCGGCACATAAAAGTGGTGAGGTTGTCAGTCTTACGGACCGGGCGCCTTTACCCCCCTGGAAGCATTCCTGGTGCTCATTTCTGCTACAGACTGAGTCAACCCCAGGACCATGGTGCGGCAGGAATGGTTATGTCAATTAAAAATGAAAATAACATCATCCGGAATCGAACCCGCGACCTTTCGGCTTGTAGTGTACTGCCTAAACCAACTGCACCACCGCGGAACAGTACGTTAATTGGCCTAATAACAAGGGGCACTGAATTCTTAATATTGACTGCTTACTGGTTCAGCACATATTTCTTACCCTGCAGTCGACAGACCGTATCTCTCAGTACAGCGGAACAGACCGTCCCAGTACTAATTAATCAAATCAGTGAAATTACTTCAACGGACCATCTCATAGTGAACAAGTTTATATGAGCTGCACAACACCCCGCTTCCTCCCACATCTACATTTCATTCCCTTACATGTAATGCGGGAAGCATGTATGTCAGGATAACATTCATAATTACTTCTACGGAACGCGGTGGTCTGGTGCACTGCTGCAACCTTTTACATTTCGACCTTAGTGCTGAGAAATCAAATCGATCAGCTACGCCTGAACACTGTACCTGGCCAATGCACCGCAGTCAAACTGACCCTTACATAAACAGTTCAGGGCAGCGGTTCCCGGGACCCTTTCGGCTTTGAAAAATAACGCATCCCCGCACCCTTGCTCAAAATTAGAAAGTGATATCTCGGAACCGATTTTAGATAAATATTAATACAAACCGGTAGCAAACGTACCAATGCCTCGCATGATTTAACCTTAGTTAAACTGTCTGTCGCTCGCTTCGTGGGTACAGGGGGTTTCTTAATTAGATATTCTAGTGGTCATACGAAATAAACACACAGCCACTTAAAGAAATTCCTAGATTATTTTTAATAAAACATTTTTCCTTTAATTACAAAAAATAAGTAAACTTCTAAACAGCCATTACAGAAATGTATCCACGGATCTCCTGGGAACTGGTCACGATCCCTCGGGATCCACGGAGCATACTCTGGCAACCACTGGCTTTGGGAAAGCAAGTGAAATGTAACAATCGTGGGCAACTCGCTGCGCCTGTAAGCTTTCCATCTCCGAACACAATTAACACTGGGCTCTCTTATAAATAGCGTAATATGCATGCAACGGTTGTGTGGGAACGCACATAAATCTAGGGGCATAAATGACTAACGATGTCAAAACCGGGACACTTTTCACTGCATATTTGCAAAGAACAAACAAAAAAAGTCCGCCTATGCAATAACGTAATTACTGAAGACACAATCATCCAACTCCCGATACGTCACGTACATTTAAGCATTCGTCAGACGACAGACTACGCTCAACCAATGAAATCAAATAGCGCCACGAACCCCTGCAGCAACATCACAATCAACCTGCCCAGTACAATAGTGGCCACGTAACAGCGCAGAACGAGTTAATTAAAACCCCAATACGCCCTTCCTAATACATTCCTGCTGTTGCATTACAATATTCCACAGAATACAATTTGTGGTGGAAGCTACATTACAATTCCGTTTACTAAAGTACGCTAAACGCAACAACACCGTCAGTGGATCGTCTATGATACTGCGATGATACGAGCGGTGCAAGGCATTATGGGCCGTGTGACGTAGCGGTGAACAGCGATTGTCAACTGTCGGACCCACACCAAGGCGACGCGCCGGCGATATTCAGACCTTCCCATATACTCCGTCTCACTTCTGCCACCTGCGCCCTCTCAGAGGCATCCCCTGCGGCTTCACAGCGATTATCAGCAGCAAATGCCTTCCCCCCTCCGTCCCGAAATATAATCAACCCCGTGTGTTCTTGGCACAAACAGTAACTGAAGCTCTTGGCTTAATAAGCTGCAAAATTACATTTCAACTGTACTGTACTTACTGCTGCACCATCGAGCGGTACAGCAGAAATACACACATGGAGTAGGTAAGTACTGAGTTGACGGGTTTGTAACACGTGAGTGTTCAAATTACGGATTTGGAATGAAGGTGAGCGTCCAGTCTGCAGTCTCGTTGTTCCTCCGTCCAAACAAAAGTCACGTGTCTAATGAGCTACACAGCATCACATTACAGGCTAAGTGCCCACTCTTCACTTGTGTTTCACACATGACCAGCACTTGATCGCTGACTCTACAATGTCAGGCACCTGAGGAATGTGACAGTAATGGTGATCTGAGCTGAAAAGTACAGACCCCAGTACGGAAAAATTGGATGTCGTCAGAGAATTACACCAGCAGAGTGCTACGGCCACAGTTGGTATAATGACAACCAACCAATTAACCTCACGACATTACAGCCAAATGTGTGACGTCAGGTTCATCACGGATGCTAACACAGCACGGTGGGCCAAGCCCAGTGCGACAGGCTGACATGTAATACTTTAAACACGATCCTTCCAGCTATGCTTACTTCAGGCTAGTGATATCTTCTACACACGTTTTCCGACCAGACCCTTTGTTCCCTTTATCACTTCGCACGACCCAGTAATTGCCATGACAGAAGAAGAACACTAAAAACTATATGCGTAACAGGCGGAATATGAGATTTGCTCGCCCATTCAACACAACGCATATAAGCACAATCCGAACGTTACGTAAGCCTGTTCACTTGGTTCTATCGCAACACATTAGCCAGCGCCACGCCAACTGCAGCTGGCATGTGGCTGTGTGCCTCACAGCACTTTGCACGGGATTAACCGAATGGCACGTCAATAACCAAGTGCTGAGCCAAACAGAAGGCAAGCAAATCACACCTGTTCTGTTTAAACATGCTGACCAATACGTACGACACTACCCGGGTCACAGTACAACTCGCTCAACAAACTTCCGGTGCAGGCTTAGGCAGCCCGAGTTCTTGGCAAAGTGAAACAGTGGACGGATGGTCGACAGTACATGGCCATTATGTCCTAAAATCGCACAGAACGGTACTTACGAAAGATTTAAATACCGTTCGTGAAACTTCAGAATACAAACTTGAAAATGCACACCAAGCGCAGCAACTGTGGGGCGATCGACGCCAAGTGCATAATTTAATAGGACGCAAAACGCTTTAACAAATAACCGGTTATGGCAGCACTTTAAAACACATCTCAGTTTAAAAAATACATACATACATCCCTACATGTAACTAACTCCAAGCAGCAGTCATTCCTGAGACGCGAAAAGGTCCTCAGTCAAGAAATTCCCCGCATTTTATGCAACCCGAAGGTTCATTACCACATTCAGAAGCGCCTGCCATCTCTTCCTATCCTGGGCCAGATCAATCCAGTCCATGCCCTCCCATTCCATTACTTTCAGATCTATTTATAATATCCTCCCACCTAAGCCTTGACTTTCCAAGTTGTCTCTTTCCCTCAAACTTCCCCTCCAAACCCCCGTACGCACCTCTCCTCTCCACATACATGCCACATGCCCCGCCCATCTCAATCCTCTTGATTTGATCACCAGGATAGTATTCTTAATCATGAAGTTTTACAGTGTGCTGTTACCTCCATTCTCACATCGACTCCTCCCCAGCACCATATTCTCGAACACCCTCCGCCTGTGTTCTGCCTTGACTAAGTTTCATACTCACACAAAGCAACAAGCAGAATTATACTTCTCTATATTTTAATCCTGACAGTACGATAGCAGGCATTCCCTGTGTTCAGTCTACTCTTAGTGCAGCGCAATTGTTCCGAAGTATTTGAACTCTTCTATGCTTTAAAACGATTTACAGCAGTGATTTCGTCCTGCATTTTCCTGGCGAGACATGAACGTATACTGTACGTAGTTCCAGACCTATCTCCTTAATAGCCACTACCAAAGCTACTGTTTTTTCCTTATAGTACGTATGCTTCTACCCACTCTTTTATCATCAGCATAAACCAGAAGCTCTCCTGCTTTGCCTGAACCTTCCTAACGGTAAAGAAATCCCCGTACAGGCCTAGACAGGCCCTAAGGGTTCCAGGAGGTTAATGCTTCCATATTTCAAGACAATCGGCACATGAAGGTGGCAAAGTTGTCAGCCCTACGCATTTATCTCCCAGGAAACATTTTTGGTACTCAATTCTGTTAGAGGGTGAGTCGACCCCAAGGCCACAATACGGCTGGAAGGATTTCGTCCATGAAAAATTCCAAAGACACCATCCGGAATCGAACTCGCGACCTTCCGGCTTGTAGCGCAGTGCCTCAACCACTGCGTGTCCCCAAACCCTCCTAATGGCATATTCTAAAGCAAAGACGAAGAGCACTGGAGCCATAGCATCTCCTTGTTTCAGACCATTCTGCCCAGGAAACGCATCAGATTAACTGCCTACCCAGAATTCACTAGATTTCATTCAAACACATTTTTCTTAACCTAAAAAGTTTCATCGAGTTACCAAACTCAACAAGGATATTATACAAAACGTCCATCTTAAATGAACTATGGGCTTTCTTAGAGTCTATACATAGCTGATACACTGTCCCACTGTACTGCCACTTTTTCTCAAATATCTTACAAATGCAGAGAGTAAGATCAGTGGCTGACTTGTTAAATCAAAACTCACACTGATTATCTCAAACTATTTCTTCCACTTACTGATTCAACGCCGACAACAGAGCACTGGTTGAATTTTGGCGTGTGGTCAACAACAGTGATAAGCCTTCATAATTATTAGAGTCTCTTTTGTCACCCTTTCTATAAATCCGTACGACCGTGTCTTCCCTTTGCAAAGAATTTTTCCTTATTCCAAACAAAATCAATATGTTAACGAATCTCAGAACGCACCGGTCTAACGTATGCTGTCGTTAAGTTCTGCCGCAGTCTGATCAGTACCCGGGGACTTGCATCTATTCAGCTTTTCAGCAGCCACCTCAACTTCAGAGGAACTGGGCTCAGGCACCGGTAGCCCCAACTTATGTATTTTAGTCGGCTTAACATCACTAAACCCATGTATATTCAGAAACTGACAGCAGTGACTGTCGGAATGAGCAGGCACGTCACCCTTCTACCCCCTTACTCAGCAACAGTCCGATAATAGCCCTTACATTCACTCACGCCCCTGTATAAGTCACTAATCAAGTTCATTAACTTCACCATTCAAGATTCCATCTTCTGTTCGTGAAACCTCAACTGGATTCACATCCTATATTGTTCAGACTGTCTGCAATAATATGGCTTGAATCTTGTTTCCAAGTTAATTCAGCCTGCTTCCTTTCACCTGTAAATTCTTAACATTCTTCACTAAACCACAGTTTAAGCTGCTTCCGTTGACACTAACCTATATTCTCCGTACTTGAGATTTGCATATTCCTTTTAATATTTCCCCAATTATCATCCAAGTTCTCGACGGCCACCAAACGCTGTTTCACATTTTATGCCGATACTCCTTCCCCTCCCCACGCCTCATCCAGCTTCTTGACATTCAGTCTCTCCACATGAAATTTCTGTGCCGCTTGTTTAATCACCGACAGTCTCTCCCTAACTATCGCAAGCACCACATAGCCATCAATATTACAGTCAGCTCCCCTCAAAGATGGTACACGGAGTACATTTGAACGCGGAGTCCTCCTATCAACAAGTTAAAATGTATTTGTGAATGTTTCAGGGCAGAAACATTGTGCTCTGGATACCTGTACCTTACATTGTGGCCATTCTAATATCATTATGTTTACAAATTCTCACGTAATATCTCATTTCCAGTTTTCGGCTTTAAAACTGCTTTTAAACTCAAATTTCCACTGAAGCATGGTACAGAATTTTCCTACAGCTATTTACTGAATACGTTGCGAAACGCGCGCATACGAAATAATCCTGAGGCCTTTACTGGTGTCTGCTTATTTATCTCGAAAAAGTGAGACTTAAGGCTACACAGCGCTTGAATTTTCTAAAGAATTTGTCCCAAACACTTTCCCTTCACACACAGTATGTAGCGAGTTAGTTCATCCTGCACGTTTCAATACAGTGTCGTCACGTTTGTCGGACTTTAACCAAAAACTCCCAAGCACCTTTCATAAATTTGCGTTCGGCAGTTATCGATTTCTTACGTATCGACAGACAGACATAAATATAACACGAGTATTTGATAAAAATGCTTCCGAACGTGATGTAGTTACTAAAAGGCATTATGAAATGTTTACTTTTACTGCCATAAACACGTACTCCTTAATCCTAAACGTAATGTAGAATTTATTACAAAAATGCCCTCTGGTGGGCCAAGCACAAAGCCCGCAGCCCCTACATGGTTTTCGTATTAGATTGCAACTGGCCTTTTTGCTCAATATTGTTGCCGGTGTCACAAATGCCCAGCATTATAACGACCACTAGCGATCAGAGTGTTCAGTATATCTGTAATGGTGGCCATGCCTGCAGCTAACTACAGGAACCAGATTCAAATCTCAACAGCACTACAAATCACTGTGACTGAAACACCTTACGTTTACCATGTGCGCATCCTTCCAAATCCTCCCCCGTCCACCCTCCAGGAGTATCCCCCATTTTATCTTAAGTCCCACAGCCTCATCCGGTAAAACATCTCAAACAACCAAACAAAACTCAAATACATATTCAGCGCCAACATCGACTGTTCGCCGTTCCCCCGTCACCCACTGTTCAAGTGTGGCAGCTCTGGCAGGTGCACAACATGATTTTACCTTAAACTGCTCGCAATATTTGCAGAATGCAGGCCAGGCCAACATGTGCGTCAAGTTCCAAGTTCCGCACTCTCCACTCCTTCGCCGTAGACAGGTCTCTTGCTAGAAACTAACCACTTACCTGAAACACAGAAGACATACAATTAGTGCACAATATGCAGATAAAGTTTTCTGATTGAAAAAGTTCTGGAACAACACACTTGGGTTACTCCGTCACACAAGCACGGCCTTCTGTAAAATACACGCTGGCATTGTGGGAAACTTTGCTGTATGCATGGGACAGAGGATTGACTTGCGTCAGAAATAAGGCCTGCCACTGATACGCGACTGCTAAGTTTTCCTCGAGTCCTGGCTGCAACTTAGGGTACTGGTTATCCCATACCGGGATATGGATACAGGGCCCTAGTTCAAGTCACGGTGTCACAGAACATGCACGTCGTGACGCTGTTCAGACGGCTCCATGCAACAGTTCAGTGTAGTGTGGTTTGTCACGAAGTGCACTGTATCTGACACACATGAACTCACATCCATTTATGTTCCCAGATGATCATACATACATAAAGACATACGTACGTACATAATACATACATGTTTGGATGCAAATAATAAGAACAAACTGTACCACACTGTACTGCAAGAAGCAGATATAAATAAGCCATGCATAACGATTCACCTTATTTCAGATCCCACATACACATAATATTCATTAACGTCTTCATCATGTAACATTTTAAGTATTTATTCGGCACAGCTGATGTTGATATGTTTCTACAAAATATGAACTCATTTGTGTTACAAAACTCTCCCTTAAGATGGCTAAGGATGGCCGAAACATGTAGGAGATTGCACTATTGAATGAGACAGATGTTTGGTTCCCACCTCAAGGCAATCAGTTGTAAACATGTATATGCTAGCATGTCTATTGCACCGAACATGTATAATATTAAAATGAATTTCTAGTCCGCAATCTAGGATGTGGACTGGATTCATGTAGATCAGCTTCACTGACGTCATCACGGGAAGACAATGTCAGTGTCTGTGTTCAATAAATTGGGGGGGGGGGTTTAGTGTTTGTCGGCTCTCAAGCAGCTCCTTACAGCAGCATTTATCGGCAGGGCTGGAGAGCAGCCAGGACGAACTACTGCAAAGTTAACTACCACATGCTCCATATTCGATAACGGAAACGATAAGAAGAAATGCGTATTTATGACGAAAGGCCGGGTAAGGGTTTGCGTTTTCTTTTAAATAATACAACAATTTTGAGCCAACATATTACCAACACCGGAGACCCTAGTAACTGATGTGTTGAATACATCAGTCGAAAACCAACACACACCGCCCCAACTTCAAAGCAAGTATGAGACAGCAAATTCCATTTTTAAGGAAAACATGTCGAAGGCAAAATCTGCTCCCACAAGCGATTTAGAACTCAGTGATTACTGAACACTGCAATGCAGATGTCACAACTTCAGCACTTGCTCAGTCACACACTGACGCAGGCACCAATTACACCAGCCGACGTGCCAGTTAATGCAACAAATAACAATATGCCGCTACAGAAATTCTATACAGCTCTCTTTATGCTACGTGCCCCCCCCCCCCCACCCACGGAAAAACCGGGGTTTTGTGAGATTTGGGCCAATTTATTTCACTCTTAGGGCACAAAAAAAAATGTC
>Ga0123354_10011244_pt1 | contig 13814 bp, 4 predicted proteins | sample TergutLab28metaG_2_FD_97872 | JGI IMG/M metagenome (GOLD analysis project Ga0123354, IMG submission 97872) | Labiotermes labralis P4 segment gut microbial communities from Petit-Saut dam, French Guiana - Lab288 P4 | ecosystem: Host-associated > Arthropoda: Insects > Digestive system > Gut ... | reverse complement strand
TGGGTGGATAATATTAGGATGGATCTCCAGGAGGTGGGATGTGGGTATATGGACTGGATTGGGCTGGCCCAGGATAGAGACAGGTGGCGGAAGCTTGTGAGTGCGGTAATGAACCTTCGGGTTGCGTGAAATGCGGGGAATTTCTTGACTAGCTGCAAACCAGTTAGCTTCTCAAGAAGGACTCTGCACCATGGAGTAAGTAAGTAACTTAGACCAGTTACGGTGCATTATAGAGCTAAATGCCTTACCGTAATCAAGGTGAGCATATAGATTCCCACAAGAACCATGTTTTAAATGTAGATGCCTGACCTTAACTCTTGGACCTCACATAAATACACACACAGAAAACATGATGTTTATAAGCAAGCTTTTATCACGACATACTGATAACCTTTCACATCTCTACTTTACAACATCCGCACATGTGTGTGTGTGTGTGAGTGTGTGTGTGTGTGTGTGTGTGTGTGGTGTGTCAACTGTGTAAGAAATTTCATAAAATAATATCAGGACAGTATTCTGACTTTTGGTTTTTGTTTCTGGGAGAATGTACTCCTCTCTGATTTTAGTTTTTTAACATTACTAAATCAGCGGAAGAGTCTATACAGCACTAAATACCATGATTATCACGACTCGTATATCTTGAAAAGCGCAGTCTGAACAGGCCTATCCTCATACAGTTCCGTTAAACTGATACTAACCTGGATGTCACTTCATAAAACGGATTGAAATTCATGTCAGGCCTGCAATTCGTCTTCAGTTATTCGAACCCGGATTTCCGCAAAGACCTGGAGGACTGCACATAAATATACCACGACCGTGCGTAATAGTATTCAGGAGGCGGGATCACAATTCTTGCCATTACACTAAGGAGTTGAGCCCAGTTTAGCCCTGGGAGCTTAATGGGTGAAAGCCAATACAAGAATTATTTAAGCCTCCAATGACACTACGGTTTGAATTCCAACTTCTGCCCAGCCCGAAAGTATTTTAAATTTTAGCACCTTCATATATACCGATATGCCCATCATCAGGAGCTCACGGCTATAGTATAATATTGTATAGTGCACGTCAGCACAGTCACTTTATTATATAAGGTAATACAAGGCTACATGTTTCGACTCTAACCTAGTCATATTCAGGCCTATATTAACATTTATGGTACAAGATGCTATGCACACTTTGGGATCCCATCGTTTGCATAGCATCTGGTAACACAACTGTTAATATAGGCCTGAAGATGACTAGGTTATATTCGAAACATGTAGCCTTGTATTATCTTATATAATAAAGTGACTGTGCTGATGTGCACTATATAATATTATATAACGTTGAGAGCACATCGTGACGCTTCCTTTCAAATTCACGACTATAGTGCTGATTACCACATTGGCCGTCCCATTCTAGAGTTCCTTTTGGTTGGAAGCTAGGTGCAGGCAGGCTGGATAAGTGTCCGGGCTGCAAGCTATATGGCCTGCAGCCCGGACACTTATCCAGCTTCCAACTTCCAACCAACAGCAACCCAAGAACGGGACGGCCAATGTGGTAATCATCACTGTAGTCGTGGGCTCCTGATTATGGGCATAACAGTGCCCGAAACATGTTGAGCTTATCATAAGTATAATAAAACAATAAGTAGCATCTAGTTTGTCCTTATTCTTCATTTATCGTAACCCATGTGAATGTAACAATAAAAGCGGTGCAGTATTCCATAAAAGTGTAAGGTTGGAAAGTGTTTCATAACCAGAATGTAAAGAGATCAATTAAACACAAAACACTCGACATTGCACAATGCAAGCTGATGTACCTAGATACTTTTATCTCCATGTGTTTTGCTTGTGTCAGTGATTGTTTTTAAAACTATCTGCGAAATAAATGTGCTGCCCCGACTATTAATGTCTATTACACAGGAGGAGCTCAACCCACAGTGTACGAGCAACAGGTTTCTCTAGGAGACCACTAGTACTGCAAATGAAGAAATGTGTGACGTTCCTAAAAGATCCTAATTTTGAGGTTTGCGGTAATAAGACAGCAGACCAAGACTACTTGAGCGTTGAAGTTTGGACAGATATTGTGTCCCGAAAAGTCGGTAACTACCACTATACGCTGCGTAACATCTAAGAAGAGCGAAGACCTCATTTACCGCAGGTGGCTTACAAATTTAACATCAGACCTTTCAAATTCGGTGACCGCGGTAGCACAGTGGTTAAGGTCGCTAGTTCGATCCCAGCTGGTGTCTTTGGAATTTTTTATTGACATGAAACCCTTCCGATCGCACTATGGCCCTGGGGTAGACTCAGCCTCTAACAGAAATGAGTACCAGGAGTATTTCCTGGGGATAAAGGCGGCCGGTGCGTTGCCATGAAATCTGGGAACTTTAAATTCCTGGAACCCTCTGGGCCACTCCAGACCTGTAACGGGACTGCTTTGCCTTTTATATTCAATGATCAATCGATGAAATTTAAGTACGCTCCACATACTCCCTTATTATTGACGATATATCTCAAAGCTTGGCCCTGTGTATTGACACATCAATACTCTTGAATTCTTAATAGCACAGTATATTTCTACCAAAATATGAGGCGTTACATTCCAGAACAGAGAAACCTTAAACTATATCTAAGTATGTGTCCATGATGTGACGGATCATGTTTTCGAAAACTCAAAGTATATTCTGCAGCGTTTGATAAATATTTTAATTCATGTTTTGATACAAACAGCGGAGAAGTGTGATTGCTTCGGTTCGTGGCAGCTCTGACGAATGACGTAACGATAACTGGCTAACCAATCATATCTCTACAGTTTATAGGCGTGGTAGGGGTAGAATCAATTCTCATACTCTCATTTAATTAAAGCAAAAAATGCAGAATCACGAGTAAATTGTGCTTTAATTGCACAAATCTCGTAAAATGAACGAAAACCTGGGATGTTATGGGAGTCTATCTGCCCTTCTACATGTTTCGGCTCGAAAACAACATCGACCTCATACAGTTTCAGAAACTAACATAGAATTTCACAAAAAAAGCTGTCAATAAAGAACATTAAACATAACGGAAACTACAGACGTCATTAACAACTCTGCTTTTATTTTAACAACCACCCGCGTGACGTCATCAGAGGAAGCCACAATTTTAACGCGCTACTCCACGGCCAATTTCATCGTTTGTTTCTTTATTCGTACTCGTAAGTCCCGCCTTAATTTCATCTATCAGACTGCTGCCATCTGGTTGCGTTTCTCTGTACTGTATGCTCAAAGCTCAGCTTTTCTTTCACCGTCTTCCTGTACTTCATAATTCCCACACTTTTTCTCATTTATAAAAACTTGTTCTTCAACAAAGCTCGTACCTCACAGAGAATCGCTCGGTAACAATTTTTTTTCCATGGCACATAGGATGTGACTTAATCACAATCGCTCAATCGCTATATCAAGTCCAGGAAATCTGACGATCTGCACATTGCACTATGGACAGTATTTGACGAAGTACAAGGAAAAATAACTCAGTTTTTTTCCCCACAAGAGTTGATTCATAAGAGTTAAACTTGCTGCTGTACATTCATCACTGCAATACGTTAACATCAAATTCAGTGACACCCATCAATTTCCTATATCAGTAGCACTGTAGAACTCTCCCACAACAGGCGCCAAATTCGACTTCAACATCCTACACCTCTTATCCTGACCGATTTACCATGCTTTCCTTCTTTTCCTCCAGGTAAATTCCAAGATAGAAAATCGATTAGGCCAAAGCTGCTTGCTTCCTAATCATTTCTAAATCGTCACAGGCAAAATATTCCACCCAGGGGCGTAGCAAGAAAGGGGTGAGCGAATGGTGTCGCATCTGTGGGTGGTAGAGACTAAGGGCGGCAAAATTGGTGGCAAAATAAATATTTAAATTTAAAAAAATATATATTTTCTGCTACCAGAAAATTTTAAGTTACTGAGACAAGTCAAAATAAATTCAATATTTGGTTATGACGTTTCTAAAGTTCATATATTCTGTTACGGGCAGTCATAAATTTTACTCGCTCAGACACCCAAAAAAACTAGCTACGCTATTGATTCTGCTATCGAGAGTAAAGGCCTATATAGTGTGAGCTATTGACATCCTCTTGATGTACGAAAGGTAAAGAAATTGTACAAAATGACAGGGTGAAGCTTCAAAAATTGAAAGTTGTCAGCCGACCTATAAATTTTCCGGTGGCGTGGGCCTCAGCCGTTCACTACCTTCTCAGCAGAATCCCGCCATTTGAACATGTTCTCAATCATCCGAGTCCAATTCAACCACTTACATATCTTGTTACTTTATATAATACCAAGCTTAGCATTCAAAATTCTACATTCTGCCCACACAGGGCATTTTAACGGATACCAGAAAATACAACAATTTTTCCTAACACAATATTAACTGACAAGTTTATATAACAGAAGCGATGTGTTTACTGTGCGGTACGAACTAAATATGTAAATACAAGGCACACTTTATCCTATACAGTTAATATCCCGCCCATTTATGAATCTTCCTAATGATAATATTCCTCGGGAATAAGATTAAATTTTCATTCTTTTCTCCATATTTTTCAAGTCCCAAAATCCTTCCCAGCATTTTGAACAATTTCAGCAACCCTCGATGCTATTATTACGTGACGTTCAAACGTTTTAAACAAGTGTGGCTGCGCTGTTGACGTAGCACGCTCTGTCTCAACAGTGCTACTACTGGCCGGCTGACAATACAACAGATCACGTGGTCAAGCTTGCGTGGCGCAGTACCAAGTCCAATACGGCACCCAACTAAATAAACGGCCCCTAATTCTGTTACACTGGATCAGTTTAACGACCTTTTCTACATAGTTATGCTAGGTTATTCGGTGTATAACTAATTCTTACGTTCTTCTACGACGCTGTTCGAACTGCAAACTACGTGTGTGGCGCTGGAGGATATGGGAATTGACCCAATGAAAAGCGAGAGGTGTGTTTTTTAAAAAAAAAAATATAGCCCAACACAAAAGAATCTCGATAAGGTTAATTAAGATTCAAATTTAAAAACAGGCCCGCCTTCTGTTACATCATTATACCTAATTTACAATTATGTAGAATTACAGTTCTGCACCTACTGCAATTAACAGTCTTTTTTAAAAGCAATCAGCGATTTTAACGGTTGAATAGCTTACATGTGTAAGCCTGGTTTGTCCTAAATTGTGTAAAATTTAATTATAGATTTCCATTCGTTTCAAAATCATTAACTTTTCCCAAATTTCTAATGACTTTTTGCACAGCGCTCTTGTATTAGGCTACTTAAAATATTTGTCCACATTTTCAGGTGTGAAGGCTATATGGATGAAATACTGCATAAAATGTTAAGGAATATTTTGTTGGAACTTGAATATTAAAATGAAGGTGGAAGCAATATACACCACCTGCTATAATATTAAGAAAATTTACTTTTTAACAACGGAATTTATTCATGTTTGCATATAAGTCTTTCAACAAATTGCATTATTTCCCTACATTGTTTTAACCAGTTGGTATTCATGATGAGCACAGGCTATATTCTCTCTCTTTAAAACCCCCAAAAAATAATCCGCATTAAAAATGCCTGCAAAATATTAAGACATATTTACTAACATCTGGAACGGAGATCAGAAGTCGAGGTAAATTTACAATAACTATTTTGAATAAGATAACGCTGCCTTTAAAATATCCAGTACATCGAAGCCCCTTCAAAATTGGGTAATCGTGAATTTTTCAATGTTAAGTGATGTCACCGCATATTTATAACGTAATCACCAGCTACTTATCTTCTCCAAAGCCGTTTGTATCACTACTTAAAAGTACCATTCATCATTTCTATAGCGCTTGATAAATCTTAGTATGCAAACGTATTTCATGAAGGAACATGGTACAGCGCAATGGAACATGCGTGAGTTACACGTGCTAAGTACTAGCGTGTTAAGGATGATTTATGACACTTTAGCGAAGTATTTTTACCACCGCAATTGAGGAAGAGGTACCTGAACCTGTCGTAATTAGCTGTGCTTCTTTTCGATATCAAAGTGAGAGAAGAAAAAAACATCTTTACTACAGCATATCCCTGCAGACTATCAATTCCAAACAGTGGCGTACCCAGGAATTTTATTCGGGAGGGGGGGGGGGTTTCAACAAATTCAGTTGAGGACAGAGAGAACGGGGATCTGGGGCAGTAGCCCCCTAGTCAGGGGTTCTGGAGGTAGCTGTAATTTGGTACAAGAAATTTAATTTTATATAGTAAAATTTTCTTAATTTTCGGTACTTTAAGACTATTTATGACGACAAACAATTATTTTTTAAGCTTTAGGTTTCTGTGACCGTGCATCGTGAGCAAATTGTGAAGTGAGAGAGAAAACCAACAAGATGCAACAGTTAGATGTTTATTATCAATACTTTCACACCATGTTTCGGGCATCATTATGCCCATCTTCAGGAGAACAAGACGTGTGTTATTACACGTGGTGTGCTGCGCTGTAACAAGCGGGGAAAAGGTAGATATTAGCTGTAATGTCTTTTTTGTGGGGAAGTGTGTAGTAAACCTAGATGGGACCTCGTGTGTATATGACAACCAATTTATTTGTCATTGCTAATATAAAACAATTGCGAACCGGCGGTAATTTTAGAATTGTACTGCCTTTTTTCCGAACATCTTTGTGTGTTGGCGTCCTAAGTTCAGCAGTTTTTAACAGTTTTCACAATCGGGTTGAGTTTGGCACGATTTTGGAGGGCCTTCGGAATTTCGGGGGGGGGGGGTTTGAACACCCCAAAACCCCCTCTCCTCGGTACGCCATTGATTCCAAAGTTATTAGTTTACAGGGTTGAAAGGAAGTGAAATAAAAATCAAGCATTACTTTAAAGCGAAACCCTCTCTCCCCTTTAATTTTATATCCATTATAAACCTTCGCTCCTGCGCTGGTTCTGGCAAAGGTTATGTGACACTGGTGTTGGTATGCCTGTGAACGTAAGGGCAGAGTAGAACATGTACCGTAGCGTCCGGACCACGTGCTACCCAAAACCATGACATCGTTCGACTTACCTTACAGACAGTAGAAATGCGATATGTGAGTTTCTTTCTTGCTCTTTCTTCTTTCACAACACAGTATCTCCTATGTTAATATTCACACAACACTTATAATAGTAAAAATATAATGATACCTTTTGATTTTCAATTATTCTTAAATACGTACTTAACAAAAATAACAACAACAATAACACCAGTCTTTATAAATATCGATATATATATATAGGACGTGGACACGGAGAGAAAAAAACAACAAACTATAACGAAACAAGGGCTAGACGCACACAAAAAGACGTGATGCACACTGCACGTTCACAAATAGTCGGACAGTCTACTCAGAGCCAGCACGGCAGGCGACTCGCAACTGTTTCCGAAGCGATACCAGCGCACCATGCGAGAACCTGCGGCGTCGCACGTACCAATATAAAAAAAGAAGACGAAGAAACAAGAGCGAAATGAACGCCGATGGCGCCTCGGTCAGTAAAATAGCATTCTGAAATTCGACAGTAGATAGTAATGACAGCGGGAAGAAATGACATGACGGCAGAATTCTGTAACCAGTATCTGCACTTTCGGCATAGTATAGATCTGTTTATTAAATATGTGTAGGCTGTCTCATGTACGACAAGACCAAATAGCAAAAACCATGTGTCTGAGAGTCTCACGTAGACACTAGATGAAACCAGATAGACAATAAACGTATAACGTAACATCGCAGTGCGTTCTCGTGTTCATTGTTGCAATGTAAATGCAACAATGCATCCCCGTGTATTATTGATTTACTTGTCACTGTCAACAATATAAAAAATTCTGATTGTTGTACAAAAATTCTATATGTCTTACAGGTTTGCTGACAGCTTGCGAGCTGTCAGCAAAGCTGTATGACATATACCATTGCTGTGTGTACAGTGAAAAACTCCTGATGATGGACAGAGGAACTCTCCGAAACATGTAGAATTTCATTCCAAAAATAAATTTGAGAAATTAGTGCATCTAGTTGGTTTTATTATAATAATATAAGAATAACTTTGCTTAATATTTATTTATTATTATACTTTTCACTATAGGTCTAGTTTCCTGCTTTATACAAAGTCGCCCCTAGAAGAGGGTGATCCAAACTTTAGGAAAAGGAAACTTTTCAAATCAGAGGAAAAAAGACTCCTTTTTTGGATTATGAACTTTCTACGTCTAAGTTAACCCACTCAAGGTCCTTCGACAATTCTATTCCTCCCATATCTTGAGGGAGCGTAAAACACATTATATATAGATAATATCGTGCATAATAATAATAATTTTAGGCGCGTTCGCAAAGTTGGGAAAAGCGACTTTTAGCTTCGTCATGTCTGCCCATGATCCATACGTCTATCCGCATTAAACATTTGGGCTCCCACGGGAGAGATTTTCACGAAATTTCATACTAGGATTTTTCTCAAAACTCTGTCGAGAAAATTCAAGTATCACGGATACTCTACATGAAGATCTCGTTCTTCTTTTTCTTCTTCTTCTTTTTCTTAGGGCCCGTCAGCTTATGCACCGCATGCATCGCAGCCTTAGGCTTATTGTGCAGCTCTAATATTTCGTTCAGCACAGCCTCAGTAACCCTGCGCCTCGTATGAAGAGGCAAAGGTACCTTACTGAGGCTGTGCTTATGTCTTTTGGTTCTACAATCAGCCTCCCAAAGACATTATAGCGCTGACGAGCCAACGCCTCGCAACAGCAAATAATGTGCTGCACTGTTTCGGTCTCCATCCAGCAAAATCTGCAGATTGGATCTCCATCAAACAGGCCCATAGTGTGCAGGTGCCCCTAACAGGAGCATGCCCTGTGTAGATCGCAGTTACCATTTTTAGTTGATGCCTACTTAACTTAATTAGGTCGTCAGCTCTTTTCTTACATGGTCTACCTAAATGAAGATGTCTTTACAGTTATGATAATATCTGACTCAGTTCTTCTTAGAATGCCAAATGTTTCAGACTGAATTTGTAGAGAAAATCAAAACACGTATGTTCAATAACGTTTTCCCGAAGACCGTGCCGTTTACGGAATAATGTGCAAAGATAGGCTGCGGCCGGACAGGCCACAGATGAGATTACGGGCCACGCGCTTTGCATGCTGGACAACTAAGTCTAGAAAACACACACTCGTTAACATGTAATGCTTATTGCTTTTCGACAGGACGGATCTCCAGGAGGTGGAGGACAGATCTCCAGGAGGTGGGATGTGGGTAAATGGACTGGGTTGAGCTGGCCCAGGATAGAGACACGTGGCGGACGCTTGTGAGTGCGGTAATGAACCATCGGGTTCCGTGAAATGCGGGGAATTTCTTGACTAGCTGCAAAACAGTTAGCTGCTCAAGAAGGACCCTGCACCATGGAGTAAGTAAGTAAGTAAGTATTGCTTTTCGACGGCAAAAATTGTTAAGCGAATGCACCTCAAGGTTACGTTGTATGTAAATTACCCCGCTTTCATGTCGTTCATTCCGTGCATTGTGAATCGGTTAACAAATTCTTACTGTGCCAACAAATACACAGTACTACTATTACGTATTTTACTCTTATTTATTTCCTACATGCTTCGGTTGAACCTCCATTTGTCTTGTCTTTTTCCTCAAAAGATGAGTTGTTTGTGCTCTGGAAGCACTCTACAGAAATAGAGAGTGTTTGTGTGGGAGAGTGTATAGTTGTGCTTCACAGAAACAAGAACCGCGAACAAATGTGATCCTGCCTTTAACATTTTTCATCCTGAGTATGTCCTGTGATGCGTGGATTTGCTTCCGGAGCTATTAAATGTCACGTGATATCCCTCATATCCTGAACGTGTGCCCTCGTCGAAGTTGTGGTAAGAGAAATGAATGGTCTGACACAGCTAATCACTTAGTGTGACCGAACAAGCGACTTTAAAAACGGTTACGTTTGTAACATATTTTGGAGACATTCCAGGTTCGAATATATATTGAGATATGGATTATACCGGCTCAAGTTTTCTTGGAATTCCTCAGGTCCTCTCCACAAACACCTACCGCTTTTTTTTTATGCTTTGCTGACCTGCATCTCACCATAATCTTAGTAATTAACCAACTTAATGCACAAATTCTTGTTTTATAATAAGTTTATCATATTCCTGTACATGTTTAGAGCACTATGTGCTCATCATCAGGAGGTCAGAATTGTATTATACAGCATCTGGTATCGTCACACCTGTAGGTGGCCGTCCCGTGCACCGGTCCTCTCTCAACCTATATGTAAACTAGCGGCTAATAATTTTTACACGCAGCTGGGGCGAGAAACAGTAGTGACATAAGCGAGCGGCGTAGTGGCCACCCCTACCTTAGAGTAAATGTAAAGGTCACCCCCATCAAAAGCCTATGCCGGAACAGAAAGGAGACGGAGATATAAATGACGAATCTCTACCCTCAATTAAAAGAAGACGAAGTTTCAACGGCTCCAGTTGTAAAGAGCGTTACATTAAGCTGATATTTTTATAGAAGAGGGCAAAATTGCCCCTCTATGCCATAAATGTGTATAGTGGTAGTCGATAAGTTGCCCCATTCATTAATCTCAGCACTACATGGAAGTGACATAGATTGTTATGTGGTTGCACATTTTTTTCAGATTTTGTCTTGTACTTGATATATATATATATATATTTGTTGAACTTCTTAAAATTTGAAAATATTTTCATATAGTAAGTTTCACACTGTTCCTATACCGTTAACCCTTTAAACGTCGAGTTAAATCCCATCTGTAAACCCCAGCTCTCCCAATTATTCTGCGGGATATTTAAATTTTGCGCATGATTTTCGAAAAACCCGACTAAGTTTTACATACAAATATGACACAGGGCGCCTTTCATGATTGATTCAGTGTTGAGACATTTTGCAGAAAATAACAAGAGAGGGCTGTCAGTGTTGTCTAACGTAGGTCACCAAAGAGTACACGTTAATATTGCTGGCATTACTAGGAGCTCACCATAATCTCTACGTTAGTAGGCTAAGGGTTAAATAGCCCTCGTTTACAGTCACGTACAGAAACATAGCAATATGATGAAAACCTCAAAAAATAAGGTAGAAGAATACCAGAAATAGACTATAAGCAACCGTCAGCGGGTGTTTTCAAGCTGTAGATGTATTACCTGTACGCCGGGCTGTATCACATTTTACGCCATAAATGGTTCAAAGATGTTACTTCGGACGGTTTGAGATATGCCAACCATGTGCAAGGACGCTGACGAAAATAAAATTATGCAAATTCTTGGCTAAAAACTCCACGAAAAATAAAAAGCACAATTTCCTCCTCCCCTTCAGATTTTCGATCGCAAGTGCAATATACACTCCGCTCATTATTCTGTGTTTATTTGATCGATATAATAATTTCGGAGAAGAAGGAAAATTATGGATCTCCTAATTTTGCAATTTTCTCCATCTCCTCTTACTTTCCTACGTCCAGATTGTTTCATCTTTAATATCTTCCGAAAAATGTATATTTGAAAGCCACGGTCAAATTGGATGTTATTATTGAATTCGCCTTAAGAAAGCATTCTAGGAAAATATTAAGGGAATTAAGCTGATTTTGAATTGAGTCATATTTTGCATTTACTTTACTGAATCTCAGAATATATGAACACTATTGTACGTTACGGACACCAGCCTTAAGAAAAACGGCAGCAAAATAAATAAATGAAAATTAGTGAATTTTGGTATTTTGCTGACCGTGCATCTCAGTATATTTATCTCGGTAATTAACCAACTTAATGCACAAATTCTTGTTCTTTAATAAGTTTATTATATGCCTCTACATGTTTCGAGCACTATGTGCTCATCATCAGGAGGTCAAAATTGTATTATACAGCATCTGTTATCGTCACACTCTGTAGGTGGCCGTCCGGTGCACAGTCCTCTCTCGACCTGTGCACCGGACGGCCACCTAAAGATATGATGATATCAGATGCTGTATAATACAATTTTGACCTCCTGATGATGAGCACCTAGTGCTCGAAACATGTAAAGGCATATAATAAACTTAATATTGAACAAGAATTTGTGCATTATATTGGTTTATTACAAAGAGTAAATTAATGAAATTTCCCGAACAATTCTCTGGGAGCATTCATCTTATTGGACAGTATCTTAGCTATTTAGTTTGTTCAAAATAGTGGCATAAATTTAGTGAGACTAATTTTGAAACCAGATCGGCAAATGTCACGGTAAAATAGAAGCACGCGGGAAAAAAAAACTATACGAGTGTTCTATCTCCATCAAGTTTCGCACATGAACTATCACGGGACTCAAACCGTGTTGCCAAGCTAAGAATCCTTTGACTAACACTATGAAATATGACACTGCAAGGACTAGTTAATTAGCCCGCTTTGAGTGTCAGTCAAGAAAGGAATTTGAGAGGTAGTGTGCCTGCTAATTAGCTAGCTACCTGTAATCTTATTTCATTTGTTGGCTCGCTATGTCATGATTTACTCATTTGATTGTGTGGTTATATACGCAGTTCCTCAAGTCGATTACATTCTTAGGTTTGTACATCATTAATTTCTCACTTGCCTATCCTAATGGCCACGCGTTCTAAGTTGTGGGTTTGGAGCCGCTCACTTGTTGGAATAGAGAGCTCAAATCCCGCAGGGGGCATTGATGTCTATCAGTTTTGAGTGCTGTGTGTTGTCAGGTAGAGGTCTCTGTGTCGGGCCGATCACTCGTCCAGAGGATACCCACCAAATGTTGTGTGTCGAATTGCGTGTGATCTCGAAACCTCAACGATGAGGAGGCGTAGGCCCGCTAGGGTCGTTCAGCCATGTAAAAATAATATTTTGAACTTCTTCCTTACTTAAAAAAACATGGAAACTGTTGTACATTCGTCAGAAATAAAATTCCAGCACAAGGGTTGTTACCACCATAGAGAATTAATACACAGGAATAGAGGGGCAATACACTGGATTAGAAGAGGAACAAAACCTAGAAGATTGGCTTTCGGGAGGTGCAAAACACTACGGACTCTGAATAGCTAAGTGACGGGTACATTTTCAAGCGCTTTTAGGGCTGAAACAAAAACAAAACAAATTTTGATGTTTTGCTGACCGTGCATCTCAGTATAATCTTAGTAATTAATCAACTTAATGTGCATTAAGTTGGTTAATTACTAAGAATAAAAACAAGTCCCGGTTGTCTTGGGCTCAGTATCTGACTGGGGTGACATTAGTTTTGTGGTGGTAAATTGGTGAGAAAATTCCTTCACGCAAATTCGCTTTTCAATTCTGAAATGTGCCATCCCCGTTGTGTGTATAAATAAATAGACACAGATATTTAGTCAATGACACAATAATTTTATCCAATGATGTTTATTAGAGGATAACAACTACATGTTTCGGCCTACTCCGGCCATCATCAGGTTTTCCTCCGAAAGAGTATTAGTGCTTTATAAGATTTATGCTGTTATGAAGGACAGACATCGATGAAGGATAGACAATAAGCCGGAAACCCACACAGGACAGCTGCAACGATAGACACCTACGCGAGCTTTGCACACCAAGCTAGCGCATACCAACATCACAGAAACCCCCCCAAATCCACGTCTCTTAATAGTAATAATAATAAACACCACAGATGATGAGATCTCACCATCGTGACATAACAACATAAATCTTATAAGTACTAATACTCTTTCGGAGGAAAACCTGATGATGGCCGGAGTAGGCCGAAACATGTAGTTGTTATCATCCTCTAATAAACATCATTAGAAATATTTGTTGTGTTATTGACTAAATACCTGTACC
>Ga0123354_10011242_pt1 | contig 13815 bp, 6 predicted proteins | sample TergutLab28metaG_2_FD_97872 | JGI IMG/M metagenome (GOLD analysis project Ga0123354, IMG submission 97872) | Labiotermes labralis P4 segment gut microbial communities from Petit-Saut dam, French Guiana - Lab288 P4 | ecosystem: Host-associated > Arthropoda: Insects > Digestive system > Gut ... | reverse complement strand
CTATTAAAAACAACCATTAAACGTATATTGGGCAATAAGGGTTTTACCTTTCAACACGCCCTCATATAACAATTACAAAAATATTAATCCAGCCTTTCTTCAAGTTTAAATGAGTATTGTTAGAGATGGTGTTTTACAGATCAGCCTGCTGTTTCTAAATCAAATCAAATCAAATCAAATCAAATGTTTATTTGTTCAGTCGAATTATACAGAAGGCTGAGCGTAATTTTCAGGTGAGACATCCCCGTTGTGTTCAATGAACAGTAATATATGAATATATAAAATATAAAATCTAACATATCTCTCTTAAGCAATTATTATTAAAAATATTTCACGTCATATCTCGCACCTAAATGTGAGATATGATTTGAAATATTTTTAATAATAATTGCTTAACAGAGCGTTGTGTTAGATTGTATACTTTATATGTTTTATATATTACCAAGGCTGAGCATGTTTAGCATTGGGCTTTTCACAGTTCGCAACATGTATGTCTAGTTAAAAATAAATATTTTTTACTTTACACTTAAATTTACCACAATAAAACACACCTTTTCCAAACCTTAAACCACCCTTCCACGCCTTATATACCAAATATCGTCTGAATTGTTTTAACATATAAATTTACTGTGTTTTATTTCCTTTCCCATAACGTTTAACTATTAAGTTTGTTGTCTTCAGTCTGTTGTGTTTTGTTAACATCGTTAAGAAAATCATCTCATATTTCCAGTCTATTAAATAAATTATCGACATTCTTTTCCGAGGGTGAAGAACTACAACGGCTAAATCGAACATTCTCTGTCACATTCTTAATCGCAACTGTTTCGCTCGACATGTGGCAGCGCCAATTTTGATCCTTAAATGGCATCAACTGAAGTGTTCTTGAAACAACAAACACCGAAATATTTTTGGGTTTTCTGAAGGTGAGAAAACTCAAGCCGAATTGAATTCACGAAAATTTGCTTAAAGTGTGTGGTCAAGATACTGTGGATGCTAGTAGTGTTTTACGGAATAAAGACACTGCAGCAGGAGTAGCAGCGCTTCCTGAAAAACTGCGGAGCGGTCGGACTTGCTCTGCAGTGTTGCGCCACAACATCCGTCGGGTTGATAAAATTACATTTGGCGACTGGCGCATAACAACGGATGAAATGTGCTCCACCTAACCATCGCTAAAGGAAGTGTAATGACAATTAGTAAAGATATGGACCGTTCAAAGTCCTGTGTTCGTTGGATGTCACGCAAACTGACAGCTGCACACCGACAAGGAAAGCAGTCGTCACTGATATTTGCGCCACTGAGACAATGGAGGTGAAGGATTCTTGTCGCATATCGACACGGGGGATGGAACTTTGGTCCATCATTTTGAACATGAATCCAAGTGGCAATGGATGGAATATCGCAATGGGTTATCCTCAGGGAATAAGAAGTCCAATAGTGCGCTGTCAGCTGAAGAAAACATGGTAAGAGTCTTTTGGAATAAGAAAGGTGTTATTCTTGTAATCTTCTTGCCTGGGGTGACAAAAGTGAAGCCCGACCACCATATTGAAACACTAAGAATTCTGAATACCCGTCTTTGTCGGTTTCCTTCCACAACACAAAGTCTGATGTATTGTCCTTCTACGACGAAGCTCAGCCGCATGCAAGGTTAGGCATCAAAGTGGCCATCATAAGATTAGGGTGGATAGTTTTGCCTCATCTAACCTATAGTCCTGGTCTCGCACCATCAAATTATAGCCAGTTTGGTCCCTTGAAAATAAGGCATGTGAGTACAGCATTAAGCCAATAGCGAGATACTGAAGATAGATGTGTGCCAGTAGCTGAAGTGGACGGACAGCAATTAAGCCAAGGCCACGTCAACAAATGGAGCATCGAACCGGAAATGCACTAACGAATTTTCTGAGACCAGTGAAAAGTGGTGTTTTTTGAGTTTCCGACATAAATTTCAAATATCACTTATCTTTGTTCACATTTCAGAAGACTTTTATTTCAAAATCAAATAACTTTTTATGTTTTACAAATTAAAAACACTTATTTTTTAAGAAAAAAAATTATTTAAAAAATAATCTATCTGTTCTAATAAATCTCACAGCTTTAAAATACGCAGTAAATAACATTAATATAACGTTATATTTAATAAGCCCTCTACATATCAGACTCATGAATGAACTCATGGATATTTCCATTAGAATCTTTTTAATAATAATCACAGAGATAATTTCATAATGTATTCATATTTCTTGAACCAGAATTTTTTTTGAAAACACACGGAAATAATTTTGCAGAAACCCTAGGCAAAGTTAATTTATGCAAACCACACATGCATTTTCAAGAGTAAGTCTACAAAGTGGACTTGTTGGAAATCCAGTGCATCATACATAATCCATGTAGCACATGCCACAAAGTTGCACTAGCAAAACCTACCACCACTAGACTCAATTTAAAACACTTTACTGTTAATTAGCGCCACAAAAAGCGGGTGGAAAGTATGCCAACTAATCTACCGCTGCTACTGCCCCTTCACCATTCCCCTGTTTTTGTAGTGAGGGTGCGCAGGTCGTCAATAGCAGTAGCCCGTGAGCAAACCATGCGCTATATAAACCCTACAGACTCAAACATAGCAACGGGTCTGCTGCTAACTTTTCGCAAAGCATAGTTTGAAGATTAATCTGCAAAATAGAATGTTTGTGTTAAAAGTTGAGTTTTCAACAACCGCGTGGCTCCTATTATTAAAACAACGTGTAAACCATACGGAGGATGAAGACACGCAGAACTTCTTGTCACATTTCTTCTTTTAGGTTTTTATTACGTAAAATGTCAGTATAAAGTTATTTGGGAACGGAAATATTGAATAAAATTATTCCAATAAAAGGCAAATTTCGAATGTTGAAATTCTTCGCAAGATAAACTACAGAATATGTTGAAATTTGAGGGCTGTTTGACCGCGCATCTTCTTCATGAAATAAAGTGAAATGCCAACTTGATGCAACTAGGTAATTTTATTGATATATTCTTAGTTCGACATGTTTCGGGTACATAAGCCCATCATCAGGAACATTAGATGTTGAGTTGCAGCATATAGTTTTGTGCACTGAGATTTTGGATGGGTGGTGGTCTTGAGAGCCGCTGCGTAGGTCGTGTTTACGGTGCCGTCCACGGCACCATGCGTACAGTACAGACGACCTACGCAGCGGCTCTCAAGACCACCACCCATCCAAAATCTCAGTGCAGAAAACCATATGCTGCAACTCGATATCTAATGCTCCTGATGATGGTTGTATGTACCCGAAACATGTCGAGCTAAGAACACATCAATAAAATGACCTAGTTGCATCAAGTTGGTATTTCACTTTATTTCATACAGAATATGTGGTTAGTGCAGGAATTTTCAGCACTTCATAATGAAACATGTGGATTGCCAATTATTCATTGAGGAGGAATTTCACAAGAATTTTAATCAAGTAACTCGTTTCTATGAGCAAAAAAACGTGATTATTGCTACACATTGTTGAGTCCTTCCTATACGTTCCTCTAAAACTCTTGAGCTCCTGTACAAAAGATGCCGATTCTTTTTCATTATTTCCCTTTTTCCGTACTCTTTCTTACTTTATTTGTCTATTGTATACATAAGGTTTGTCCTTAGTTATTACAGAATACGTTTAGAAGTTACTTTTATGTAAAGCTGTTTCTTGTAAATGGAAACATAGTTCGATTCCGCGTTGTGTACTCTACATGACACACTCTGCGAATCTCTTAAAACACAGTTTTGGAGACAAATTTCGAATTTCCATATACTTATGTAAAGGTAATTGAAATTGATCGAGTCCTGTAAATAAAGTCGCAGTTCTTTTTACCGAAAAGAAAAGAATTTATGTGATAACAATGAAAAGAAACAGAGTTTTACATAAAATATTTTAAGTCTATGAGACAAAACTCTTTCGGACACGAACATTTTGCTCCATATAGTCACATAAGTGACTTTGATTCTAAATCACTGCACTGTCTTAATTTCGTAAGAGTGCCCATCATTTGCCCAGGTTGTGCACATTATTGCATCACAATTTATTTGTTTATAATTAAATGACATACGTAATGGAATTTCTAAGTAAAATTGCTGTAAACAAAGGAGATACTAGCTTATCAGAAAATACTGCGTTCTACAAATGAAGCCTTTCTTAGAGATTCAGAAACATAGACAATATAAAATATATGTGGTTAAATAAGGCGAAGCAAATAAAAATAATTTGTTTAGTTAATACAGAAAGCCGTATACAACTTTCACAACCAGGATTTAATAACAGCGAAGTCCCAAGGAACACGCATGAAAAGGAAAGACTAATGTCAGTAAGTTTATTATTATTATTATTATTCTATTATCATTAGCATTAGAATTCATAATTAAGTGTACACCTTTCTCTTTACTTTACCAAAACAAAGTAGTCAGTTTACAATAAACATTAACTGATCATACGTAATCACGTCACGGATGCGTCATATTACCATCGCGAACGTTCCGCAATATGCCTTTCAAACATGATAAAAAGTAATCAGAAATTACGAATTTGTCTGTCGGAATTGCCCGACGATTGCACCTGAGGGAGGGCCCTCCTTATTTCGAATCTATTGTGCCGAGTGTGGCGTCATGTAACGCCAGATATCACTTAAATAATGAATACGAATGGTAAAATTGAAAAGTGTGAAGTTATAAGAGATCTTAGCACATTTCAGAAACTTCCGGTTACTGCTTTTGATTATGACGTGCCAGAAAATCTGGGGCAGAATAGCCGATGCTTGGACAGATATTAGACCTGAGTATTTTCCGAATAAGCTTCAGGCGTGTTATCTCCGATAGGAAAAGCAATAATAAGATAATTGAAATTAATGAAATTCAGAGAAAGAAAAGGAAGCAACTGTGGCCTAACTTACATACTGTCCAATAATATGAGCAACTTTTGTCTTTCTCAGGCACTCTTAGTAACACAATAACTCATTACTCCATTATCGTTCCCCTTTAAACAATCTTGTATCACATACCCAAGATTTACTGTTAAACGAAAGTGCGTTGAGATGTACAGAACGTTTCTTAAAATCACAAAACAGTTGTTTCTTATTAAAAACATATAGAGTAATTCATAATGAAGTTTATTAACAATCTCATTCGCCATTTTTTTACCTTGCTCTATAATTCCTACCTCCCATAGTCGGTGTGACTGCTTACATTGAGTGACAATGTGCCAGATTTGAAGTTCGAAAATTTCAGTTTTGATATGCAGATATTATGAAACATTCAGATTACAGATGTCTCGTTTCATACCCCGAAGAACACAAATACATAGGTGGGAAGGAAAGTTTTAATATATACACATAACACATACTTACTCACAATCGATGAAGCTGGGAAACACTTCGCGATATTAAATGAAATATCAAGTTGATCACAAGGATCTAAAAGCTGAACTTAATATCTGTCGTTAAAGCCGAAGTGCTTTGTCCGCATCAAGTAGACGATGTTCCTGTAACTAGAGTTGGTCCTGTCAGCAGAAAGTAGCTGCTGAGTCAGAAGAAATGCGCCTTCAGGGAAAGACAACAGGAAGATCTCGTAACTTCATTTTTGGAAGCGAAGGATTTTATGTGATTTTTCACAGGTATGAGCTTATGTGTTTTATGTTATGGATGGATCAGACCTTCGTAGGTGAGGTCATTTTCCACTAAAAGGGTCCATAAACGTCTGTAGTAGCAAGAGGTTGGACGGGGTGGTTTGTAGCAATATCACATAAACACCTCTGCGCACACTTCTCTGACGAAGCCTAGGGTAGGGTTGGCTTTTATAACGTCAAGGGGGGGTTCGACTGTTTACTCTCGGTACATGATTTTATCACTCTTTTCGCACACATCGTTTGGCGACTTCAATTTAAAGAGACGGTTGTGAATTGACTTTTCTCGTAGATGCGTGAACAACGACGCGAGTCTGCAAATATACATCAGTTTAAACAGCCGTCCATTTTATGAGAGTTAATTATTATAACTTGTTTTACAGCAGACTTGTAGAATGTATTACACGGATTTTAAAAACTGCTCATTCAAAGCCTATGGTCAATATATATTTCACCTTACAAAACAATAATATATGCTAAATTTTCCACAAAATATGATTTTGTGTTTGATGTTTGTTGGACCGTGCATCATTGTGATAAACGAAGAATAAAATACCAACTAGATACCACTTATTATTTATTATACTTCTTATGGGCTCAATATGTTTCGGGCATTACTATGCCCATCATCAGGAGCTCGCGACTGTGATGTTGATTACCACATTGGTCGTATCGTTCTTGGTTTGCTGTAGGTTGGAGTTGAGTTGCGGTTAGGCTGGAGTAGTGTCCGGGATGCAGGCTGCAGTCAAGCTTTAGCCTCCAGCCCGGATACTTCTCCAGCCTAACCACACCTAACCTCCATCATACAGCAAACCAAGAACGAAACAACCAATGTGGTAATCAACATTATAGTCGCGAGCTCCTGATGATGGGCATAGTAATGCCTGAAACGTGTTGAGCCCATAAGAAGTACAATAAAATAACAAGTGGCGTCTAGTTGGTTTTTTATTCTTCAGTTATATTTTGTGTTTCCTATTTTTCTGACAACCTACTGCGTATTTCCGTGACCAACATTTAACTTTTGGTCTTTCTAAGTAACAAGGAATGTGTCATCTACGACATCTCAATATCTTACGTTTTTATACAATTTAAACAAACCCCAATCTCCACATGATAAAATGCCCTCGCAGGATTGGAATGACGTATAAAGTCAGCAACACTGTTGACAGTTTTCATATTTTCTTTTCCAGAAGATGTTGCAACAACAGTCAACTAGAACACAAATAACGCAATTAAATAAATTTAATATTAGTTATGGTGAAAGTAACTGTAATTAATGGGAATGTGGTGTTTTACACATTATGGCAATATTTTCATTTTTTTAGTGTTGTGGTAACTGAATACACCATCGATATTTGCTGCATTTGTGCGAGTAGATTTTACTGTCTGTGAGATACACGTAAATGTACAATCATGAAGGATAAATGAGAGATCGAAACATATAGCCAAAAGTAAGCCAATACATGTGTTACTACGTAATGTTATGTATTTATGAGATCTGTATGCGTTTATTACACCTACAGTAAACAAAATGCTTGGTACTTCTCAAAAAATCTAGGATAAAACAATTGCTTATGTTGACTTACAAAGAGAAGAATAAACATTACAATATGGCGATGATTTGTGGGTTTCAGGAGCTTCAATTTAATTCGTGTGTATACGTGAACAATACGTCATTAATGAATACTGGCCTATGAAAGTGTTAGGTAGAAGTTACACGACAAAAGACACGTTCCAGCCGGGATTAGAATAAATTGTTAGCTTTTTTCTGAAGAAGCGCTTGCATTACGAGCGCTGGAAACGAGTCAAAAATGAATTTCAAAGATACAATTTTCAACTGCAGAGAAGTGACTTGCGGATGAATATAACTGTGTAATGTTAAGCATCGTAAAATGAACCTTTACTAAACATTGTTACCATGAATTGATAAAGAATTCGATGGATGGGACATGAGGCAGTCAACGAAGCTGTGATTAATAAATTCAAAGTTTTTAGTCAATAAAGTTCTTCGAGTACCCAGTAGTGACAACGGAGTAATATTAAAGTCGATCTTAATAGCAAATGACTGACGCTGTTTGGTTTAACCGGATTCGGACTGGAGACCACGGTCAGGCTTCCGTAAAAGCTATACTTAACATTTGATGTGTCAAAAAGTATGGAGTTCCTTGACCAAATGAGCAAAGGTTTGGTCCCCATGAAAATCTGCACTATGGAGTTCGTTAAACCCAATTTCTTACTCTCTTTCCATAAAGTAGGATATCACAGATATTACCTGATTTTTGCCAAAAGGGAGTCGTTTTCATATAAGTCTATTCTTCATAGAAGAGAGAATGATCCCAATCAACAGTTTTCTTACAAAATTGCTTTTATCGGTAGAGTATAAACGGCAAGTCATAGCTGAAATCAGGATATGTTGATGATATCATCAAAACTAAAGCGAAGGGCCTTAAAAGTCTGAAGAGAAAATCGACCGAAGGCAACCTGCAGCAACGTCAAGGAACCAGTTTAGTGAGGTCAGGTTAAGTAGACAGGCCTTAAAAGGGGAAAAAGTTTTGTGGCTGTTGATAGCCTGGGGCTTTCACATCACCTACAGCAGCGTAATCCTGGCAGGATGGATATTGCAGACTTTAATTTAGTGGCAGTGCATAAGTATGAAAGCCAAGAGCCATACCAAGTTCAAAGGAGTGCTAAGAAGAGTCTTAAAATAGGTCATGGCAATTCCTCTCCGCAGTTCCTTCCTAACTGATCAAGACACCGTTAAGTTTATACCGTATTTTTTAAACTCATGGTTCCGTGCATCTTAATTCAATATTAATAAAAATCCAACCAGATGCAACAGTATGCAGATATGTATTTACTGCAAAGTCACTCTACATGTTTCGGGTGTAACAGCACCCATCATCAGGAGTACTAAAAAATGTAACCGTAGCCTCCGATACAGGTCATAATACTGGACTTCCCCTCAACGTGGCCTGCAGGCCACGTTGAGGGGAAGTAGCTGTACCAGTATGGGTGCTGTGACACCCGAAACATGTAGAGTGACTTTGCAGTAAATAAATATCTGCATACTGTTGCATCTGGTTGGATTTTAACATTTATACCGTATATTCTGCAAAATTAAGAATTAAGGCAAAATCTGAGATAGATGAAGAAATTAGTTCTTAACTCTCTGTGTATTTGAATCATAATTCATGTTTCAGACCGCTGTACGTACCAACTTAAAACATGCATGTCAGGAAGCTTATATACATTAAGAAACGTAACATTTCAACAAGCAAAACAATGTACGGGGCGTAATATTGAGGCTTGTTCGTGTAACCATTTTTGCAGTGAAAAAGCAGTACGTATTAATTTTTTCTGAGTGTGTGTTTGTAGCCTCAGTTATCCAGCATGCAATGCGCATGTGCCGTTATATTGTCATACCTGGCCTGTCCGAGTCTAAAAGATTTTTCCAAATTATATAATAGACGGCACGATGTTCATTAAAAAAAAAACTTTTTGACACACACACAATGTGTGTTTTGATTTTCTCTACAACTTTCATCTAAAATATTTGTCATTCTAGGAAGAAATAAGCGAGACACTATCATAAATGCACGCAATTCTTCGCGTGAATTAGCCGTTATTCTTGTCAGATTTTAACGCAACTTGAATTTTCTCGACACATTTTCGAAAAATATCCAGAGACCATATTTCCTTAACACCGTGTCAGTTGGAGCACAGTTTTTGCATGCGAACAGACGAACAGATAACGGACAGACGAAAGGACAACTATGACTGTCCCTTTTCGCAATTTTGCGAATGCTACTAAAATGACAGGTACTAACTGTTGAATGCCTGTACTGAATTAAAGTGTTGCCTGTTTTGGACACTGCTGCTCTTCACGTGCCTATTCGGAATCTCAGATATTTTATTTTTTAACCTTTTGGCGCCGGAATTATTTTTTTAATTTTACCACACTCTGTATATAAAATGTGAATAATACAGGAACCAAATACTTTATAATTACGAAACAAACTGCATTTTGAAGAGAAAAAGAGGAGAGTATATACTATGTTTAAAATATTCGGTACATATATTTGTTGAATAAATATATAAAATGCAACTTTGGAGGTTAGCGGTGCGGTACGTCAACTAAAGTTGACGTTAGGCGTCTAAAGGTTAAATATTGTTTTATCCCTCCTAAGTGTCCTGCTGGATTCACACCGGCTGTCAAAGCCCTTTAAGGAATGTTAATGTAAACAGAAACAATCCAATTTCGCTTAATCATCTGTCGATCTCACTAGGTAATTCTAGTCACTTTTCACCTAGTTTGAAATTATCCGTTCTAAATTTTTGTGAGCATGCCGTTATGTGAGGTTTATTGTGTTCCTGTGCTCTCTCTACAAATGTAAAAAAAAAACTGTACCTAATTGTTAATAATAGGCGCAACAATAACAATATATCATTTTCTTTCATCAAATAAGGAGTTTATTCGAAGAAATGAAGTAGAAACCGTTACAGAAGTGTACATCAGTCTTAGAGTGGAAATGAGACAGTAAATTGGGGCGCCATAATCAAGAGGCTGGCTGCTCGTGACGGTACGTCACTGCTTACGTTGGCTATATATATATATATATACAAACACTGAGTAGCCAAGCGTTCTTCTATATTGTTCGGTTTCTTCTAGCCACAGTGTCTGTCGAAAATGTTGTGAGGCACAAAATGTTTCTTTCTTTCTTCTTTTTTTTTTGTTACGGCACAAAATTAATGTGAAAGCTCCTGTGGACCATCAGTCGCTAGAAGTTGGGATAGACAGTGTGGTAGCTGCTGAGCGGTTTGTGGCACAAATAAATGAGGCAGAGAGCAAAAAGTTTATTTTAGACAATGACCATGAGAAAGCGATTCTGAAGTCATGCAGACCGCGGATACATAACAGAGGGCACTGTAAGACTCTCTTCATAATAGCAAAAATATTTAAGAACAGAAAATTTTCTTGTGGTAACAACAGTGGTTAAAATGAAAATACCGACAATTCACACAAAGTAGAACAGAATCGAGTGGAGGGAGTTCACCGGATATTTATTGTGAACACATTTTCAAAAATATTTTATTCTAAATTCAGTATTGGGCACTGTTTAAGAATTTCAGCCCTAAACTGCATATGAGTTCCGTGTTAAATGATTCTATAAAGGTTTGTGACACTGAATTATAAATTAATTTAAAATTGCTTTGGATAGTTTCTATTACGTGATAGAACAAATGTAGGCCTATTCGTATTTCACATAGAATATGGGTACCCTAACCAGAAATATGTGTTACTTAATAAATTATTTCAGAGACGAAAAACGAAAGCAAACAATGTTAATAACGAAACAGAAGATAAAAAAAAATGAAATAGAAGCTGGCAAACTTACACGGAACAAAAAGTCATACAAATTTGGCTCAGGATTTATCGAAATTTCATTCTGGAAAATATTTCTACAAGAAACACTCCACGTTGTCAGACATCACCAACAAAAGCAGTGTTCAGACACCAAAGAGTAGTGTGCTTTCAAATTACTTGACTAGTTTTGCTTGGAGTACAATACATAATCTGGGTTGTATGAGTGCTTTAATAAGATATTTCAGTGGAAATCTTGTGAAACTTTTACGGCATTCAGTCAAAACCCTGAATAAGCTTCTTCTCGAAATTGTCCAATATGGGTGTAAGGCCAATCCAGCTCCTGCAATGGGTAAAAATCTTACCCAATGATTAAGCGTTGCTCATTCAGCGACAGATAAATAGCCGGGGCCTGAAGATGACCAATCACAACTAACTAGAGCCATGGTAGAAGATTTGTTAAGCTTTTACTCCACAAATATGTTAGGACACTATGCACGATGCTTCATTAGCCACAAGTATGTGTTTACACTTTTGCCTAAGCTTAAGTTATCATCCAGCATCATAGTATGCGTTTTCTGAATATTAGACAGTAAAAACTGGGTTACAAGCAGACATGATCTATTTTATGCATTAAAGATTTATGCCAATATTAAGACAGTAGCGCCATTGAAACATATGCTGTGTGTTAGGAGTTTGGTTGAACAGTACGCTGTAAAATCACTTCCTATCCTATCGCAGTAGAAGGAGTAGAATTGAAACTACAGAAATAGCCAACCAGGGTAAACAGAGCACAATAGAACGCCCAGGGATCTATTCCCGACAAGGCGTTAGTGGCACTGCGACCCACATTTTCCTTTGTCTATTGGTTACCGTGAGTTCAATGCCAAGTAATGGAGGCTGGAACGACCACAGTTTCTACAATCGGTTGGAAAGAACGGCACTACATTTCTCCGCATTCATTCTTGCGAAATTCCGAGTTAACATGCAAGGTGAAAGGTAAAATAGCCCTTGGTTTTAAGAACCACGCAATAAAAGCGGAATGACAAATTGGAGCATTCTCAATAAAAAAAAGTAAAGGTAAAGAGATCCCTTTACAGGCCCGGTGTGGCCCAGAGGGTGGGTAGAGGTATAGCTCTACTCTTCCATGACCGCGGCACTAGAAGGAGGTGAGTGGTCAGCAGCACGCCCCGGCCGCACTTTAGCCCCGGGATTCGATCCCGGATCGTCCAGCCCGTTGTCAGTCGCTATACCGACTGAGATACCCGGCTCACGGAGCATTCTCAATAGCTACACAATTCTGACGTCTTGTTGCTTTCTTAGGTTCTGGCCGGGTAGTAAACGTATTTACAAAGAACAAAACTATAGGGTGCTTTTTGTACCTGCCTGATGAGCGCCGGCCAGGCTCTCCAGTGTGATTTTATCACACTTTCTAAAGGTTATTATCACCACGATAGTCTATCTAGCTGCCATCACCCACTGTTAAACCGTAGCGACATGCGGCATGAAGAAGTAACGCTGTCAGATCGTCGAGCAAAGCGTTGGGCCGGTACTTATCGGTCAAGCGGAAACAGAACAGCCTATATAAATATAGGCAATTGTGGAGAACCACTTAACATATGTAATCACAATATTTAGAAGATTAAAATACGAGACTTTTTATTTCAAGTATCAATATATTTTCCTATTTGAGAGTCCATTACACAAAATGCATAAATAAACCCATAGTGCAGATGTATGTCATACTTAATATAATTTTAGTTGAAAAATTTCTCTGAAGTTACACGAAGTACGATTTAACTTTAGGAGAATCTTCAGAACTTCTCATCACAAAACTCTTTAAGATGCACAATAAAACACAGGTGGATATCGTATAACAAATACAATATTTGAACGATTTATATTGTGATGAACATACTAACCAATGAAATACAAAGAAAAATTTAATCTTGTACAAGTTCCGTGTAGCAGACTAGATCATTACAGCCATTCCAATAACCGCACCGCAACAAAAAGACAATAACTTAAAAATATACGAAATATTTCCTATATATGTCTCTGAAGAAGGGCACTGTGGGCCGCAACATGTACGATGAGTGACATTTGTTTATAGAGCAGTGTGCTTTTATTGCAGTGGAGCTGCTGAAATCAACACTGTGGAAACTACAAATGTGTTCCGTCTATCGAAGCGGAATATCTGCAATGTGATTAATATTGAAGCAATATATTGTAGTCCGGAATAAAGACAAAAAGATGTCACACGTATAAATACAGAGTAGAATATATTTTGAAAAGGCGTAAACTAAAATTCGGTACAAATTAAATTCCTGATTTATGCCATATAATAACAATCACCTCCGTCAAATGAAAGGAAAGATTTTGAAGCTTTCAAACATTCCGCTTAAAAAAAATTGACTGTCTGGTGTTTAAAAACAGACGATTAATACCTTAAAATACCTTAAGAGGAGTTTAATTCTACAATTAGAGCAGAAACCTTCTGTGAAGATGTGTTCAAATATCAGGTTTGTCTTTAGCAAGAGCCTTTAAATGTTACTGTAGTAGAACCAACAGATATAAAGAACAAATCATACTTATACTTATGATGTTGGCCTAGCTTTGGACTCAAACCAATTTACACTATTGCAGGCGCTATTTGAGATGGTACCCGTATTGAAAGATTTCTGGCCAAACACTTTCCGTCATAACGTGAAAAACTGCAACATGGAACAGCTTTACGCGTTCTCCTTTACGCAGAGAGGACTCAACGCCCATCGTCTGAGGATATAAGACAATTCTGTGTAG
>Ga0123354_10011239_pt1 | contig 13816 bp, 12 predicted proteins | sample TergutLab28metaG_2_FD_97872 | JGI IMG/M metagenome (GOLD analysis project Ga0123354, IMG submission 97872) | Labiotermes labralis P4 segment gut microbial communities from Petit-Saut dam, French Guiana - Lab288 P4 | ecosystem: Host-associated > Arthropoda: Insects > Digestive system > Gut ... | reverse complement strand
TATAAATAAGGTAAGAACTAAAAAAGCGACTTCACTGCTGATTGAAACGGATATGACGGTAGAAAGTATCGGATTTGACTGCGGATTTGATTCATTGCCGATTTTCTACAAGTGTTTTAAAGAGCATTTTGGGATGTCGCCGGCGCGATTTAAAGCAAATAAACAAAAATCGTAAAATAATTTCCTGTTTTTTGCATATTTGATAAAAAACTATAACTTTGCACACAAAAAATAAATGAATTACATAAAAAAATCAAATTATTAACATATAAATAAAAGGCGTTAGCTTGCGTTCTTGCTTTTAGAAATCTCCAAAGTTTAAAAAGCGAGCGGAACAAGAAAGTTCAACGCCTGCGTGGATTACGTGGGCTTTTCTTGTTTGTTCGCAACGGTTTTGGAGAACATCTATAGGCAAATGATGAAGTCCACATATACTATTTTAAAATATTTTATATTTTACGAAAATGGATGAAATACATATTGGAAGATTAATCCAAGAAAAAATGAAAGAAGAAGGTCGTTCAGTCAATTGGTTAGCAAAAAAATTATGTTGCAATCGTGCAAATATTTATAAAATATACGATAAATCCAATATTGATATGATACGACTTATACAAATCAGCAGGGCGCTAAACTTTAATTTTCTAAGCGAAATATCTGTAATCGTTAATAAAAATGATTGCCACTAATATAATCCGAATATATACAGACAAAAATGTCTAAAAAATAGATACGTTTTGTGTAAACAATGGATACAAGATTATTTGTGTTGAAAAACAATCTGTATTTATCTTTGCCTTGTAATAAATTAATTCAGATATTTCATTGCATGAAAAATAGACAAAACATATTCGTTGCTTTGCTGAATTTGTTGAATGTAAAATACACCAATGATTTTTCTAACAGATATTTTAACGAACATCCGCACAAATACAATTTGTTCGGACTGTCCAAGATGTTGACTGATTATGGGATTGAGAATGTCGGAACCCGAATTGTGGACAAAGGAAAAGACATTTTTGAAATCGAAACGCCGTTTATTGCTCATTTCGCTGGAGATTTTGTTGTCGTTCATAAATTTGAATCTGATAAAGTGTTTTTTTTGTGGAAAGGCATTAATCATGTTTTGTCGGTTTCGGAATTTTCAAGCGCTTGGTCAGGCATCATTCTGTTGGCTGAATCCTCTGATCAATCTATTGAACCTGATTATAAGGAACATAAAAAGTATGAACGATTAAATTTTTTGAAAAGAGTAACACTCATTGCCGTTTGCTGTTTGGCTTTGTTTTTGATATACATTAGCAGGTTGCTCTATACTAACATTGGAATATCAATGCTTCTGTTAATCAATATTGCAGGAGCCTATATCAGTTATCTATTGTTATTGAAGCAAATGCACGTTCAAAGCCAATACGCCGATAAAATATGTTCTCTTTTCAAACAGAGCGACTGCAACCATGTATTGGAATCTAAGGCAGCCAAGTTATGGGGAATATTCGGATGGAGTGAAATAGGATTAGGATATTTTTCCACTAATGTCTTATTACTTTTGTTTTTACCTAATGCAGTTTCTATCTTATCCATTTTAAATATCTTAGCTCTCCCGTATAGTTTCTGGAGCGTATGGTATCAAAAAAAGAAAGCCAAGCAATGGTGCGTGCTTTGTTTAATCGTTCAGGTTTTGTTGTGGGCGCTATTTATTGCGAACTGGTTATTGGGTTATATACAAATGCCGGCATTCGTTTTGCAAGAATTATTTTATCTGGTTATAATCGGAAGTTGTTATCTTGCTTCGGTATTGATTATTAATAGTCTGATTCCAATATTTAACGCCGACAGAATGGTTCCGATTCTTCGGCAAGTCATAAACGGTATGAAAGCAGATGAAAACGTTTTTAAAGCGATACTGAAACAACAGTTTTTTTACGAGACCAAAGGTTTCGATTCAATCATTCGCTTTGGAAATATCAACAGTCCACTGCAACTTACCATTTTCAGTAATCCTTATTGTTATCCTTGTTCGCTGATGCATAAAAGGATAGAAAGGCTATTGACGAAAATGAATAATAGTCTAAGTGTGCAGTATATTCTTTCTTCTTTTGCTGAAAATCTGAATCCAACAAACAAATATTTGATTGCCGCCTGCTTACAAAATAAAGATAATGTGGCGCAAATTTTTACCGACTGGTTTGAAAAAGGTAAAGAATTAGGAGATGATTATTTCAAAAACATGAATTTAGATATGGAAAATCCGGAAATTGAAGCTGAATTTCAGAAATATGAATTGTGGCGAAGGAAAACACAATTGCGGGCTACGCCAATCGTACTGGTTAATGGCTATCAGTTGCCTGAGAATTATACAGTTGACGATTTGCGGTATTTTACGGAATTTAGTATTGAAATGTGATTAAACAATCATAAAAAAAGAGAGTTCTAATTATTTTATTATTTAATTTTTAATTATTTTTGTAGTATGAAAACGTTAAAAAAAATTCATTTGAAAAGTGTGTCCGAGGTTCTTTCCGATAAGGAAATGAAGCAGTTTTATGGTGGTGGGTATGCCGACGGTTCGTTAACAGATCAGAGCGGTGTGAATAATCAAGCAGCAAAACCATGTCCTGCTCCCAAAAGGCCATGTGATGGACCGAATGGCAAGAGACTATCTTCGGGAGGAATTTGTTGTTTAGGCCCGTACGGCCCGTGGGGAATTTTGGGAACCTACTGTTATGCTGAATTGCAAGGGCTTAGTTCATGCCCGAGTTAAGTGTTTATGAAGTTGAATTTTGAGCAGGCAAATTATCTAAATAACAAATAAACTTTTAATGATAATAAAAACAAATACGATGAACTATTTTTTCAGGAATGCACTTATTTTTAGTTGGGTTATCATGACATTAACCTGTTCACATTCAAAAGTGCCGACAGGAAAAGCAACGTTTACCGGTAAATTTTCAGGATCTTTTCCTGTCGGTCAAATCTTTACAATCAAGGTAGCTGTCCCCAATTTGGTTTTAGGAGAATTGCAACAATTTGATGAATATGAAACCCAATTGGAACCGAATGGTAGTTTTTCTCTTTCGATTCCACTTTTCACTTCAGTTTATGCAATGCTTTCGATTAATGAAGAAGCACAAGGCGCTTTTTTTCTGTCTCCGGATAAGGAAACCAAAATAGAATTATCTTTGAACAAAATGGATACGATGCAAGTCAAAATAATTGAAGGTAAGGAATTAACGCCGGAAGATATTGATAAAACAAATAGACTGTTTATGTTTTTTTTTCAAAAAGTGAATGATCCAAATAGTTTATCCGGACTTCGATATGATATGTCGCCGGAAGAATATAGAGACTATATTTTGAATTGGACGCAGGAACAAATATCAAGCCTCCTTGATAGAACAGACAATTTACCGGAAAATCAAAAACAGTTGTTATCTAAAGTAATGAAACAGCATACATATATAGGGTATCTATTTAATTATGAAAATCAAGTTCACTTTCTTTACGAAAAACAAAGAAGCAATAAAGAAATAAATGATCCAGTTTTTACTCCTAAAAAACCGGATAAATCCTATTATTCTTTCCTTCGTTTCTTTGATTTGGACAATCCTCCGTTTGGAAATGCAATTTACTATTCCAAAATGTATCAATATATACTTGCCGATAGTATTTTAAATATTCCCCGCATAGATAATCAGCCATTAGCCGATTGGTTGAAAGAAGTAAAAACGACTATGAGTCCTTTGATTGGCTCGGATAACGGTTTATTTTATGATTTCTTGGCGCTTCATGCTTATAGGAAACAATTTGAGGAATTAAAACCTTTGTCCGAAAAGCAAAAAGAAGAGATTAACACCTATTTCAAGAATCCGACATTTGCAGAGTTTCTATTTAAAGAAAATGATAAGACGATAAAACAATCAAAGTTATCTTCTAGTGTCAAAGAAACGCCTAAAGTCGAAAAAGAAAAATTGATGGAAGCAATTGTTTCTCAATACAAAGGAAAAGTGGTAGTCGTTGACTTTTGGGCTACATGGTGTGGACCTTGTATGGAAGCGATGAATGAAATAAAACCGTTAAAAGAAGAGTTACAGGGTAAAAATGTTGTTTTTGTTTATATCGCCGAAACATCTTCGCCGATTGAACTTTGGAAAAGGAAAATACTTGGAATTGACGGTGAGCATTATTATTTGACGGAAGAAGAAGGCAGATATATTCAAGACTATTTTAAATTTACAGGTATTCCTTCCTATCTAATATATGATTCAGAAGGAATATTGAAATTCCAAAATGTAGGATTTCCGGGAGTGGAGGAAATGCGTAAAATGATTGAAAAACAGTTATAATTAACGCTTGTTTCCACAACGATTAAATATCTTTATGAAATTCACTGCAGAACAACAAATTATACACGAGCTGTTGCTACGTTCAAGTATCGAAAATGACTTAGGATTATTTTATGGTAAGACGGGATTAGTCCTGTTTTTTGTACATTATTTTGAACAAACCAACAATCCTGTTTTTGAAGATACTGCAAATGAATTGGTGGAAGAGCTGATGGAAGAAATCTATCAAGAGCTACCAATAGGTTTTGCTTCGGGTCTTTCAGGAATAGGCTGGGGGTTAGAGTATTTGATACAGAACGGCTTATACAAAGGAGACAGTTTGGAAATTTGCGAAGAAATTGATAACAAAATCATGGAAAAGGATTTACGAAGAATGAATGACTATACTTTAGATTCCGGTTTAGAAGGACTTCTTCATTATATTCTTGCGCATCTTAAAGGTGTTATGACAAAACACGCAAAATTGCCTTTCGATGAAATTTACCTCAACGACCTTTATCAAACAGTTTTAAATATTTCATGGAAAAGCAAATTTTCGAAAGATTTCAAAATTTTATCTGAAAATTATTTGCATTTTTATGAAACAAGAACTGAATTAAATTATTCGTTAAAATTATCATCTTTTATAGAAGATATGAAAATTGATATAAAAAATTTGCACAGTCTTCCGTTGGGATTGAGAAAGGGCTTATCCGGATATATGTTAAAAACGATTATGAATTATGAAGGAAGTCTGTATTATTAATTATGGAAGTAAAGCTTCTATTTACGGAATCGGAACTTATATTACAGAATATTTATATTGCTTGAAAAATATGGGTTGTAAAATCAATATTATTGAGTTGGGTATAGAAAATAATTCAGCCAAATTTTTCATTAAAGAAAATGGTAATATTCGTACAATATTTTTCCCTTCTATTCCAAATGGCTTGATTGACAAGTATAATAAAAGCGTATGCCGGTTATTACGCTTATTTATTAAAGATTCCGACAATCTTATTTTTCATTTTCATTATCTGCAAAGTGACAGTCTATTAGACAATATAAAAAAATATTTTCCATTATCAAAATCGGTATTTACTATTCATTGTTTATTCTGGAGTTCATTTTTTCAAGGAAAGATTTCTCTATTTAAAAAAATAATCCGGGAGCAGGAAAATGAGATAATAAAGAAAGAATATCAGCAAGTAATAGATAATTACAAGAAAGAAAAAATTTTTATGGAAAAGATTGATCATATTGTTTGCCTTTCCGAAGATACCTTAAATTTAATTCGTAAACAGTATCATATAAAACAAAGCTTATGGTTAATTCCTAATGGACTTAGGCAACAATATCAAAAACTTTCGGATAGACAAAAACAAATTGTACACAATAAATATTATATTGACGCAGAAGAAAAAATTTTGTTGTTTGTAGGACGGATTAATTCAATTAAAGGTATTTATTGTTTGCTTTCTTGTTTTGATGAAATATTAAAGAATTATCCACATTGCAGGTTGGTAATTATTGGAGACGGGAACATAAATGAAGCGATTATTAAATATAAAAAAATATGGTCAAAAGTAACATTTACCGGTAGATTAGATAAAAAAACAGTATATCAATGGTATCAGATTGCGGACATAGCTTTGTTTCCGTCATTTTATGAAGAATGTAGTTATGTCGGGATTGAAATGATGATGCATGGTTTACCGATTGTAACTTCAGATGGGTATAGCATTAAAAATATGTTCCATGATGGTTTGAACGCAAGGGTTGCCAAAATTGGGAATAAGATAACATTCTTTGAAAATAATTTGAAAACAGCTATTCTAGAAATGTTAAATTCCGATTTATCAAACTTGAGAAAAGGAGCAAAAAACAGCTATGAATCAAAATATAATATTGAATCTATGCAAAATGGTTATAATAAATTAATTAGTTCTATATGAAACAAGTAATACTGCTTTCTTCTCACATTTTCAATGAATTCATTATTTCTCAGTATAATAAATTACGAGAAGTAACCAATAACGATACAGATTTATTTTTGTTGATAGAATATGATGATCGTTTAGTAATCCCGGATAATATAAAATATTGTCTTTTTGATGTTGATACTTTGAATAATCTGCATTACGAACCAATAAGAGAAACTATACTTCCGGGTAGTAATCATTTTCCCGTACTTCAATTTTATAAAAATCATCCTCAATATGATTATTATTGGAATATTGAATATGATGTTTATTTTAATGGCGAGTGGAAAATTCTTTTTGAAGCTTATAAAAATGTTGATTCCGATTTTATTTCATCTTATGTTGGGCGATTTTTTCAAAACCCCCAATGGGGGTGGTGGAGTAGCTTGCAATTAAAGACAATTGATATTCCCGAAACTCAATTTGTCAAATCATTTAATCCGATTTATAGAATTTCAAACAAAGCGCTGAATGTTTTAGATAAAGTTTTATTAGAGGGTAATTCCGGACATCATGAAGTTTTAATCCCTACCGTGTTGAATTATTTAGGATATCAAGTTAATGATTTTGGCGGAATTGGTGAATTTGTTTTGCCCGGTTTTGAAAATTCTTTTTATCATACAAATTCAAATGTCGAGAATCTATTTTACACAAGTAATTCTATGCGATATAGACCAACATTCGATTTAGATGTTTTAGAGCAAGGAATAAAAAACAATTTATTGTTTCATCCTGTAAAGGGCTAACTTGAAATGATAAATGGAAAAATCGTTCCCTCTTTACACTCAACTTGATTCCATGGACTGCGGTCCTACCTGCCTGCGCATGATTGCCAAACATTATGGTCGCAGTTACACTTTACAAAACCTGCGGGAAAAGAGTTTTATTACACGAGCAGGTGTTTCCATGCTTGGAATCAGCGATGCGGCGGAAAGCATCGGTATGCACACGCAGGGAGTGAAGATTACGGTGGAGCAGTTGATCGAAGATGTCCCTCTGCCTTGTATTTTGCATTGGAACCATAGACATTTTGTGGTGCTGTATAAGGTGCAAGGTAAAAGGCAAAAGGCAAATTGGATGAGTAGATTGCTTCGCTCCACTCGCAATGACGTTTGTATGTTTTACATTGCAGATCCCGCCGGACAGAAATATGTGATGAACAAAGAGGAATTTTGTAAATGTTGGTATAGCTCTAATAGTGGTGGAAAAGATGTCGGAATTGCATTGTTATTGCAACCTTCGCCTGATTTTTATGATTATGAAGATGATAAGGAGAAACAGCAAAAAAACATGGGTTTTTTTTTCCGTTACTTGCTTCCTTACAAATCACAATATGCTCAGATTATAGTTGGAATGATACTCGGCAGTATTCTTTCAATGATTCTCCCGTTCATCACACAAGCTGTCGTCGATCAGGGTATAGGCAACAATAACCTGAGTTTCATTACTCTGATGCTGATAGCTCAATTGGTACTTTCCATTACTCAAATGGGCATGAGTTTTATACAAAGCTGGATTGCTTTGCACACCAATACTCGTATTAGCATTGCGTTGATTTCGGATTTTCTTACTAAACTTATGAAACTACCCATTCGTTTTTTCGACGCTAAAAATATCGGCGATATTCTGCAACGAATAGGCGACAATGGGCGTATTCAAGGATTTTTGTCCGGAACAACCATTTCGACCTTATTCTCTTTTACCAATTTTTTTGTATTTGCCTTCATAATGGCATATTACAATTTAACGATTTTATTAGTTTTTCTTGTTGGAAATATTTTATATATTACTTGGATTTTGTCGTTTATGCGTTACAGACGCAAATTGGATTTTAAACGTTTTGCCCAGGCATCTGCTAACCAAAGTAATCTTGTGCAATTGGTGACCGGAATGCAGGAAATCAAACTCAACAACTGCGAAAAACAACAACGCTGGAAATGGGAGCGTATCCAGGTGAAACTGTTTAAAATAAGTATTCAAGGGGTTGCGTTGGGTCAATATCAACAAATCGGATCTGTATTTTTCAGTCAAACTACAGGATTGTTTATCTCTTTTCTGTCGGCAAAGGCTGTAGTAGATGGAAATATTACTTTGGGAATGATGATGGCAATTAGCTACATTATAGGTCAACTTTCCGGACCTGTCGGACAAGTTATTAACTTTACTCAATCACTTCAGGACGCAAAGATAAGTCTTGAACGATTGAATGAAATTCATAATAAAGAAGATGAAGAACAAACGATTGAAAACAAAATAGATGCTATTCCTGAAAATAAGACGTTACGTATGAGAGATGTTTGCTTTAGCTACGATGGGGCAGAACGAGATTATGTCCTTGAAAATTTAAATTTAGAAATTCCCCAGAACAAGGTAACAGCCATAGTAGGAGCCAGCGGAAGCGGAAAGACAACCATAATAAAACTTCTTTTAGGATTTTATTATCCAATCAAAGGAAAAATAATCATTGACAATACCCCATTAGATGAAATCAATCCACATTTATGGCGACAGAAAACAGGCGCTGTTATGCAAGACGGATTTGTTTTTTCAGATACAATTGCTAACAATATAGCCGTAGGTGAGGAAGAAATTGATAAAAAGCGTTTGTTACATGCCGTTGAAACCGCAAATATTCGTGAATTTATAGAATCGCTTCCATTGAAATATAATTCGAAAATTGGAATGGAAGGAAATGGAATCAGCCAGGGACAACGGCAGCGGCTTTTGATTGCGCGGGCTGTTTATAAAAATCCGGAATTTTTGTTTTTCGATGAAGCAACAAATTCTCTTGATACAAATAATGAACGTGTTATCATGAACAATCTTACTGAATTCTATATAGGAAAAACCGTTGTTGTAGTAGCCCACAGGTTAAGCACAGTTCAAAATGCCGATAATATCATAGTTCTTGAAAAAGGGAAAGTGATTGAGGAAGGTACTCATAAAGAACTGACAGAAAAACAGGGAGCGTATTATGAATTGGTGAGGAATCAGTTAGAATTGGGAACGTAGTCTGAACCATGATTTTTTTGATTGAAGAAACTAAAATCGATAAAATCATAATAATCAAAAAATCACAGTTTAGACAATCAAAGTAATCATACTAATCTTATAAATCATGGTTCAGACAGAAGATATAGAATTACGAAGTGAAGAATTTCAGGAAATACTTGGTGCTGTTCCCCCTTGGATATTGCGATGGGGAATTACCATATTGGCTATTGTCGTTGTCATTTTGCTGATTGGAAGCGCAATTATCAAATATCCTGATGTTATATCAGCGCAAATAGTTTTGACCGGTTCTACTCCTCCGGCAACCATTGTTGCGCATGCTTCCGGCAAGTTGAAAGAATTATATGTGAAAGACAACCAAAATGTGAAAAGCGGCGATTATCTCGCGGTGGTTGATAATCCAGCACAAACAGGACAAATAATCCAGCTAAAAAACTATTTGAATCAGTTTAATCCGGATAGTGACCTTATATCATTACCTAATAAAGACTGGCAATTAGGAACTTTACAACAACTTTTCACTTCTTTTTATACAACCTTATTTGAATATGCCGAGTGCAAACGGTTAGTGTATTATCCGCAAAAAAAGACAATGACCTTGGAAAGAATTGCACAATATGAAAAACAATATACAACTTTGCTAAATCAGCAACGAATTACCGAAGAACAGTTTGTGATTGCTCAAAAACAATATAATCGCGATTCGATATTGCATAATAAAAAGGTGCTTGCAGATGAAGAATTTGAAACGACAGAGAATGCTTTTCTGCAAAGTAGGGCAGCGCAAGAAAATATGCATTCCAATCTGAATAATATGCAGATTCAAATCGGACAATTGAAAGAATCCCTGTTGGATACGGAGGAACAAGGCATCGAAAAATTAAATACCTTGCAAACGCAGCTTCAATCATTAGTTTCTCAATTGAAAACGGGAATACAGGATTGGGAATTAGGTTATGTACTTCAAGCACCTATTGACGGAAAAATTACGTTTTCCAAGTATTGGATCGAAAATCAAAATGTTTCGTCGGGAGAAGAAGTGTTTACGATTGTTCCGGATTCATCTAATGCCGTTATTGGGAAAGCAACATTGCCGGTTACCCGTTCCGGTAAAGTGAAAATAGGACAAAAGGTTAATATTCGTTTAGATAATTTTCCCGATAATGAATATGGCATATTACGTGGAAAAGTTGAAAACATTTCATTAGTTCCCTACCAAATAAATCAAGTATTAAATTATATGGTAGAAATAAATCTTTCTAATGGTTTGATAACGACGTACGGAAAAGAGTTACCTTTTCTCCCAAATATGCAAGGACAAGCAGAAATTGTCACAGACGATTTTTCACTGTTGGAACGATTGATTTTGCCTGTAAAGAAAATTTTGAAAGAGAGTGTTTAACTACACAAAACGTAATCAATTTATTTATGGATAAACAAACAGACAAAATATTACAAGAGCGTATTGAAAAATTTAATCAATGGGTTATGAATGCCGATCTTAAGCGTATCCCTATTGGTTTGTACCATGGAAAAATGGGACTTTGTATTTATTTTTATGAATTAGCTCATTTAGTATCAGAGAAAAAATATAATGTTTTTGCAAAAAAATTGCTTGATAACATTGTTAACGAAGTTACCGAAAATATTATTATTGATCTTGAAAATGGATTAACAGGAATTTGTTTTGCTATTAATTATCTTTTTAACAAGAGATATATTACCGGTAATTCCAATCATGTGCTTAAAGAATTAAATGATAAAATTATTCAAGAATTGCTTTTTAACCGAATTTTAAATGAGAGAGGTCTAAGTTTGACTTCGATTAATTCGCTTTTGAGTAATCTTATGTATTTAACAATTCGGTTGCAAAATACCAAATTATCCAAGGGTGAAAAACAAATTATGCAAAATGTTATTATAGAGAACATAAATAAGATTGAATCATTTGAAACAGAAAAGTTTACTGAACCAACATTTTTCTCTTTAACAGAATATTTCACGTCTCGTTATCTAAATTTATTGCCTCGTATTTCTAAATTACATTTTTATGACTACAAAATTGAAAAAATAGTCGAAGGCTTATCCCCGAATATATTATACAGATATCCTTTGAATAAAGCCAATAGACTGTCACTATACTTGGCGATGAATGAAATAGTCTCAAATTACGGAAATATAAAAGGATGGAAAGAACATATTGAATTGTTGCAGCAACATCTTGATATATCTCAAACCATCAATGAATTTCGAAATAAAAACGTAATGTTTTTCGACGGATTATGCGGTTTTTACTATCTATTGAAAAAGGTAGGACAAGACAATAAGTATAAGGATTCAGTCCTTGATAAAATTAGCTGTTCCGGCATCTGGAACCAACTACCCGAAAAAGAAGATACAATTTATGCGCCAATTGGTCTATATGATGGATTATCGGGCGTTTTTTTAACATATCTGCATATTTCACATCGTAGCAACTATAATATATTTTTTGATTACGTTATTAATCAATATGTATAACTTGATAATATGTAAATTTTTATGAAAGCAGATTTAAGCGATATGACTTTTCAGATACCTATCCGCATTGACTCAATCGAGCGATTGGAAAATTTAATCTTATCGATACAATCATTATTAAAAAACTTTGATACGCACATTACCGTTTTGGAAGCTTCAAGCTATAAAAATGGTATCATAGAAAAGATGTTGGGAAATAAGGTACATTATCTATTTATAGAAGACAGGGATCCGGTTTTTTACCGTACAAAATATTTGAATATCATGACTCAGCGTTCCTCTACTCCCTATATTGGAATATGGGATGCCGATGTCATTATTCCCAAGGAACAGATTCTTACATCAATAGAGAAACTTCGGAATGGGATCGAGATTGTATATCCATACGACGGACATTTCTATGATACTTCCAACGTTATTAGAGAATTATATACTCAAAACAAGAGTATTCAATTTTTATTAAAAAATATAAATAAAATGAGTCTGCCTTATGGTACTCGCATGACGGGTGGCGCTATTTTTGTCAATAGGGAAGCGTACATCAAGGCTGGGATGGAAAACAGAAAATTTTACGGATGGGGTCCTGAAGATTTAGAACGATTAGAACGCTGGCAAATACTAAATTTAACGATACATCGTAGTCATGGACCCTTGTTTCACCTTACGCACAGCCGTGGAAGCAATAGTTCTATCCGTTCCATGGAACAATCCATCAATACAAATAAAGAATTGTTATTAAACAGACATAGTTCTAAAGAAGAAATACTAAGTGGAATCATCCTGTAAAGGATTAAAATTTAGAAATATAAAATGAAGAAAAAATCGAATAGAGACACAATCTCACAATTAGGGATAACTCAAATTTTAGAAAATCAAGAGCAAATAATGAAATTTTTATCATCACAATTTATTCACTTGATTTCTCAAAATAATGAGTTGTTAAAATCAATCATTTATAACAATTCCATTGATAGTTGCGAATGGTTAAAGTATAGAAACTTTTCCCCTGGTTGGTTTGCAGTGGATTATACTTTCTTATACACGTTATTTAGGGTGTTGGAGGGAATGAAGCCTGAATCTATTCTAGAATTTGGATTAGGAGAGTCGTCAAAACTTATACATCAATATGCTAATTTTCATTCAGAAGTATTTGCTGTTACAGGAGAGCATGATGCCAAATGGGCAGAATTTTTCTTGGATAACATGGCTATTAAATATAATATTAATATAAAAATATTGGAATTGGAAGATATTGTGTATAAGGGAGAAAATACACTTTCATATAAAAACGTAGAACAAGAGTTTAAGAATAACATGTTTGATTTAATTATTGTGGATGGTCCTTTTGGACGAGGGAGAAAGTATGCTCGAACTCAAATTTTATATTTAGCAAAAAACAATCTAAAAGAAAAGTTTTGCATAATAGTAGACGATTATAATAGAGAGGGAGAGAAAAACACAGTTAAAGATCTTATGGCTTTGTTAAGTGCAGATGGTCGTAAGTTTATACATAGTGTTTATTACGGAAGCAAACAACATATTCTGATTTGTTCAGAAAATTTGAAATATCTGGCAATTCCATGATTAATAATAAATTATACGATTATTTACTAGTCGGTGTAGGGCTGTTTAAAGCCATTTCTGCATACGAAACAATACAAAGAAAATATATTGGGACAACGTCAATCCGATAAGCATCCGTTCGTGTTACGACGAGGAAAGCGCTGTCCGGATATCAGTTTAGCTAAAAAGGAGTTGGATTGGGAACCCAAAGTATATTTGGATGAAGGATTACTGAAAACAATTCGCTATTTTCAATCCATACTATCTATAGGCTGAAATATTCATCCAAAAGTTATTAACCGAAAACTCAAGTTATCAACAACTCCGCTTTGTTTTCCCGGAAAACAAAACCCTGCTTTCAATAAAAATATTACTTTTGTATCCGAAAATAATTTCATCATGTTTGAATAACAT
>Ga0123354_10011238_pt1 | contig 13817 bp, 7 predicted proteins | sample TergutLab28metaG_2_FD_97872 | JGI IMG/M metagenome (GOLD analysis project Ga0123354, IMG submission 97872) | Labiotermes labralis P4 segment gut microbial communities from Petit-Saut dam, French Guiana - Lab288 P4 | ecosystem: Host-associated > Arthropoda: Insects > Digestive system > Gut ... | reverse complement strand
TTGATTTGTCATTGTTCTGTAGTTACTTGAGTGTGTGTGTGTTTATGTGGATTTTGGCTGAGGTGTACTTACAGTTTTCTCGGGGTTGTTAGTAGTTGTTAGTGACTTTATATAGCTACGAATACATACCAGTAGCTTACGTAGCAATGCGTTGCATGATTTGACCTTAATTAAAATGACTGTCGCTCTCTTCGTGGGTACAGGGGATTTCTTAATTACGTATTCTGAGGGTCATACGAAATAAATATGTCGTCAGTTGAAGTAGTTCCACGATTATTTTTAACAAAACATTATTGCTTTAATTTAAAAAAAATAAGTAAACTTCGAAGTAGCCATTACAGAAATGTATCCACGGATTCCCTAGGAACAGGTCGTGGATCCCATGGGATCCGCGGAGCACACTTTGGGAAACGCTGGGCTACCGTATTTATAGTTTAACGCAGCTAATCACCAGACAAGACTTTTGCTGCGACTATAAAACTGTCTACGAATACTGTTAACTACTTTACACCTTCCTTCGGAATGACTAAGTGAACTGTCGTGTTTCTCTGCGCGTATTGGTAACCGGCAGTTGTGTGTGTGTGAGACGATATCAAAACTTTCTGTCATCCGATGATCGAATTCTGCTGTACCTGAAGGCCGTGGCTCCTCTAAACATTAAGATGTTAAATGCTCTGTTTGGTGGCTTGTGGATCGTTTTGTAACACCGATGCATTACATCTCCAAAAACATTAATACACTCGCGCGCGCGCTCACACACACACACATTCACATAGACGTACCCACAAGCCTTATACAATACGGTTAAATTTACGTTATTGGCAGCGTGTTTTGACCTTAAATATGTTCGTCTTTAGGCCTCTGTCGTAAGGTCCTTCAGTCCTAATGTTTGTGATAATGGGTTGTAGAAAACATGCTTGCGGCCTGAAGGTGACCAATTTTAAGGTCGAAACTTGTTGCTAACGGTGGAAATGTGGCATATATTTAAAGTGTGTTCTTTGAATAAGTTGATTTGTGGGGATTAATGCGTTAGTCTAATGCAGGAGTAGGAGATACAGCAAAACCTAAGCGCCGCGAGGGTGACATGAAGCATTTTCTATACTGAGGGTTCACAGATATCAGGCACCAGGGTGCAAATTTAGTAACCCGGGTGACATGGTGGTCGGAATTTTTGCACCCCTGGTCTAATGTTATTTAAACTGTTGAATTGTTCTGAATAGGGACGGAATTTGTAACGAGAGAAAAATGTATAAAGGTAGAAAACGCTTTTAAAAAATTGATGAAAAGGAAGTACGCCTATAAAGCTTGTTTTCCGCTGGAGTAACAATGGCGTTACAGTACTTTGTTGTCGTTACAAAACTAGCAGGTAGTTATTCAGCATTATCTCTCAACATTTGTGTCACACAGGGGTATACAAATTTTTAAAAAATCTAGGAGTCCCCTAAAAATTCTAGGTACCAGAAGCGTGACATGCGGCAGCTTCGATACTGAGGACCCACAAATGTTAGACGTCACCATTTAAGATTTAGCTGCCCGATCTCACAAATATTCCGTTTTTCATTTCATTACCAATTTTTAAATATTCAGCAGATCAGGATTTTAAATTCGTGACTTGTGTACAAATGTTGGGTCTTAAAGGAGACGGGAATGACAGATTATGTTAAAATGACGTACGTGCCTGAATATGGGTTGTGTTAACGCGCCTGAATAACCAGCGCCATGGAAACCATAAATTTTAAATCTGAATGATCATTATAAAGGACTAGTCCCTGTCTACGCCATAAAGCAAAAACAGGGGTAGATGTATAACCCAGACCATTCTTAACCTCGGCGCTATATGGAGGTGAGTGGTCAACTTCATGCCCCGGCCGCTTTGCTTCCTGAAAATAACCTTTCTACCTATTGAGTAGGATGCTGGGTGGGGCACAGAGTCGGTCTGGAGAAGAGAAAAATCTCTGGCCCCTACCGGAATTCCAACCACAGACCGTTCAGCTTGTATCACAGTCACTATACGGAGTACGCTGTACCGGTTCGTTACATAGGTCAGTAAGAGCTAATGCTGTTACGGTACTGTGCGCCTTTCTTGTTTAACTGAATGTGATTCGGTTTGGCTCTGTTCTTGCTTCCGTTTGTATGAATTTGCTGTTTTATTTGAAGGGAATTTTACTTGTAATAGTGGCAACTACGTTAGAGCTATCGACTTTTTTTTTTGGGGGGGGGGGGGTTGGAAGTCCTGCGTGAATCTTTAAACGTCACATTAAATATTTACGGTGTCGAAAGGAAGCCATTGTTAGAACTGATGTGTAGCCTACATTCCGTTGGTGCTATGTAGGGTATATGGAGAGTTTTTAACTCCCCAAGTTTGTGTATTGCGTGCAACACGCAAATCCAGTATTTTTGGTGTATTCTATCGTGTGCAGGATACAGGCAACGGTTTGTGGCCGTGTACGTTGTCTGGTTTGTTCTTGTGAAGTACTGTTTAGATAGCATTTGTCAGAAAATGGATTTTCGTTGTCCCTCTGTCTCGGCACTCTTAGTGCCTTATCACGTTATCTTTCCACATGTCCAGTGCCCGACGTATGCCACCGGTTTGTCAGAGGAGAAATACGTCTTTTGACGCTTCTGCACGGATTCCGTACTTCAAACTACGAAGCTTGTCTCTTCATCATGTAGCCTAGGATGACTGGGATTAGAGAGAGAGAGAGAGAGAGAGAGAGACATAATTGACTGGTACTGATGGGGCCCCCGTTCGCTTAGTTCTTGGAGCAACAAGTTTGCAAGTGGTGTCGCCGTAACGTAATGCGCAGGCATTGCAGAGGCCCTTGTGAACATGATAATGAACCTTCGGCATTAGTAAGGTGCGGGGAATTTCTTGACCGACTGAACAACTGCTGCCTTCTGAGCAGGTGAAATAGCGATGTCACGTTTTTCGGGGCGTTCGCAAAATTCCAAAAGCGTCTCTTCCACTCGGACGGTTTTTCATTAGATCCGATATTTTACGGTTTTTAGAAAATCCGTCGAGAAAACTCAAGTTTCATGGAAATCTGAGTAGAATAACGGGTACTTTACATGAATACCTGTGTACATTTATGGCAGTATCTCTCGGAATTCATCTTAGAATGGGAAATCTTGGGAAATCTTGCAGACAAAAGTTGTAGAGAGAATCACAACACCCATTTTTTGTTCAATAACTTTTCTGAAAATCATGCCGTTTATGACATATGGAAAAATATGTTGGAGCCACGCAGACTACGGGTGACAATATAATAGGCCACGTGCCCTTTGCATGCCAGCTAATGTAGGCAACAATACAGACATATGCTCAGTATATGTAATATTTGCTGCTTTTCTCGGCAGCATTGGTTACGCGAACGCGCCTCAGTGTTACGTATATTTACGTTGCCTTTCTTATTCAAGATATCTTATTATTTATATAAAATGATTCCTTACCCGTGTTCCAGAAGGAGGTTACTTTTTTTCCTCATATGAGATACACCTGAAACTTTCAGGCCTCTGTTCCCGTTGTTCCTGTTTAATTTTCTGGTCCTTAAGGAAGCAGGTGGAGCTCAGATGGACAGTGGTGCGTAACCGTGAAATTGTAAGCGTGGCCACCGCGCTGCTGCTGTGAGATAGTTGTTAGGTTAACCGCTTCCGTGTCAATGTCAGTGCCAATGTCACTGTCAAAGTCTCTGTCCTTCGGCTTGTAACAAGATGGCTTCAGGTGCTGTATATAAACTTAATACGTAAGTAGTGTTCGTGTATGCGCACCTACATACGCGCGCGCGCGCGCGCGCGCGTGTGTGTGTGTGTGGCTGTCGTCACTAATTATTCCACTTCTAGTCATCAGGCTGTCATGCTTTAACCTTCCCTGCCCTGAGACTTGTGAAAAATCTAATCGAAGTGAGCCCCTGCTTAACGCGTATACGTACAATGGCGTGTCTTCAGCGTTTTCGAGTAGTTAGTAATAAATAATGCCGAACGGTACTGAAATAAACTGTTGGGTAGTCTCCAACTCGAATCGGGGTGTAGGTACGGAGAAGGGTTAGCAACGTGTGGGTTGTTATTGCTCGACTTTGGAAGTTATGTTCGGTACGGCATGCATTGAGTGGGAGTTACGAAGGCAGGCATTGAGGCACGTACGCGTAACTATTGGTGGCGCAGAAAAGCAGTACGTATTACATGTTCTGTGTGTGTGTGTGTGTGGGTGTGTGTGTTTGTAGCCTTAGGTATCCAGCACGCCTAGCGCATGCGCCATATTGTACTGTTGTCTGTGGCCTGTCTTGCTCTACCATGTTTTTTCGCATTATCTTATAAACGGCACGATTTTCGGAAAGAAAGTTAGTGAACAAAAATGTTTGTTTTCTCTTAAACATTTCTCATTCTAAGAAGAATACAGCAAGATACTTTCATAAATATATGTAGGCCTTTATGTAAAGTGTTCGTTATTCTTGTCAGTTTTTAATAAAACTTGAGCTTTCTCGACTGATTGCCGAAAAATCCACTGGTAAGAAATTTAATGAAAATCTGTCAAGTGGGAGTCGAGTTGTTCCATACGGACTGACCAACCGAAGGACAAGACGAAGTTAACAGTCTCAATTCGCTATTTTGCGAAGGCACCTAAATATGTATATCTGCCTGTCCCTCTCAATTCAGATTTCGTACGTAGTAAGTACAAATTGCTTTGGGGGGTCGTTGTTTTAATGGCTTCTGTACGCTCACTTTGCAGTTTAAAAGAGCTTGGTCCCATGTTCTTTATTGAAAATATATAGCTTGTATTTCAGTAGAAGGCTTAACCTGCTTAGCGTAGGCAATATAATGAGCAAACTACGGACTGGACGGTCCGGGGTTCAAATTCCGGCAGGAGCAAGGAATTTTTCTCTTTTCTAAACCGTCTAGTCGGGTTGTGGAGTCCACTGAGCCTCTTATTCAATGGGTACGTGATTTTTTTCTCTGGGGCTAAAGCGGCCGGGGCGTCAGTTTGACAATTAAATTCCATCTACTCAGTACCTTGGTTAAGAATGAGTGGAGCTGTACCTCTACTCCTCCTGTATTATTTCATTGGCGTGGACAGGCTCAAATTTACCTTTATATTCAGGAGAGGGTCTGAGATCTACCCGAGACAAGTCACAGTTTTTGGAATTTTAGGAAGACCCTGCAGACAAGACCTTTGTGTGTGTAGTATTTCTTCCTGTTCCATCCTAATTATCCGTTTGCAGTACCTTAAGGCGTATGTCGCCCAGGACTGCCCGTGGTATATCCTGTCCATGCACCGTCCTGTTCCCTTTTCATGAACCGAGTAACCCAGCCAGTGTAATAATAACCATGATATGGAGCAGACTGGAAAATCTTCATTCGATTGCTGTTTGCTGGTGGCCATTTCCCCTGGTTGATGCGTTCGGCCATTCACTCGCCTCAGTATATTGTCGAGCGTAAGAATGGGTAGGCCTTCAAAATCCATTCCTAATGCATCTTTATAACAATGAGACAACTTTAATATGTTCACGTTACTCTGAATTGAAATGCAGAACTGAACACATTGAAGTGATGTAACCATTTTCATGTAATATTAGCTGGAATAATACTGTGATAAATATTCTGTGTCCTATTTCTTGCTTTACATAGTCTACCAAATTTACAGTTTGAGCCCTGCAGGTCATTTAGTCCGCAGTTGTTATCTCTGGGACTGCTAAACCGAGTTCATTGACGTTTGTATTGGGATCTACAGCACATGGTGTAGGACGAAATTTGGTTTATATCGGCCCAGTATAACTGATTTACTTTGATCTACAATCGAACTCTATCGGGACCTACGGGTATTCACCCCCATCCAGTGCCGAACGTTACGAAAGACGACCTCTACCGCCACCCGCTTCACGTCTTTCGTGCGTGGTGCTCAATTAAAGCACCCCTACATTTTACTTAGCCAGAGTCTCGGGTAGGCTAATCTCGGATGACGTACCATGTGATGTATTTTTTGTAAAAAAAAAAAAAAAAAATTGTACCCGAAAAAGTTACGTCATCATTCTAGTGCGGAGCGTTTTTAAATAAACTAAGTCTTGGTCATTTCAATTTGATGGTTGCCATCCCGTTGTGTTATATTACCAGTATTGTTAAAGTATATAGGTTTCCCATCTAACACACTATTCGTTGATTGTAATACAGCTGCATGTTTCGGTCCACTTGTAGGATCACCATCAGGCTGTTAAATAAAAACCAAAAAAAGAGGCAAATATGCATACAAGGTATACACTTCTGTCTTTGTGAGATCTCGTATGTTACCAGAAATTACTAGATGACACAACACAATACAGCAATTAAACTTTCGTAGTATATGAGATCTCACTAAGAAAGAAGTGTATACTTGGTATGCATATTTGCCTTCGTTTTTAGTTTTTTTACGGCCTTATTATGGTTTTCAGCGAACCGAAACATGTAGGTGTATTGCAATAAAAGAATAGTTGTGGTGGGCGGGAAGTCTGTGCAGGATCATCCAGGAGGAAAGGTCGGTATTTTGGTATACGACAATATCGGTCATTGTAAGAAGAAAAGTTGACATGAACGTGCCTAATTTTGAATGATTACCGAGTGAGAGCTGTCTCAATATAGAAATACAAAAACATTGTGATTTTTATTTTATTTTACTTAATTTTACCATAAAACTGTTACACAGAAATGACAGATTTGTTACAGTTCACAATAAATGTTCCAAATCCCACGGTCAACGTCACTTCACTTTGCACCTCTTGTGGGAAGATTTTGCGTTCGTCTGAGGCCATCCCGACATTTATTTTTGCGGGCAACAGCACCCAAAATGCGAACTAGCAACTCATCTCGTTTATCCACATTTCATTCGTAAACGTCGCCCTTCATCCAACTACCCAAACAAAATTTACCTGAGTTAAGTTTGGAGATCCAAACAGTTGTATCTCGGTAACCATTCAGAATTAAGCACATGTTCATGTGAACGTTTGGTCTCAAAATGACCGATTACCTCCCAAAATATTTACTTTTCCTCTGGAATCACCCTGTATATATATCAACACTTGTTCATTTCGGTTGCGTTTGCTACAGATCCTTGCGCGATCCATTCGATGTAACCACTAGAATTTTTTTGTCAAGAGTCTGTGCTGTCAGTATCGCAGTCGCGTTTAGTGGATTTACTGAGATTCAGCTCGAGTTACCGTACACAGTAATCAAACCACCAGTACCATAATTCGTCTACACAACCTTCGTGAACTAGTTTAATCTAACCGAATTCACCATATTAGGTCCATATATCTTCTGATTTTATTTCGAAATTAACAGATTGCTTAACATGAATGTTGGCATCACGACAGAGTGAACTAATAGAAAGTAACAGTACCATTACCAAACACACAGCCGTATTTACAATACAGAGAATATATAATACAAGACTCTGCCAATAGTCAGGAGCATATACCTAATCAACGTGGCTACGTGTTTCGGCTATGTGGTGTAGCTATTTTCAAGCCTTTCCGCATGTCATATCTTATGGTGTTACTAAGTATCTTGTCTTGAAATATATATTTTCTGGATTGTAAGTACAGCCGTGTATTGGTACTGGCATTTTTCAGCTTATATTTCATTGAATAAACACAGTGGTATGTACCTTCCAAATATTACGACTCAGTGAGCATCCTGATAACATATTTTTGATAACATATTTTCTTTTCTTTTTTTTTTATTTACTTTTTTCAGTCCTTCTCACTGGCGAAGAAGAAAATTGTGCATTACACAACTATGGACGCCCAGAAGAGAGTAAATGCAGCATTTTTGATAGCGTCGTATGTGGTGAGTCGTGTTCTTACAGTGCTAGTATTTTATATAATTTTTATGTATTGTAGATTATTGCGTTATTGTTTGTATTTACCCCAGCGTCGGGACTGTGGGAGAGGGTTAGGGTATTATTTTCATTTGTTTAGAACAGGAAGATAATGATTCTCTATTTTTAAAAACCAACAAAACGCAATGATTACGTTACGTTAAAATGGATCACAAAACATACTTCATATCAACTGCCAACTGCTACATATTTCAGCACGAACATAATATTTAGGAACATAGTGAGTTGATGCTCCCTAGTCTGTACAGACGTCTATAGCCGGAAATAGGGAAGTGTTAACAGTACGTTCACAAAACAATACGAAGTCAAATAAATTGCCGTACTAGCTGTCCATAGTGTCATTGATTTTTTTTAAGTCGAGAATATTATTCAACCTATGATCTGAGGCCTTTAGTTTTCGAGATGCACGTCTTTGTCAAATAGTGTAACTCTTTGTCAGAAGTGTTAATTGACAAGAGAATAAAACGCTTTGGTAGGTGTTCTGAAGATTCACTGTGTCAGTTGTGATGGAGTGATGTGCAATACAGACACTACGAAAAGTGCGTCATGGCCTTAATCGTCGGCTTTTGTGATAGTCGAGCTCGTACGGACGCGCGGGAATAAGCGGCCTCCAGACGTTGAGATGTTTCGACGTTTAGGAGCGGCATGTGCGTGAGACAAGTGCAACACCTACGGCGCTTTGAATGCAAGTCGCCCGCGGATTTTAGGGCACTAATGAAGATGTCATAATAGCAGCTGTGGAACGACAGACTTGTGGAAGGTTGTGCGATATCGCGCGAGAATTGGGACTAGCCCAACCGAAGGTTCTCTGTGTATTTTTGACGAACACTTGCATTTCACGTAGCAGACGACTTCGATTTCCACGCTGTTGGATTTATTATTTAAAGTATAAACTAGTAAAACAAGAGTAATTCCAATACAGCCGCAATATAACGAATTCCTTAAAAAAAATTCAACGAATATTGACTGTGGAATATTTCCGTGTCCACAGGTACATCCCATTACTTCAAAGTCATGACTCTCAGTTAACAGCAATATGCATCTCCCCTTCACAGCCCTCTCCTCGCACAAATACTTAATCCGCCGGAAAAACGGAGTACACAGTGCGATCCATAAGTTTTAGGACATACTTTTTTTAAATGTCAGAACTAGAGCGATCTATCGGTCAACCCACTAAATACTATCAACCAACATCCGTTCAAACACCAAGTTTTGTTTGTTTATCTTCGACATTGTACGAGTTACACGTGTCTTTTACAGTCATTTTTCTTTCTACGTCATGGATGGCGGAAATGGCAAAGAATTGCCATCAAATTTTGTTTCAAAGCCGGTCTACCTGCGACAGAAACAACAGTATTGGTGAAAAGGGCTTATGGGAATGAGGTTCTGAAGCGATCAAAAGTTTTTGGATGGTATTCTCGATTTCGAGACGGAAGGGAGCTGGTAGACGATAACGAGGGAGGTGGCCGTCCAAAATCGACTCGAACTGAGGTTGCTGCTGTTGCTGATTTGGTCAAAAATGACCGTCGAATCGCATCAAGAATGATAGAATGTTTGAACATTCTTCGGATTCTGAAAGAGGATTTGGGAAAGAGAAAGTTGTGTGCACGTTTTGTTCCGCACTCCTTGGCACCTGAGCAAAGGGAGGATCGAGTCACATCTTGCCAAGACATTATCGCGATGGCCGATGACGACAATTTTTTTTTGACAAAATTATTGCGTGAGATGAGACCTGGAGTTTTGCCTATGACCCCGAAACAAATCGACAGAGTTCTGAATAGGTTGGTGAGATCTCCTCGGCCGAAGAAACTGAAATTCCAAAGGTCCCACATCAAGACCACGTGGAAAATGTTTTTAGACTCTCAAGGCGTAGTGTACAAAGAATTCGTACCAGAGGGAAAAACAGTAAATGCTGAATTTTGTGAAGGATTAATGGATCGCCTCCTGAAGCGTATTCAGCGGGTGCGTTCTGCTGTCGAGAATTTTGCTTGTTGCACGATAATGCGCCCGCCCACAAAGCTGCAAATGTTTGCCAATTTTTGACCCCAAAAATGTTACAACCCTTTATCACCCCCCGTACTCTCCAGATTTATCTCCGCCAGACTATTTTCTGTTCCCCACGTTGAAAATGAATTTATTAGGACCCCACTTTGCGGATGTTGATGGAACAGCGAACGTCTTATTGTAAATAATCTTATAAAACTCTCACATCGTATTACGGGGTACATATACAGGGTGAGCGAAGGGTCTTGTGCGCCTGTGCAGTACGAGTGCTTCACCGTATTGGAAGTGAGAAAGACCAATACATCCAATTTAGGTGGTCTACGTGTCTTCTGCCACGTATTCACTTCCAAAACTTACTGTAAGCGTAAGTACTGTACATTGATCATGATTTGCACTCTTAAGCTAACGTGAACAGGGACTTCTCGCTCATTCAGTATATCAGGTCCAACGTTCATGGCGTGCACTGTACTTCCTCCAGGCAGAAGGCAAAACATGTGACTCGGTCCTAACCTTCCTCTTGAGTGTTCTTACTGGACAGAAAGTACTGTACAGTGGCGACAATAACACAGGCATAAGTTCTTTGTGAACCAAAGTGTCCCACTTACTTATAGAGTCGTCTGACTTGTTTGTGTTCGTAGTCAAGAACCAAGTGTAGGTCGCTCGTAGGTGGTCAGAGGCCTGAGTAAGGTATTCAAAAGCTGGCCATGTTCTTGGAACTGTGGAATTTTCATTGCTTTCTGATATTCCGATAAGTATACCATGTTCCTTCGGAAAAACAGGAGATAAATACGGCCACATAGGGAAACTACATGATACCTCGACCTACCTTGCGTAGAATTGTAGGGGCTAATTCTCCGTTATGTTGCTGCTTCACATTGCGTTCGGCACTCGTACTACCGCTGCGTAGTCTGTTCTGTGTTCATTTCATTTTGTCTTTACCCGTGAGTTACTTCTTTTTTTTTAATCGATAACCATTTGGCCCTTGTGCTTAAGAAGCGCATAAAATTAAACTGCTTTAATGTGTCCCTCAAATCTTAACACATTTTCAGGCGGCATAAAAGCGTTCTGTTCTTTCGCGATTTGCGTATGTAGATACTGGTGGATGTAGACATTTCTGCAAATGAGTGTTTACCTCTGATACGATGTATCGAAGGAAATAAACTGAAATTTTAACAAAGAACATGTCTGGGTCTTACATTCTCGCGTAAATTAAGTATAATTCTGCTTATCACCCTCAGGTTTCTTTTCCTGTTTGCTTAGTTTGGGGGAAGTTTATTTTTATTCCAGTTGTGTCTGAAAATAACCTGGTTTGGTAGTAAGTATAATCGGTATTTGCATAATTACGACGTAACATGTTACTATTGTGTTTTGATTTTACTTCCTTTTTGTCTTGCTGTCGTGGTCACACACACACACACACACCACGACAGGAATAATAGTGTAACTGAACATTCTAAAATAAACGTTATTGTTGTGCTGGCTGAAGAAATATTAGTATTTTTCCCTGAAAATTATCACAAAGCAAAACAGGTTGTCAACACTGAAGATTAATTAAAGGTGCAGAATGGTTTTGCATGGAACTGTTAACTGCCAATAGTCAAGAACACATATATCTAAAATGTGTCGAATCGAAAAACGTTAGACGGCCTGGCGCCGAGGCGGTTTTCTTGATCGGCCTTGTGTTAAAACCTGTTCGCGTCTTTTCCCCCTACACTTGAGGGCCGCTGTTCGAAGCAGACCATTTCTGGCAAAGCGAATGGATTTCAGTCTCTCTCTGAGCATGAGAAACGTTGTACCGCTGTTTGTAGTCGAAAATATTGTATTCGGGATTCGGATCGCGGGGTAACAATTTATTATCACGCCGTCAGACAACAAGGGTGACGCACTGAATTGTCGAAGTTTCTAAGGTAAGGTTCGTCCTATATCCTGCTATGAATACGTAGAGGGGGAGCAGAGGTATAAGCTCTACTGTTTCTTAACCTCGGTGCTAGATGGGCTGGGTGGTTAAAAGAGGCCGGCACGTGACGTGACCATCCTCCCTTATATAGCGGTGAGGTGAAGTATGAGTGAAACTATTCCTCTTCTTCCTCCTCCGTACCTTTGTGTCATATTATGGGGAGACCTTTATCTTTACATCTTCATTAATGTTCATTCATTTTTTATTCAGGAATTAAATTCTCCATTTGCTTGTTTCTGGACAACTCAGCGGTATGTATTTAACATCTTCCTAGCCTAAGCAGACGGACTTCCTTTATCCAATATCTATTAAAATAGGAGTAGTAGTGAAACATTGAGCAAGGTCAATAGTTTATAAATAACCAACAGATGCGTTTGAATGTTTATGATGTATTTTATTCGCAATTTATTTATTGTTTATTATTTATTGTTGTTTACAGCATTTTGTTGTGACACCGGAGAAACAACCTGGGGCATTATCAAAGCGTCAGCAGCGTGAATTGTGTGTAGTGTGCTCAGTAGGACATTTGTTTAACATGACACGTCGCGGGGTGTTTGGTGGCTGACTGTGGACTGCCAGCAAACAGCGGCCCTGCGATTGAAGTGTAAACGTGTTCGTCATTCGTTCTCATTAGCGGGGAAAGCTGACAGTAAGTGAATGACTACGGACGGGGCAACAGAAACAGATATTTTAAGACGCATTCACACAATGGCGAAAAGTGACTACGAGCTTTGCCATGTCTGTCCGTCCGTCCACATGGAATAAGTCGGCTCCCACTGGACGGATTGTCATGAAATTTAATATTTGAGTATTTTTCGAAAATCTGTCGAGAAAACTCAAGTTTCGTCAAAATTTAACAAGAATGACGGGTGCTTTACATGAATACACGTGTGCATTTATGGTAATATCTCGCTGAATTCTTCTTACACTGAGAAATGATTCAGTCAAAAATTGTAGAGAAAATTACAGTACAAATCCTCTGTTTATTTATTTATTTTTGCGAAAATCGTGCCGTTTATAACATATTGGGGGAAAAAATTGTAGAGTCGGAATAGGCCACAGATGACAATATGGCGCATTCGCTTTGCATGCTCGGTAACTAAGGCTGCAGGCATACACTCAGATTATGTAATACTTGTTGCCTCTGCTGCACGGCAACAGTGGTTACGCGCACACTTCCCAGTGTGTCCTCACTGGCTTTGGGCCCCACTCCGCCAGAGAGCTGAACATGAACAACCCTAAGAAAAGTCGGGATTCGAATACCCCCCCCCCCCATTTTTTAACCCTTCAATGGGAGCCGTTAGAGAATAATCGTTTTAGCGATTCCCTCGGGCTGGATGATCCGGGTTTCGAATCGCGGCAGTAACAAGAGATTTCCTGTGCTCCACAGTTGTCCAGACCGGCTGTGTAGCTCGCCCAGCCTTCTGTTCAGTGGGTACCGGTGTAATATTTCGGGCGTGAATTTGCCCTCGCACTTCAGTGTAATGTCGATGTTAAAAATGAGTGGAGATGTGCCTCTTCTTCCTCTGTATACCTTAATGGCGTGGACAGGGAGAACTTTAGTTGTTTAGCGACGCTAGTCAGTACCTCGGACTAGGCTCGTATAGTATATCGTTAGATTGTAAGAAGACAAGCCAGTGATTAGTTCGAGTGTATGTGGAAGGATGCCACAGTGGTCTAATGGGTGTATTCCTGCCCCGACATTTGCATGCAAATGGCGAAAAATACCTCAATATAGCTGTTGTCGCCGCCGAATTTCTTAAAGGGCATGCACAGAATTGTCTGTAGGATTACCATTGGAGCTAGCTGAGTCGGTCTGTTCGGTTATGTAGGAACTGTTGTTGACAGTACTATGTTGGCCGCTGTGCTGTAGGTAAGGCATTCTTTGCCGTCGTTATTATCTGTAACTTGGCAGGATAATGTAGCCTGTGACGTGCTGGTGGGTGGGTGGGGGGGGGGGGGGGGGGGGGGGGGGGGGGCCCCCCGGGGGGG
>Ga0123354_10011237_pt1 | contig 13818 bp, 10 predicted proteins | sample TergutLab28metaG_2_FD_97872 | JGI IMG/M metagenome (GOLD analysis project Ga0123354, IMG submission 97872) | Labiotermes labralis P4 segment gut microbial communities from Petit-Saut dam, French Guiana - Lab288 P4 | ecosystem: Host-associated > Arthropoda: Insects > Digestive system > Gut ... | reverse complement strand
GAAATATGACTCTTATGTTTATTGGACCGTGCATCATTGTGATAGTTGAAGAATAAAAGACCAACTTGATGTCACTTGCTATTTTATTTCACTTCTTATGTGCTCAACATGTTTCGGACATATTAATGTCCGAAACATGTTGAGCACATAAGAAGTGAAATAAAATAGCAAGTGACATCAAGTTTGTCTTTTATTCTTCAAATATGACTCTGTTATGCAAGACTGTGTAACTGAAAATGAGGCAGTCAATGAATTTAACACTGTCTACTTTGTAACATCGGTAGAGAAAGAGCAGATGTGTATGCACCAGCTAGGGGAACAAGCAACAATAAACCACGTATGAGCTGCAGTTTGCCCACTGATCATTTCCAAGTGACTGGAGAAGAATCCTACTAACCGAATAATCCGTGTCTCGAAACATGCCACACACACACACACACACACATATATATATATATACACCGTACATGTCATATCTTCTGAACACCCTTTCCACTGAAATGTTCCAGAACTGTTGGCGTGTCACACTGTCAGTAGAATGAATCTTTTATACAAGGCAGGGTGACGGCAACAGGGTTCTGTTTAAAAAAAAAACCTTACAAAGGACACTCTTCAACGGCTGGTAAAGAAATTTTCTACGAACGTGCAAAATAATTTATCTCACTGATATTTCCGTACCCTTAAGATTCAATACACCAAACATGAGTGTTATTTTACGCGTATGTCCTAATAATTTGAGTTATGCTAATTCGTTTTGTTCTAGGGACTAAACAAATAACACCTAAAGCAACTTAATCTGTTACAGTTGCAACAGTATTTATAGTAATGTTATCGTCATCATAAACTGTCTGCGATTAGGATTATTTTGCTCTCCCAAGAACACTGGAAATACATTTTTTCTCTCTACTTTTTCTGCATTTCTCGCTAACCTGTAAAATAATGGCTTATACCTCATCGTCTGCTGCAGTATGCTCTCTTCATTCTCTGCGGTAAATACGTCGAATTTACAGTAAGCGCGTCACGTTGCTCTCAGTTGCACTGCAATATAACATATAATTTTAAAATACTTAATTATTTCATGCCCAGTGATAAAGATATGTACCAGCTGCAGCAGTAATAGACTGTGTGTGTCTATCGCACGGTTCGAACAGTTTATACTAGCAACTTCCTTCATGAACATTAATCTGTTCGTCTTCCCAATGAAAGTACATTGTGTTCTCTCTTAATTTTATGTACAATTAAGTTAACCTTCACCCTCTACTTTGACAGTGGACTCCCAGGTTTAAGCCCTGGTCAGACCATGTTAGACATGAGGAGGACAAGGTAACACTGGGACAGGTTTTTTTCTCCCAGCAGTTCGATTATCCGCTGTCAGAATCATTCCATCAATGACCGACATTCGAGCTCATCTTAAAAACGTGCGTATGAAAGAGAGAAGTGGAGGAAACCTAGGAACCTTTAAATTAAGCAATGTTCTTTTAGGATATCGGGGAGCAATGGAGACAAATACATTTTCGTACATTTTGTCATCTGTAAAATTTAATTTCTTTGGGGCGCCTGCGTACATACGGTTATATGTTCTTGTAATGCCGAGGAGAAACCACATTTGTGCTTCTTCTGTCTTCATTTCCCCTTTTTGAGGCGTAAGCCCGTTCTCTATGTTCCATCGGCGCTCTATTGCAACATTAATCAGTACAAAATTTTACAACAGAAAAAGTCAAATACCTAGAAACAGATAATTCAGGAACACTTCCGTAATAAGATTAAATCCAATGATTAATGCCTGTAGTAAAAGTTTTATGGTTATTGTCGATGACGGCAAATTACGTGAAGATGCGAATTGTGACTGTTGGTTGAGTCTATACGAAGTATATATGAGTTACATAGAGATCGCAATTGCACATTAATGATAACTGGCATAAAGCAATTTTTACACTCGCATTATTCAAGTGATCTGTATAACGTAAATTTTGAAATGAAATGGCAACACCATATTTCAGTCATGCCAGCTGCTGTAAATTATCACCGTACGGGCGATTTGCACTGAGAAGCTAATTCAGATTCAGTGGAAATGGGAACGTCAGTTTTAAATGGAGTCCACACCACTAGACAGCAAAATTCTTTCACAAATTTCTTGCGACATGATTTCACTTTTTTTTATCATCACTAAAGAACGATGTTCGGAAAACTTTAATTCGAAATCATTCTCAAAGAAAACACATTTAAAGGTCACTCAAAACTCAGGAATGATGACACAAAATCACTTAGACACCTCAGAAGACATTTTACATTCAAGGGTCCATGCATCGTGAAATATATGCCCATAATTGTCCAACAAGATGCAACTATATTCAGTTTATTTATATCTGTAAACCGCTTTACATGTTTCGGGTGGTAACTCCAATCATTATCACGAGCTCATGTCACTGTATCCACAGCATCTCCTGTCGTGAACGTGACTGGACGGGAACGCAGTTCACGACAGGTTGCAATTACGGTTTTACTAATATATATATATATGTATATATTTATATACACACATATATATATACACATATATATATTAGTAGAACCGTATATATATATATATATATATATATATATATATACACACACAAATTTATTCAACCTCTCTGTAAAATCACATCACGTGGAAACTGGAGTGGCGCCAAGCAATGGAAAATCGTGTAGATCCCTTTCAAATACAATGCGGAGAGTGGGCAATATCTGAACAACTGCAATCTGAGATGGGCACGGTGGTGACTATGTTCTGGGATGTGACGCCGTGTAGTTTCGTAAACATGTACCAATCTTGGTACAAACTCGATGCCCCATCTTTAAATAGAAAAGTAACTTCTCTGCTTGATAAAAAGCGACAGCGGGTTCTTCCAAAACGTCGGTGTCTACCAAATTTCATGGTATTATATCGCTGAACGCATGAATTTTGTACACCCAACTGAAGTGTTGTGTAATGTAGCCTAATAAGTGCTGATATAGAATTGTAATGATCAGTTTGCCAGACATTTTGCTTAGGATTTGCACCGAACATCAATTAAATCGTGGCGTATCAAGGATTAAACGTCGTGAGACACAGTAGAGGTGTTTTGGGAAAGAAACCAAGAAGAAATGAATTTTATTGCACAGAAATTTATTGCGCTTTTGCGAAAGCAGATGGTTCCCTATCATAAAACCTCTTTCTATATCCGACTTTACCGAAATAATCCAGTTCCACTTATTCCAGACGTTCACTCCACAGGAATTTTCAAGAGGTAAGTATTTTTTTTAAGTGTCGAGTTTTGAAAATTTCCTAATTTAACGTCCACAGTTGGCTCCAAAATTATGTCTGCTACGTTATATAAGAATATACGTGACAAAGAACAGAAACCGACAATCCCATCTAAAATTATTCCATTAACTTAATAACCGTACATCAGTTTCGATTACAAAAGTTCTGAAACTAGACAGCGACTTCGTGAACTTTTATGGCTCACCGATAAATGCCATACAGACCTTTAAGTAGGTGCTATATACTGTGAAGCTCACGTTAAAGCAGCAAGAAGAGGCCCAAGAATAGTTCAATCAGCAAGATAAGGAATCAGTTTTGCAGATGGAACGAACTTCAGTGCAGTTCACTGAGAATTCTGGAGAATGTGAATGAAAGGACAAGCGTGTTTAGGAAGGATACAGACAACCGTTTGTTTTATTACTAATATCTGATATTATTAGTTTTCAACAGTAGTTTTATATATACGATTCGGCAGCTAACACTTCTACCACAAAAACTGCTGTATTAAAACTCTGCACCAATATACTGTCATCGCTATCACCACCTACGTCATAATCGTTGTCATCAACAACGAATTCATAAGCAACTTTACGCTTTTGAACTTTTAGGCATCTCCGAATCTAATAGGTGTGTTCTACTTGGAGCCATGACAAGGAAGTCAGAGCAGAATGAAGTATTTTGTCTGTGAGTACCCAAGAATGAACTACTTAATATGTGCTATTCACCAAACACTGTTAGTAATTATGTGAAAGGAGAGGGGACGAGTGGGATATAGAGCTTGCAAGGGGAAATGAGAAAAGTAGAGAAATTTATGTAGCTAAGGAGCAAGGCAACATACCAATCGCAAAACCAAAATTGACATTGGAAGGCAGATTTGAAATTTAACTTAAATACGTAAGTTACGAAAGTGTGTACTGCATTTATTTATCTCTGGAACAAATACCAGTGGCTAGTTCTTGTAAATATGACAACGAAATTTCGAATTTATAAAGACGGCTCGGTTTCTTGCCACCTACGCGACTACCAGCTTTCCAAGGAGCGCTCCGTTTCTATCAGTTCTATAAATTCGTTTAAGTTTGTCGTTGCAAATATACATCTTCGATAATATCCAGACAACTAAAACTTGGGGTCAAATACCTTGACAATATGAACGAAGCAATTTTTTGGAGCAGAGTCCACTTTGAGTAGCTACTAAGGTCGGTACGAAAGTAAATTCTTATATTACTTTTTTAATGTTTTAACGGGTAGAGCTTCTTGTTTCACCCATCAGATAGCGACACTGTCCAGCTCCACCAGGATCATCGGTGATCCAGTCAGTCACGTGCGTTTAACACAGTAGCAGTGCAATTGGCGGATGCTGTTGGACGCACGTACTAGGCGGAGAGTGGTGATTGAATTTTCTTTCGTAACGAGTCCACAGAGACTAAAGAAATTCCCAAAATTTTACCCAAACGTTCATTACCATATTCACAAGAGCCTGCCGAAGTGTCCCTATCCTGCTCCACATGAATCCAGTCCATGGCCTCCACCTACGCCTAGACCTTATAAGGGGTCTATTACTTCAAATTTCCCAACCAAAACGAAAGTACAGCACCTATTGAGCGGTTGCGACAGCGTTAAAGAGCTCGACATTGTACTAAAGTTGCTAGCAATCTTTCTTCGTGCTCAGATATCCCGTGCTAGAAACTGGGTCAAACTCCAGCTATTCAGGCTCACTTTCTAGTTAAAATGTAGGAAAGAGACTAAAAGCGGGCCAAGGAGGCTTCCTTCATCATTTTTATACTTGAACATGTATAATCATTCAAAGCTGCAAATCACAAGTAACTAATGCCAAAATCAGTAAGGAGAAACGTGTTAAGGCACAAACCTCATAACCAGTTTTTCTAGGAAAAGATGTTATTATGGACCCAGTCTCTCTTTCTACAAATACGGCATAAATGTGACGATAAGTCTAACACATATGAAAAATTAGGTACGTGAAAAAGTAGTTTATGACTGACGTCACTATGCTTTACTGTGGATCATTATGACTCTGCTCAAGAAAAATTACTGAAAGTCCCTTATACAAAACTTTAAAACTGTGAAACGGTTTAGAAAATACTCGTATACACTTCGTAATCAACATCTAATTTTTTTTCCAACTTATGCAAAATTAAAAACACTTAGATACAATTAAAATTATAAAATATTTTAAAGAACTCCTCAACATGTTTCGGATCACAGAGGATCCATCATAGGGGAGCCTTGTACAGTGCTTGGCTGAAGTTACGAAAATGGTTCTATCGTGTCCGTTGATATGGACGTGGTCGGTATTATGGGAATATACTGTAACGCGTTGTGTGGGTGTTTAGTTCACTGTCTAGAAAGGTATGAAGATTCGTAATCAACGTTATTAAAATAGAGAAGGCAGAAAATAGTGGCATAAAGCAACATACATCGAAATTTATCAAAATCTGCATATCTGTGTACGACAAACACGAAAATTTCTGCTCATATCTACATATAGTTGGAAATGCCGAACTAGTTTTAGTGACAGTGGGTCACACAGTAATTTAAAAATCCTATTGGTCTTCTGCTTCACTGGACATACAATGAGAATAGTTTCCTACGCCATAAACAATGAAATTGTCAATTGGAACTCCCAAGGACAACTTAGAAAAGAAATACCGGAAAGACTCGAAAGAAAAAGATAGAAGACGAAGCTGCAACAGTGGGAAAGACTTGGTCGGACCCAAGGAGAAAGATGGAAGAGATTTACCTGGCATTGCTTTGTGGAGGTCCTGAGTTCCGAAGTGAGCAACAGAAATTTACTCGATTATTGCTTTCCACACAGAAATAACGCGCACACACGAGAAAATTCGTTTATACTCCTTAAATAATGCCGAACAGTGAATAGAAACTTATTTATCAAGTATGCAGAATGGAATCTAAAATGACCGATTAGAACAAAATTTTAAATCATTGAATTACCAGGAAGGAAAAGAATGACAGATGAACGTAAGGTCATCACATAAATAAAGCAGTTTAAAACGTGGAAACGCTATAAAAAAAACAAAAATCCGTAAAATGCTCTGTCTCGAAAATTTTTTAAAGTCTCTGAACTCCACGAATATATTTGAAGAGTGTAACCCTATGTGCAATAATTGTGACGGTAAGTATGTTTTCGAGTGTGTGTATGTGTGTATGTGTGTGTGTGTGTGCGTGTGCGTGTTTGTGTGTGGGCGCGCGTGTTTGTGTGTGCGCGTGTGTGTGTGTGTGCGTGCGTGCGTGTGTCACAAAACATTTGGCTCATTAAATTAACTATGTAGTGCAGATGACGGATTAAAATGCAGGGGAAACCAAAGAGGCAATAACAAATCAAATCGACAAAAGAAGTGGAGCTTCGAAGCGATGCACACAATAACGCCCATCGTTTTTCCGTTTATAGCCTGCATCCCCTCTCACAGTCAACGCCAGTGTGCAAAGTGAGTAATCCACTGTGCATACATCCCGAACAACGTAACGTGTCACCCAGATGTCCCTCAAAAGAGACAATACAGCAGTCTCCTCAACAAGCGGGCTATTGGTAACACACCTGCCCCTATAGAATTGTCACCAGTGAAGGGAATGCTTAAGTACCGACTTGATTATTCTGCTGTATTAGGGGCGGTCTAACTATTAAGCGTTATATATAGCATTACAAAGAGCCAGCATAACGGATTCAACTTGGTTTGGACAAAGTGCGTCCTTGGGGCCAAAAATGTCAATTCGAACCGCCTAAACACATTAAATCATCTGTAGTTTGGTCATGATGATAATGATGATGATGATGATGATGCGTCTGGCATAAATGCCGTATCAGCAGGCCGCGACACCCGAAGAACACAAAGCTTGTACACCCAAAAGCTTGGATGATATTTCTTAATACATTGATCTATTTGGTAGTCAAAGTTTGGTTGAGATGTGTGTGATTGAATTTCTGTCATTTTACAGCTGTCACTATTCAAAATTCCTGTTCTCATACGTGACTTCTTTGCTTTCTTCCAAGTTTAAAATATTTTACTCGCGTTACAAAACTTCCCATACACTACATCTGAGATTTTTGGGTGTTCTCACAGCAAGTACAAAAAGTTGCGACTAGCTTCGTAATTTCTACTCGTCCGTTTGTCCAACTCTCTTCGGACGGATGTTCTTGAAATTTCATATTTAATGTTTTTACTAAAATAAGTCCACGGAATTCAGTTTTGCTTAAAACAGAAAAACTTCGCGCGAAGAACTACGTGTGTGTGTGTGTGTGTGTGTGTGTGTGTGTATACATATATATACACGCGCGCGTACATATATGCATACATACATACATGCATACACACCCACATGCATACCTACCTACCTACCTACCTACCTACCTACCTACCCACCTACATACATACATACATACAGACATACATACATACACATATACATACACACATACATATACATACATACAGATATACATACATACACACATACACATACATGCATTCATAAATACATACATACATATACACATACATACATACACACACACGTCAACGTGAATGCTATTTATAATTCAGACTCTGTGTTCACTGCGAGGTAAGAACAAAGGCCGTAGAAAAATAAAGCTCTAAAGATAAAAACATATTTTATCCTTCATACATAATTCGATTCTCAAGTTCAGCGTAACAAATTTTGTGACGTTTATTGTCCACCTCTATAGTTACAGAGAGATGATAAACCTAACTTCCGGCACATAAAAGAAACTTCATCGCGAAATGAGACATTTTTAGCATGAAATAAAGTATGCCTTGAAACTCGACATACGTGCCCTATATTTGGGAAGTTTCAGCTTTATTTATAGACTACAGTCATGATCGAGCGTAACCCCTTTCTTTGTGTTAACCGACCAGAACCAATGTTCCGTTGACGAACTTAGAGATGATTAACGTAACTGATCGAGAAATAAATGTAGGCGCAGAAGTTCGGCTTCGATTCCAGGCATCCAGGCAATTCCATCTTGGATTTACTGTAGATAAAGTAACAAGCGAGAGTTTTCAGAAAATGTAGGTGTTTCTTTGCCAGTATCGTTTCACCAATGCTGGACCCTCATATTTCCTACTTTAACCACTCAATCTATACAGTCTCAGCAATTGAGACGTTCGTAAATAAAAGACCTCCCTCTCTTCCCCACTACTTGAGCTATACAGTTCTCGATGCTTGCTCGTCCCTCTTGCAGAATAAGTAAAAATACATGGGGAATACTGTAGAAATCATAATCTTAGCAACTGACCAACTTAATGCAAAAATTCTTGTTTTATAATAAGTTTATTATATTCCTCTACATGTTTCGAACACTGTTGTGCTCATCATCATGAGGTCAAATTGTATTATACAGCATCTGGTATCATCACACCTGTAGGTGGCCGTCCGGTACGCAGGTTGAGAGAGGATTGCACACCAGACGGCCACCTACAGAGTGTGACGACACCAGATGCCGTATAATATAATTTAACCTCCTGATGATGACAACAGTGCTCGAAACATGTAGAGGAATATAATAAACTTATTATAAAACAAGAATTTGTGCACTAATTTGGTCAATTGCTAAGATTATACTCATATACACGGTCAGCAAAACATCAAAAAAATGTAGAAAACATGTTTTGTGAAATTCGAATAGAAGAGCTTCCTCCAAAGGGCACAAATAGCAATCGTAAATCTGTCCAGACAAGAACGTGGTGGCTTTAAAAACCAGTGATTTCGGGATAGTCACCACTGAATGATGGAGCTTATCGTCGTAAATAGCTGAACAGCATGAAACATTTACTGGTAACTCCTGAGGAAACGTCTGACTACAGCAAGTAAATCCCCAAAAAATTAAGGTTCTCCCGGCGGTGTTTTCTGGGACTTGACAAAGTTTAGTTTCATACAGCTTACTTTCTTTGTTGGTTTGTTAGTTAGTTAAGAATAAGTTTGAATAAATTTTAATTCGTAAACTGTATATGCTACGTCCGTTAAATAAACAGCGGATTTTTCCAAACCCTGAATCGCTGGAGTGCCTTCAACACAGTATGCTTACAGAGAAGTTGAATAAGGGTGATCAATTGTTGTGGTTTTGTGTGCAGTGTGGAGTGAGGAATAAAAGATCACATGGTCCCTTTCACTGTAATGTACACTTAACCAGCGCCCCACACTGTATACAGTACCACCAAGTACCAAAACCCTGTACAAAGATCCGGTTCTGTAAGCCACTCGACGAAAAGTTACAGTACTATGTTCCTGAACATTTCACACAGCAACTATAGGTGTAACTGAGCATAACCCATAATTTTCTCTAAATCGGTACTTTTAGACTATACCTGATAGGCTACAGATGTCTATAATTTTAGAGTGTGAATGGAATAAAGAATCCGTAGTGTGCTTTGAACTGGCATGCGTTGAATAAAGAACATTTAAAGCATACCATTTATATTCCCCCTCCCAATAAAATTGTTACTCTAGCTATTATAAACTATACAGTAATCTATTTGGTCCCTTCATTCAAGTTATATAATTGCAAGAGAACGAAGCAGAAAATTTTCAGGTTTCGCCTCCACGAATTGAAAATACATTTTAACGAGATGAAAATAAACAGTCTTTGTGGTACAATACTGACAAATTTAAAAGAATGAAAACTCCAATGTTATATCAGCTATAGTCGTACAAAACACTTCGGTTCTGCAGCATCTAAACAGCGGTACATTACCCACAGTGTTACTAGGTTTCTGGACTTCCACTGACGTCTCGTGTTCTTTTGTGAATAGAAAACGAAGGACAAAGCCCAGAGTTCGGGCGCCTCTGACCATAAGCCCCAAGTTCTACTTCGCCGACAATATTTTCTGAATTATACACAATAACAATGCCTTAAGCACAAAAGGCAATAAACATTCAAAACACTCTGCGTTAACTCTGTGGAGTCTAAGTCAAAATATCTTTGTAACTGAAGACTCTAATTAATCTACATTTATATGAAAATCCAGTATACAACTCACAGTCTGCCTCTACTAGAAAGGCAAATCGGTCATTCTTGTAGGGGGAATCAGTAGCTATTTACTGTAACAGTCTTGCGGAGCAAATAAATACATAGATAACACAGGAGATATGCGCACGTTTGAAATCGTACTAAGGGATGGTATGTGTGGATATATAAGCTCGTATATATACATACCACGTGTGTGTGTGTGTGTGTGTATTATAGATGTACACAATAAACTTGGGCTATATCAAATAAAAATAAAAAGCCTTTGTGTTTGTATATACAAAAATACAAACATTTTGATTTATGCGTCAATTATATTACTCTTTTATTTATATATATATATATATATATATATATTATTGAAAGGTGAGCTTTCATTTCAAAAGAATAGAACGCAAGTTGAATTCAACGTCGGAGAAATGACGCTCATCTGAAACATCTATAAAATTCCAGTTCCTTCTGCCTCATTGAGAAAAGAATACATACTCTTGTGGAAAGATTAACCGGTTAATGTACTATGGGCAAATAGCACCTGTTAATTACGCGGTTTATACACAACACACGAACTCAACAGTTGCAAACGTGAAGTTATTTAATATTCTATTTGGTGAAACCTGCAGTAACCACTGACCTATAAGGTTTTACTTCACAGTATTAACGAGAAACCGCTTCCTTGAATTCCCCGACTTGTTGTTTGAGGACACTTTATCAATCGATATGGGTACCGGGTCCATTTCCTCGGGGTAAAGCGGTCAGGGCGTGGAGCTGACAACCCACCCCCTTTTAGCTTCGGAGTTTAGTATGGGTGTAGGTATACCTGTGCCAACCCTCAGTGCCTACTGAGCATGTAATGGGGCAGCTTCACTTATAAATGAAAAGTTATGCAACAGAGTATCTAGAAATCACTGTAAAAAATATTGGTCCCACGGCAATCGCGACCCCGGGTGGTCCGGAAAATTTTCGGCTAATTACAGCCGAGTCTTTCCCATTGAAATTATTATTAAAATGCATTACCACCTTCATCATCATTTTTTAATTTTGCTTCAAGAAGTTTTGCTATAGCACCGAATAATGGCATTTTAAGCACGTTCGCAAAATTACGTAAAACGACTATTAGTTTCGCCATGTCTGTCCTTCTTTCCATCCGTCCGCTTGGAAAAACTCTGTTCCCAATAGACGGATTTTCATGAGATTTGATATTTGAGTATTTTTCGAAAATATGTTGCGAAAATTACAGTTCCATTATAATCTGACAAGAATGACGGGTGCTTTACATGAAGACCAATATAAAATTTTGAACATATCTTAATCACTTCTTCTTAGGATGAAGAAGTCTTTCAGACAAATTTTGTATAGAAAATGAAAAACATTTTATGTTCAATATATATATTTTTTTAAATCGTGCCGTTTGTGAGATAATGTGGAAAAATATTGTAGTGCCATGCAGGCCACGGATGAAAATATGGCGCATGCGCATTGCATGCTGGATAAATAAGGCTACAAACACACACTCATAATATGTAATACTTATTGCTTCCCACTGCAACAGTGGTTGCAAGAACGCGTCGCGATGTTACTTTATAGTACTTTGCCTGTCTTTTATGTTATCTACACCACGGATTTTCCCCTCGGTGGACCGGGTTCTCCGGTAATCCGGACCTGCCTTCCTCCTGCGTAGTCCGCATGACTGAGGGACTACCCTGCATCATTAATTCTGCCTTGTGCGATATTCTAACTGGAGAACTCCAGAAGTTACGTGTGTTAACGTTACTTAAACTGGCCCGAATTCCTGTGATCACGTTCCTCTAAAACGGACACAGAAGAGTGAAACTTCATACGCGGATCATACAGACTGAGGGTACTTGAAAATAAAGACCTGAGAAGAATTTTTGGAAGTAAGGGAGTGTGAACACAGGATGCTAGGTGAAACCGTGCAGGATAATATCTGCCAATCGTTATGTAAGTAACGCGAAATATTCAGAGTGTCTAGGTGCAGTGCCGACCTGCATAACGATCGACGGAAATATCCCTTCATAAGAAGGAAACTCATAATCCGTGTACCTCATAGCAACTATTTAAGTCAATGATCACGAGAGGGGTGGAGAATGTAGCAAACATGGAAAAAATTAGAAATGAGCACCAAATTTTTATTGGGAAAGCTCAAGAAAACTAACGTGCGTGAAGACCTTCTCTATTCTACTTCCCTCTCCTTTTCTTCTGCTTATTCTTTTCTGTCTTTGTTTCGAGGAACAGGTCTGCTTTATAGTGTTCCATCGGTCCGGTTTAATTATTTATATAAGCCAGGAATATTTATTTTCAGATAAATTAAATTAGCGATATGATACATCAAAACGATACGAAGAGAAGAAACTAACACCTTATCAAACTACTATTACATAAAATTTTTATCTGTTTGCTACATTGTGTGTATAGAACAAGTTACCAAGGTCAGGAGGCTGAATACAGTGTTCGATCCACAAGTTTTAGGACAAATTTTTTTAAATAACAGAATTAGAGATCTACCGGCCAACCCACTAAGTACTATCAACCAACGTAAGTTCACACACCGAGTTTCGTTTGTTTATCTTCAACAATGTACGAGTTATAACTTGTCTTGTAAAGTCAGTTTTCTTTACACGTCACGGATGGCGTAAATGAATAGAGAGTTGCCATAAAATTATGGTTCAATGCCGGTCTATCTGCGACAGAAACACTTGTATTGTTGCAAAAGGCTTATGGGAATAAGGCTTAACTGATAAAACATTTTTAGTTTGTTTTCTCGATTTCGAGACGGAAGGTAGCTGGTAGAAGATGACGAGAGAGGTGGCCGTCCAAAATCGACTTGAACTGAGGTAAACATTGCTGGTGTAGCTGATCTGGTCAAAAATGACGGTCGAATCGCAACAAGAATGATAGCAGAATCTTTGAACATCCCCAAGGCTGTAGTTCTTCGGATTCTGAAAAAGGATTCGGGAAAGAGAAAGTTGTGTGCACGTTTTGTTACATACTCCTTGACACCTGAGCAAAGGGAAGATCGAGTCACATCTTGACAAGACATTATGGCGATGGCGACGCAGACAAAAACTTTTTAACAAAATTATTAAGGGAGATGAGACCTGGTGTTTTGCCTGTGACCCCGAGACAAAGCGACAGAATTCTGAATGGTTTAGTGAGACATCCCCTCGGCCGAAGAAACTGAAATTCCAAAAGTCCCGCATCAAGACCATGTTGATAATTTTTTTCAGACTTTCAAGACGTAGTGCACAAAGAATTTGTATCAGAGGGAAAAACAGTAAATTCAGAATTTTATAAAGGAATAATGGATCGCATCTTTAAGCGAATTCAGTGGGGTTCGTCCAGCTGCGTTCTGCTCTCGAGATGTTTACTTGTTGCACGATAATGCCCCCCCCCCCCCCCTCATGCAAATTTTTGCCGCCTTTTTTCCCAGAAAATCTCACACACCTTATTTACTCCCCACCCTCTCCCCCCCCCCACTCATCCCCCCCACCACATT
>Ga0123354_10011236_pt1 | contig 13818 bp, 8 predicted proteins | sample TergutLab28metaG_2_FD_97872 | JGI IMG/M metagenome (GOLD analysis project Ga0123354, IMG submission 97872) | Labiotermes labralis P4 segment gut microbial communities from Petit-Saut dam, French Guiana - Lab288 P4 | ecosystem: Host-associated > Arthropoda: Insects > Digestive system > Gut ... | reverse complement strand
TTGTTGTGTACTGGTTGTGTACATGTTGTGTACTGGTTGTGTACATGTTGTGTACTTGTTGTGTACATGTTGTGTACTGGTTGTGTACATGTTGTGTACTTGTTGTGTACATGTTGTGTACTGGTTGTGTACATGTTGTGTACTTGTTGTGTACATGTTGTGTACTGGTTGTGTACTTATTGCAGCATTCACACGTGTGTGGTCTTTGGGTTGCCTCTTATACGGTACACCCTATATTATCAGTATCACGACAGTAGACATGGCGATATGTTGTCAATATACACATGTCAGTAAGCTTGGCGATATGTTGTCAATGTAAACATATGCCAGTAAGCATGGAGATATACTGTCAGTATCACATGTGTCAGTAAGCATGGCGATATGTTACACATATGTCAGTAAGCACGCGATATACTGTCAGTATCACACGTGTCAGTAAGCACGGTGATATGATGTCAATGTATACATATACCAGTATGTATGGCGATGTATTGTATCATAGATGTCAGTAAGAATGGCGATAAGTTGTCAGTATACAAATACGTCAGTAAGCATGACGATATACTGTCAGTATCAGATACGACAGTAGGCCTAAACACAGCGATATGTATCACATGTCTGTAGGTAGGAAGATACATGAGGCAGTACCCATCACAGTGTATTTCATTCGATGTCAATGGTGTGTAGAAAGTCGGTCATATCAAAGACAGGTCACATTTTTACTAATATCAGTGGAACGCTTGTACTGCAGGAAGTTGGCCTCTTGCCCCATGAAACATGACATCTGCAGAGCGTCAGTTCTTCGCAAGACTAGCAAGTGGAATTCCGAACAGCGAATGTTTAGACGTGACTGGATGTTCTCATGGCGGTGACTCTGAAGATAGCTGCCTTTGGAATGTGACACCGTGTAGTGTGGTAGAAATAAACTGGGGTTACAGAGAACTCGCTTTCTGCCGCAGAATACCAGACTACACGATGTCACGTAAGTAGAGAAAACTACACCGGAGGTTAGGAGCAAGAGAAGGTCACAGAATACTTGTTTGAGTCTTCTCTCTTCCTCCATTTTTCCTCAGAAAATTAAGATTTAATCTTCCAACATTGCCCAAATTAAAAAATAAGCGTAATAATAATAATAATAATAATAATAATAAACTACAATGTAAATGTTGTCATACACCAACATCAGCAAAAGACAGAAACGATATCGAAGACTCATAACTGATAGGCATTGGTTATTGAAAATGAAATTCCCTTCTCTTATACTACTTGAGAGGTGCGTCTGCAAAATTGCGAGAATAGACTATTAGCTTCGTCATGTCTGTTTATCCGTCCATCAAACCGCACGGAACAGCTCGGCTCCCACGGAACAAATTTTCACCAAACTTGATATTTGAGTCTTTTTCGAAAATCTGTTGATAAAATTCAAGTTTCATTAAAATCTGACAAGAATAACGGATAATTTACATGAAGACCCATCTGCATTTATGATAATAAATCGCCGAATTCTTCTTAGAATGAGAAATGTTTTAGACAAATATGTAGAGAAAATCAAAACACACATTTCATGTTCAATAATATTTTCCCGAAAATCGTGCCGTTTGTGAGATGATGTGAAAAAATATAGTAGAACGCGGCAGGCCACAAGACATTATGGCGTATGCGCATTGCATGCTGGGTAAGTAAGGCTACAGACACATACACATACACATACACACAGTACGTAACAGTTCCTGTTTTTCCACAGCAACAATTTTTACGCGAAAGAGCCTCAATGTTTCTTTATACAGGCATTCCCTGTTTTGAGTTTATTTACGATCTGCGCTAGGTAAAAGCGGACAGGGTTTTGTTCCTTTAGTATCAGAAGCTGTCTGCCATACTTCTTCTTGAGAATGACATCTCTGATGAGTCGTGAATCACAATTTGATCGGCTTTGCATTTGTTCTTTCTTCAGAGAAACGGTTATTAAAGCATACATTATGTTAACAACAATTTCTGCTCCACACTACTGCAGTCCTACCAACCCTCAAAACACAAAACAGATGTCACAGTCACAGGAGACCTTACTGCGCATCCGTGAACAAATCACTCTCCTGTGGGGCTAGTCAATCGGCAGTGAGACGCCGTTGACTGAGCTTGTGTACTGTGTGACCGTTGCATTCACAAATCTCCTATCTTTCAACGGATATTTTAGCTTTGGGAAAAGCCAGAAGTCGCAGGGAGCCAAATGTGGGTTGTAGAGGGCTTACAGACCTGGGTGATGTGACGCTTTGCCACAAAAAAAACCTGCACGAGAGCTGTAGAACGGGCAGGCACATTGATGCAGATTCGCTGATAAGCTCGCTCGGTCATTGTGAATGCGACAGTCACACAGTACACCAGCTCAGTCAACGACGTCTCACTGCCGACTGACTAGCCCCACGAGAGAGGCACCGTTTACGAACGGACAGTAAGATCTCCTCTGACTGGCTGCCAAGTTACATGAAGACCACGCGACCGGTTCTCGAAATATTCAAAATGGACAGATACATTCCGGACAGTCCTTGTATTACGAAGAAATCTTTGTTTCCGTTTCTTGATACAAAATCAATCATTCACGACCACAACGCAATAAATAAGGAAGATAAAATAATCACAAATGTACATATTCTTAACAATAGGAAAAGAGGGACTTAACTCTTTAAAAGCCGAGTTAAATCCCATCTGCCATTTGCCGGCAATATTAGGAGCTCACCATATTCTCCACGTTAGCAGGATAAGGGTTAAAGTTCCCACGAGGAACCGGGTTAGCAGGGTTGCTGCGGCCTGTGGTGGAGTAACTTCTTCCGGACGTTTCTAAGAAACCTACCGCCTTAATCCTCGGGGTTACAAGTAAATTCACGTACGCACAATTCTGAAAATTAAGGCGGTATACCCAACCACAAGCAGCAACAACATAAATAAGAAAACAGGTTTGAAAATAATAACATTTTTCAGCGCTGTGTCATTACCGATGAGAAAAGCGGAAAATTCCAGCTGCACTAGCCCATCTTTCGCTGCAGTATTCTTTGTCTCTTTCTCGTTTGTTGCACCAGAGAAATGGAGGTTAGCTGTTAATACCATCTCTTTACTTATATTTAAAGCGAAGCCGTGGAGGGCACTTCACACTGCCTTATATCTGCTATACCTCTGCCACACACACACACACTTGAAGTGGCAAGTTTGGCACCTGCAATTTCGCCACCGTGACCTTTCAGGGAATGAGATGTATACAGTGCAGGCCTATATAAAAAAAAGTAATAATTTTCGGGGATGGGGGAGGAGGGAATTTATAGTGATCTGTATTTTTTAAAATAAAGGAAGTCATTTCCCCCGTGTCAGTGGTAGAGCGGCGCTATACTAGCTACACTGGAAAATTCGCCATTGCGTAGCGTCGTAGAAGGCAGTAAGTTAATCTCCAGTGTTTCCTAAATTTGCTAGAACCATTTAAGATATAAATTTGTTGGATATATTTTTACTAAGTTGGGCCGGGATAGCTCAGTCGGTATAGCAACTCGTTACGCGTTGGACGGTCCGGGTTTCGAATGCCGGTGAGGGCGAGATTTTTCGCACCCACTCTACAGGCCCTGGGGCCCAACCATCCTCCTGTACAATGGGTACCGGGTCATTCTCGGTGGTAAAACAGCCGGGGCGTGGCGTTGACCACCAACCCCATCCAGCGTCGAAGTTAAAGAAAGAGCAGACCTGTACTTCTACTCTCCCTCTGGGCCTTCATGGTTTTTTGCTAAGGTTAGTAGCTTGCATGTGTATTAAAGAAAGCGGATATATTAACAAAGAAAATACTACATTTGCAGATTTCTTATAGAGTTGTTAGGCTAAGCAGAACTCTACAATTGTATTAAATAAAAGGTAAATCAGTCCCGTTACAAGCCTGGAGTGACCCACAGGGTTCCAGGAAGTTAAGGTTCCCAGATTTCATGACAACGGCACAGTATGGTGTTAAGGTTGTCAGCCTTATGCACCGGCCTTCTTTACCCCGACGAAATGCTCCTGGGACTCGTTTCTGTTAGAGGCTGAGTCGACTCCAGGGCCATAGTGCTATCGGAAGGATTTTATGTCAATGAAAAATTCCAATGACACCAGCTGGAATCGAACCAGCGACTTTCCGATTTGTAGCACAGCGCCTTAACCACTGTACCACCGTGGTCCTCCTACAATTGTAGTAGACACTCAAAAAAAAAACACAGCTTTGATATTCAAAATGTCAGCTTTATAACAGACCTACATTTTCCTGCAAAAATGCGTCTACAATTCATCACAATTAAAACCTAATCTGCGGACAATTTTCGACTCGGTCAGTGCATACTTGATCATTGCTTTTATAGGTGGCCACGACAAATAGTGGTAAAAAAAGTCTGCTGTGAAAATTATGAATGTGATTAAGTGTAGATTGACCTTTGGAAGAAATGCACATGGCAGTTTACAGCACAGAAATGCATTCAGTTAACTTTTAAAAACATCTGCCAGCACTCTGTAGCAATTTTCTTGCAACACAGCTGTAAATTGCAGATTGTATCGGCAATGTTACCTAATTAAAACGGAAGGAATTCACCCTACCAGCAAGCTGTTTTGCTCTAACCTTTGACCTCTTCTGCTGTTGGTAGACTCGTAATGTAGTTGGGTGCGATGTGAGGGGAGGGGGGAGCAGCTTTCTAAATTTGGTCATGCAAATCACACATCAGCAAAGTTCTGGATCTTCCTAGCGATATGAATCGAGACACACCCTTCACCAGCGATCGATACGGCCTCGATCTTTCACACTGTTACGCAAGATAGGTGACGTCATGGCTCCAGAAAATATATTCCTACCTTCTCTTGTTTATCAGCAACAAGAGGTTGTAAAAAATGCTCCTAATAGTGTTGCCATATCTGTATGTGCGCATGTAGAGCAGGATTACTTCCACGAAGTCCCCATCATTTTGTCTAACAACCTTCAGCGCAGGCTTCACAACCCTACGGCCCTCCTACCTCAGTCACGTGGCAGCAGCTGCTACGTAAGCAGACCAATACTGTCACCTCCGCTGCTCTGGCTGCAGAAACACACTGATCTACGTGCACACGACTTCGCGCAGTCTCTCGATTTGTGACGTCAGTCTAGGTTCGCTAACGTTACCTGCGCCTGAGGCTGGAGATTTTGTGGAATTAATCCTGCTTTAACAATCCAAGATTTGCAGAACGCATTTTCAAGAAATATTATGTTTGAGGGGTGTAAATAATATCTGTCGACACACCCAAATTCTTTATTAAAATGGGACAATAACGGGCAACTTACTTGCATGCGTTTCTGCCAACATATCGAGAGTAAATTGATGAAAACTAATCGGATTGGAAATGTTGCGATCAAAATTACTATGAAAGAGAGATAGAGAAAGAGAGAGAGAAAGGCACATTTCATGTCCGACACATTTTTCCATGAGCTGTACAGGTTGAGACTGAACTCAACAAAATCGAGCAAAATGACCAGTAATTTTACGCTGTAGATCCAACTAACATCACGTTTACCTCCATGTCTATCTGTATATGTTTCTTTATGCCAGTTGATCCCAGTGGCCGCGCTGTCGAAGGCGTGGGTTTAATTTCACTCGCTTTCTGGGATTACGGGTTCGAATCCCGACGGGGGTATTTACGCCTGTCTCTTGTGAGTGTTGTGTGTTGTCAGATAGAGTTCTATTTTTCGGGCTGATCACTCGTCCAGAGAAGTCCTATCGTGTGTGCTGTGTCTGAATGTGATCACGAAGCGTCGATAATGAGGGGACCCTGGACCAATTGGAGCTGTTGTCCCATGAAAAAAAGACGAAAAACGACAAAAAAAAGTCTGATCCTGAAATTGTCACAACGTTCTGCAGTGAGGTCTTTAGGGGTTTTGGCCACTGACAGTTGTTCGAACAAATAAGACAAGAGTTCCTTCAGGCATTATGTTTTTTTCTTTTCCAGTACTTCAGTGTACACAGTGACACCGTCAGTATCTACGAAGTAAATACGAATATTAATATTCATGAAATGAGTTAAATAGGAAATGAATGGACATAAAGTTCATAATGCTGCGCCCCCTGACGTCATGTGTTGTGCACTCTGTGGTTCGTGTAAAATGAATTAAAACTTCAAAGTTCTTTCGTCTAATTTTGTATGGATGTGAAACTTGTTCACTAAGAGTGAGCGAGGAACGTAGGCTGAGGTTGTATGAGAATAGGGCGTTGAGTAGAATATTTGGGCCTAAGAGGGACGTGGTAACAAGGGAGTGGATAACACTACTTAATGAGGAGCTTAATGACCTGTACTGCACACCAAATATTTTTCGGATGATAAAATGGAGAAGAATAAGATAGGCGGGGAATGTATAGCGTATTGGGAAGAAGAGAGGGGTATATCGGGTTTTGGCGAGGAAACCTGAGGGAAAGAGACCACTTGGGAGACACAGGCGTAGATGGGGGATAATATTAAGATGGATCTTCAGGAAGTGGGATGTGGGAGTAGGGGCTGGAACGAGCTGGCTTAGGGTAGGGACAGGTGGCGGACACTTGTGACTGCGGTAATGAACCTTCGGGTTCCATAGAAAGTGGGGAATTTCTTGATTAGCTGAGAACCGACTAGCTTCTCAAGAAGGACTCTGCTCCACGGAGTGAGTAAGTAAGTAAGTTCGTCTAATTACACTCATATATTCATTGTTTACATTAAAAATCTTCTCTGTCAGTACTGTACTTGTCCCAGAATGATAATCTAATTCATATCTTACATAAAACTTTCCTTAAATATCTTCATTTTTTAATATCGGTACATTCTATCATTTTTTGAAAAGTTATCTGTTCCTTTACAGTCAGTCATCCATGTACAGAATTTTCTCTTTCCATTTCCCAATCTCGCAACACTCTACATAAACAAAATAGCCCCACATCCAAATAATTGTCGCCCACAACTTCCATATCCCCGTCCTAATTTAAGCTAATTCATTACTCTAAAACCCTCTTAATCTTACTGTAGTGTCAAAATAAAATACTAGTGAAATTTTAACCCAAATATTCACTAGGACATTTTCCTTTGTGTGTCAGCACATCTAAATTAGGTCATGTTACATGTTGCCTTTGCATTTCACAAGAACAGATGCCAAATAAATGCCAAAAATCAACGTTGTCCAGCCCATTCTTTGGAATTGTGAATTTATAATTACCCTGTAGTCTTCAGGATGCCTTGAATAAGGAGGTAATAGCTTACAACGAAAAGTTGATACGTCTACCAGAATATATGGTGTCACGTTTAAGAAGATCATGACATTAATATGGCAGAGATCAAGCAAGACCACAAAAAATGGAAACTAGATTTGGAAAAGGAAGTAGAGGAGAAGATGTTACTTATGTCGACGAGAGAAAAGATGGAAAGAAAAATATGATTAACATCAAAAAAATTTTTTCAGCCCAACCTTTGTTATGTGAACATGGTCAAATTAATTGCCCACAACCTTAAACTTGCACTTGTATATAGGGCCATTTCAGTAACAACCGAAAAAAATCAAAGGATCAACAATCACACGCACGTCGTCTTCCTGAATGTGACGCAGTGCGACCTGGCAGATACATGACATTTCGTTGCAACGTGCTGCCTCCATCATCAAGGTTGCGGAAAAGCAGATTCCTCTGCTATATTAGAATTTAGCAGCATATTACACGGCGAAACGTACCGGAAGGCAACTACAGTCATAGCCACCGAGAAAACCACCCCAAATCTGAAGTCCATATACACTCTATTATGTTTTACCCCACAAATATGAATACAGTTTTTTGACTAACGCCCCCAAGCGCGTCATGTAATGCGGGCGTCTGCCTGCCACCACCCCCCAGGGCACGCCCACGCCTCGTTTAATGGACTGTTAGGTATATTTTGGGCTAGACCAAGACTGTAGCTGAAGAATGTTTTTCGAAGAGATAAATGGATTTCAAGGGAAAGCGACTTTAAAATGGAACTTTATCTTGAATAGAAACGTTAGAGGCCTGTCTCTCGAAACAGATGCGTTCGTTTAGCGTGGCGATTCCCAAAATGTGCGTCCCAGGGGCGCCACGCGATATTTCAAAATATTGTTTATTCTTCCAATTTATGTCTAATACTATATCAAACGGGAGCACGCAGTAGCGCAATCGGTTGAGTCACTGCGCTACAAGTTGGAAGATCGAGGGATCGATTCCCGATGGTGTCACTGGCATTTTTCATTGACATAATCCTTCCGGCCGCACTGTCCCTGGGGTCGACTTAGCCCCTTACAGAAATGAGTACCAGGGATATTTCCTGGGGGGTGAAGTTAGCCGGTGCGTAGGGCTGAAAACCTTACCGTCTTCATGTGTCGACTGTCTTGAAATCTGGGAACCTCAACCTTCTGGAACTCTCAGGGCCTGTCCAGGATCGTAATGGGATTGCTTTGCATTTCTATTCTACCAAACGGCTACTAAGTTGTTAGGACAAAGCGTTATTAAGTTGTTTTGACCTAACTTCTTAATAATGGGAAGTGCTAGGTATTTCTTTTGGTCTAGGGGCGCCGTAAAAAAAATTGCTGAGGCACTAGAGGCCTCGTGAACCCAGAAAATTTGGACATCGCTGGTTTAGTGTAAAAACAGTTTCCAAAAGTACATGGACATCCCACCTTTGATTTTTGATGATCTGTAGAAAGATTATGTTTAATTTTGTGGGGGGAGGGGAACAAAACGCATGTGTACAGTCTCAATGGAAAGTTCCATGTCCTTAAACTGTAGCAGGCGTAATACTTATGGGGACACGGGGGAAATACTTTTTCTCCCGAAAAAAAAATTAACTCGCACAACACTAAAGCAAAATCCTTGATAAGCTAAAGTTTATCTAGATGATATTTAAATATTCTGTGTTTTACGTAAATAACTGAAGCGGTGACAGTCCTTCTGCGAAATCTGACAGTCGCTCACCTAGTGATGAAAATCTCGGCCTTTTATGGAAACAGAAAGTATAATCCCGTGTTCGCAAGAGCCACCACTGGACCGTAAGTTGAACCATATATATATATATATATATATACACTCCTAGGTGTCAACCCAGCCTCCTGTAAAATGGGTAGCGGGCCTTTCCCGGTGGTAAAGTGCGGCCGGGGCGTGCTGCTGACCCTTCTAGTGCCGCAGTCATGGAAAAGTAGAGCTATAACTCTACCCACCCTCTGGGCCACACCGGACCTGTAAAGGGATCACTTTACCTTTACCTTTTTTACTCCTAGGTACACGACAGGTAGCCACATTATAAAAAGTTAAATAATATATACCCAAAATTGATGTATTTGGGTCGTGCATCTTAATATATTTCTATAGTAAAACCAACCAGATGCACCAATGTCTCAAATTAATTTTATTTTGGAATAAATCTACATGTTTCGGACGGTCCTTCCGTCCATCATCAGGAGTTCACGACTGTACATAGAGCAAAAGGCATATGTCAAACAGATACTGCTACTGCTAGCTAGCAAGGAGTAGCAGTGAACTCCTGATGATGGACGGAAAGACTGTTCGAAACATGCAGAGTTATTCCATAATAAAATAAATTTGAGACATTGGTGCTTCTGATTGGTTTTACTATAGAAATGTACCCAAACCTTGTGTATTATCATTGTTATTATTATAAATTTATTTCAAGGCAGCATGTGTCTACCAATGTTGGCCATTTTCAAGCCAATAAAACCAGAAAAGGTATTGCATATAATTACATTATTTAGTGTTATATTTTGAGACATCAATTTTACATTTTAAAAAATACATTTTACTTTACCGCTACCTTTGTTATGGAGGCTGTTAAAATTGTAATATTGGTATAACTAAAATAATGAGTATAATTAACACAAGAATTCGTCTCATTCCTTCAGGTTTCCTAAAAAACTATATTCTATCTCAAATCGTACTTTCCTTTGTGCTCTAGATATATACCATTATAATTATTCAGGAGAAAAAGCGATAAATGTGGGGGCGGATGACAAGGGGAGTCACTTCGAGTAGAAGACGTCATAAAAATACCGGTCTGACACTGGGAAATGGTTAATTAAACATGATAACGGAACTGTAAATATTAGAATATCTGTGTTTTTTTAAATTTCGATTTTGGAGGGCTGCGCCCTGCCAGGGCTTCAGCCCCCCCCCCCTCCCCCGCTACTGGGAAACGCGTCTATCTCATTATCCTGAACTTGCAATATGCGTACAGAGGACAAATGTAAAAATTGTGGATCGAAACAGCAGCCTTTCACTTGCCAAGAAACTATTATTACTATTATTATTATTAATATTATACTTGTTATCACCTTTACGCACGGTATTTACAATTACATATATGAAACAAGCCATGTTCCTGCGGTATACAGTGTTGCATCTGTTCTGTATAATTTACAATTTGTGCTACATGCAATGTTATTTCGCCCCTGCAATATGTTCTGTACCTTTACATTAGCACTTCCCGCAGTCTGTGTGCAGTGCCCAATATGGCTGTTGTCTGCAGTTCCTCAATTTCGTGCTTTCCCGTTTTGTTGCTCAGGTACTGTCTGGGTGATTTTGAGATGTTTCCAGTCGCCCCTATTTTTACCGGTATCACTTTTCTTTCACATTCCACATGCGCTGAATTTCTGTTATGAGGTCTTCATATTTTAAAATCTACTCAGCTTCTTTCTTGATCACTTTTCTGCCGCCAGGAATTCCAACATCTATTAATATGAATGTTTCTTGTTTATTATCACAGATTATGATGTCCGGTTTATTGTTAAAGATGGTTCTGTCGGTTCGGTGGTATTATTATTATTATTATTATTATTATATCAGACTCTATGTCAAAAGCTTTTCTAGTTCAAAACATGCATACTGGAAGGAACTGTTACATCACAGTGTCCACCAAGTTCTGCATTATTTAACAGCAGTTCGTTAGACAGCTACGTGTGGAAACCGTAGACAGAGGTGAAGGTCAGTTTCACCCTTTAACACGGCACGAAGGCACAGAAGTGCAGTAGTGTATAGATCTATACTATCATTACTTTCGGCACGCCCCAGGCGCTTTACAACCGGGAAAATTCCGGTACCACTTGTGCAGGAAATTGGGTGGGGTCAGAGGTCGGGTCTGGACGAGTGCGGAAAATTTTCATCCCCAGAGGTTTTCGAACCACATACTGCCGGGCCCAAGGACAGAGGTGAGGTTTGACAAATGCATCCGCTGCATTTGCTATTGATGTTCCGCTAGTTTAATTCCTATTAATGTAGTTTATTTATTTTTAGAACTTATGGTACACGTGTAATGACCACGTGCCTTTCCCTCATAACTGCTGCTGAATGAAATAATTCAATTTCATACGAATTGGTATCTACAGACAGTTTCTTCCACAACGCGGGGCTAAGCGGGACGGGGGCGCTGCAGAACGGGTGGCGCCATCTGTCACTGTGAGACAATGATGTCGTCCGCTCTGCGGGAAGTAGTCCCGTTATAAAAGGCCTATAGAGCACTGATTGTTAATTTACACTTTATGAACGAATTCCACTTTAAAGTGGACATTCTGTACAATCGCATTAAACTTTACTTCACAATAGAATTTTCTAATTCTGTACCATCAGTTATACGAACATACTATCATACGAGAGTCTGTGGTGTGTACTAAATAAGAATTATTTATAACAATTATGACATTTTGCTGAATCACCCAATTCGCTTTAATGTGTTCATCATCAAAACAGTGCCTTGAGTCGGTTCTTTATTTTCAGCCCCTTGAGGGCCCATTTTGAATTTATGCCTGTCACCATGTACTGTACATGTTATCCTCAACACACGGGTTTGGTTTACACATAGGAGAATCAGGAGGTTCAAGTATGGAATCGCTGTTAGTGTATGTGGGAGGAAGAATCTAGTTATTCAAAAATAACGCACGCCAAAAGAATGTTTAACGGCTACGGTCGAACTGTCCACACTTCTTAGTCGAAAGAGATAAGATTGATTACTTGTAGATGAGTTCAGTATTTGAGCTTTCCTTACATGCACTAGCCGTACACTTGACTAATGCCCTAGAGAAAAACCCTTCATACGCCGACGGCAGGTGAACTGATCAAGAGATTACTTGTTATTTACGTACCCCGAAGTTTCATTGCCGTGTTTACAAAGGGTCTGCAACTGAAATATCTTCAATTTAATTCACCTTGCATGTCCTACTTCATTCAAACGCATTTTTATATTATCCTCTCATTCATACTTTTTCAGCCCAAATTATTTTCTTCTCTTCATCGCAATAAGCTTGTGTGTAGAAACGCAAAAATGTAAAACATTTTCCCTGTCAATGCAATGAAGGCACACAGGGGGAGGTGAGGTATGACTCCACTCATTCTTAACATTGGCACAAGATAGAGGTGAATGGTTAACATGAAGTGTCAGCTGCTTTAGGAGTCTATGTGTCTTACCTAATTACTCCATGGTGCAGAGTCCTTCTTGAGAAGCTAACTGGTTTGCAGCTAGTCAAGAAATCCCCCGCATTTCACGGAACTCGAAGGTTCATTACCGCACTCACAAGCGTCAGCCAGCTATTTCTATCCTGGGCCCGCCCAACCCAGTCCATATACCCACATCCTACCTCCTGGAGATCCGTCCAAATATTATTCACCCATCTAAGCCTAGGTCTCCCCAGTGGTCTCTTTCCTTTCGGTTTCCCCACCAAGACCCTATACACCCACCTCTCCTAACCCATACGCGCCACATGACCAGCCCACCTCATTCTTCTCGATTTTATCACCCGCAAAATATTGGGTGAGGAGTACAAATCATTTAGCTCCTCGTTATGCAATCTCCTCCATTCCCCGTTACCTCGTCTCTCCTAGGTCCAAATATTCTCCTCAACAACATATTCTCAAACACCCTCAGCTTCCTTTCCTCCCGCAATGTCAGCGACCAAGCCTCACATCCATACAAAACAACAGGCAAAATTATAGTTCTATGTATCTTGATCTTTAAATTTTTGGATAGCAACCTAGAAGACAAAAGATTCTGCACCGACTGATAGCAAGCATTTCCTGACTTCAATCTGCTCTTAATTTCTTCCGCAATAGAATTTTCGTTTGTTAAAGTTGTTCCCAAATATTTAAACTCCTCCACCCTATCGAAGGTATTTTTATCAGTCCTCACACTGTGAATTCGTCCTGCATTCTGATCTCGAGACATGATCATGTAAATAGATTTATCAGCAGTTACTTCAAGTCCAGTCTCCCTAGTAGAAGCTAATGGAGCTTCTGCACTTCCCTTTCGAGTGTGCATGCTTCCTGCCAGTATATTAACATCGTCGGCATAAGCCAGCAGCTGATGTGTACCATTTAGTTTCAAGCCATCCCTGTTTACCTGAACCCTCCTACTGGCGTACTCTAAAGCAAAGTTAAAAAGCATTGGTGATAGAGCGTCTCCTTGTTTCAGACCATTCCTAATAGGGAACTTGTCAGACACATTCTTGCCTACCTGGACTCTATGAGAATCTTAAATAAGACCTCCCTCCTAATTGAATCATAAGACTTCTTGAAATCTATAAAGAGATGATGAACTTCCCCACTGTATTCCCAATTTTTCTAAAGTATTTGGCGAATGCAATATATATGATCAATAGTCGACCTGTTATATCGAAAGCCACATTGATGATCCCCGTTAATTTCCTTGGCATATGGAATTAACCTTGAGAGCAGGATGTTGGATAAAATTTTGTTAGTGTTTGGCATAAGTGCTCTGCCTCTATAATTACTACAATCTGTTTTATCCCTCTTTTTATGAATAAGTACTATGATCGAC
>Ga0123354_10011235_pt1 | contig 13819 bp, 10 predicted proteins | sample TergutLab28metaG_2_FD_97872 | JGI IMG/M metagenome (GOLD analysis project Ga0123354, IMG submission 97872) | Labiotermes labralis P4 segment gut microbial communities from Petit-Saut dam, French Guiana - Lab288 P4 | ecosystem: Host-associated > Arthropoda: Insects > Digestive system > Gut ... | reverse complement strand
GTAAAGTGCGGCCGGGGCGTGCTGCTGACCACTCACCCCCTTCTAGTGCCGCGGTCATGGAAGAGTAGAACTATACCTCAACCCACCCTCTGGGCCACAAGGGCCTGTAACGGGAACACTTTACCTTTACCTAAATCAGCCAGCTCAAGGACCATCCCGTTTGCTTTGTGTAATCAAGTCCGAGCGCTAATATAAGACATGATAAATGACGGCTTACTGGAAGAATCTTGCTCATTTTATGTAAATCCCTTCACACTTGTGCATCGGAACATAAGCCGATCAGGATATATCAGGATACACTGGAACTGAATAAACTGATGACGCCGGTCAGGGTTAAAGTCGCACCGATCACAGACCTATTACAATGCTTTCATGGTTCTAAATATATTCAGATTTTTGATCTCAGCCCATCTTTTCTTCAAGTACTACTGGCTAAATCTTCGAGAAATGGGATGGATTTTAATTTTGAAAAACACGTTTTCCATTTACTAGTGTTCCATATGGGTACAAGAACTCCCTCTTGGGATTTGTAAGGGCTTTGCTAAAAGTGTTGGGAGACGAGAAGAATGTGATTACATAAGTAGACGACATTGTTCTTCACAGTCCTGGGTTCGAGGATCATCTGGCAACGCTGGATTTCGAACTACATAAACGTACCTCTAAGTGCTTCACCATGAATGCCAGCAATTGTCTTTCTGCAGGCCTGAGATTAGATAAAATTCCTGATTTACAGTACGCTTTTGTAGGCCTGAGATAAAATTCCCGAGTTACAGCACGCTTTTGTAGGCCTGAGATAAAATTCCTGTGTTACATATCTGCGACAGCACATTACACCCGGATCCGTAGAGAATCAAAGTCATTCTTTCGTACCCTCAGCCAAGAAACCAGGAAAAAATAAGGAGATTTTTAGGTATATGCAACTTCCACCAGCAGTTCATCGTGATCTACTCGCAATACGTTGCGCCCGTTTTGATGTCTTTGCGAAAAGGGAGCAAGTGGAACTGGTCATCAGCGATGCAAAGAGCATTTGAAGAAATGGGGTAAAAATTCGCCTACAGCTTCTACCTAGGGTAGCCGGACGACACTGTAGATTAGGCCTGCATCATCAACACTGATGCGAGTGAATAAGTGATAGAAACAGTCCTAATGCAATAGGATAAGGACAGCCGGATCAACATCATATCTACGGCTTCGTATATCCTCACGCCAGCTGACCGGAAGTATACAGCCTGCAAACTACAGCTCATTGCAACAGTTGACGCTGTCCGGCCATAATGTCATTCTAAACACCGACCATAAATCCATAATTTATTTTGAAGAAATGTGTAGTAACCTCCAATAGGGTAGCTTGTTGTGCGTTAGAAATTGAAAAATTCGAACTTGAAATTCAGCATATTAAGGGCATTTATAACACCGTGGCAGACATTTTGTTTCGCAACCTGCCCAATTCCAGCGCCACGAATATTTCAAACCTGAAACAGCGCGACCAGATAATGGTTTATTCCATAGACCTGCACACTGACAGCTGGGTTGAAAGAGAACTGAATCTAGCAATCCTACAGAACACTGACCCTCGATTACAAGCCATAAAAGGGGACTGACATCTCTCTCAACCACGGGGACGAAGTGCCTAGTAAACAATGACGTACTGCACTGAAAGCGGAATAAGGAAGGTCAACACTGGAAGGATATGTTACCATAGTGCCTCGAGCAAAGAGTTAAGAAATTTTTTCCACACATCCTTGGGACATATAGGCAATGATAATTGTTATGCTGAAATTCTTCAAACGTCTTGGCAAGAAAATCAGAAATTTCATTGCAACTTGTGACCTTTGCCCCAAAACCAAGCAAATGAACAGGTCATATAATGTGGTAGACATGCATCACCTCCCGAAAAGTCCAGGGGTCTCAGTGTTGTTGATCTCTAAGGTAGTCTACTACCATCGCGAGGAAATGTCAGATAAGCTTACATCTTTGTTACATCATATTCTGGGAATATGTGAAAATATATATCCATAGGTCAGCCAAGATGAAGACTTGTTTCAGCAAACTGCTAAATCACTATTCCATCAATGTTATTAAGCCAAAAATTAAGCTTTTGGATAATGACAGACAATTTAGTTCACCTGTATGCCTGAGGATACAGAAAGAAAGTGATGTCACCACCAGATTTTTGCCCATTAAACATCCAGAGCAACACAGTGTAAGAGTTAAGTGAGAGCTATCTAAATTCTTCAGAATTTACTGCTATTACAATCATAAAAAGTGGGTAGAACTGGTTCCTCATATTGAGGAGTGGCTAAACAAGACAGTCAAGAGGGGCTATTCTCCCACACAGTTAATGTTTAGAGAGAAAAAACATGGCATCTTTGACAAAATGTTGACAGAACTCAAACACGAAACTTTAGGTAGTGAAGATTTAGACACCAAATTGGAAAGGACATTTTCAAGGATAAAAAGGAAAGCTGTGGACAGAATGAAGAAGGAAGAAAGGAAATAAAAACTTGGATCCAAATATGAAAGGTAGAGTTTTAGTTAAGATTCAAAATCAATCACACATTATCAAAGGCGTGACTTATAAATTTATGTACGTGTACCAAGGAACGTATATTATCAATAAATTGGCTCATTCAGTTTATGAAATAGTAGCAGACAAGGCAAAATTAAGAGGCGAAGTTAATAAAAGACAATTGAAGCCATACAGAACAGAAAACGACTCAAGCAGCCATCAAAATTTGAACAATGGAAATGGAAACAATGCACCAGAGGAGGATTAAACAAGTATGAGAGATGAAGAGATGCAAGTAACTGAACTGAACATAAACTGCTGAGAAATGAAATTATGTAAATAGCAATTTTGTAAAGCTATGCAGGTTATTTCCTCATAAACGCTTTGTTAACTCACCTTTCAGGAGTGCACAATTAAAGGTGACAATGGGGTAAACAGTGGCATTCCAACTATTCGACGTGCCAGTAGAGACCAGATAGGTACCTAATGATGTGTGCCTGTTGTAAAACATGAACAGGTAGAGTTTTGGTACAGTTTACCAAATATATTTGTTCATAAATCATCTGATCATATTAGTGACATGATTGTCTCAGTGTGGTAAATTCACTGAAGTAACGTCATGTCCAATAACAGCTGTACGACCATCACCCAACACCTACTCCATATCATACTCACTGCCGTAAAACTCACTCTTCAATATACAGTTAGCCAGCTGTTCCTCTTACCCACCTGCTTAACATTAACAGAGCAAGAAGAATGGCAGCTAAAAAACACCCCAAGAAGACAGTGTTTGGATCAGTTAAACACTTTAATGCAGTCAGCAGATGCCCAGATTCACTGCAAGAGTTCTTCTTTTGTCTGTGATTTTACCAGTAGGACATGTCCTGCATATGCCCCAACAAGAAGCAGTTAAATGTTGAGATATTTGGTAGCAATGCAAGCCAGGCTTATGGACCATCAAGAGTGCAAGACATGAGGGAATAGGTGTCATGACAGGTGGGAGTAAGCATGGAAGTGGTTCACAAGAAGTGATACCTCGCAGTTCCTGGAAACATTAAAACGCTTGTAGCGGCATAAAAGTTGATAATTTGGCATATGTTGATATAGAATTCTTATTCAATATATCTAATATAATAACAACCTGAATTTTGGCACACCTTATGCTGGGAATCCTGCGTACATGCTGCTGTGCACTACATGAATAATTACAGTACATTATGTATAACTACACATATATTGTAGAGCTCTCACAGTACCCACAGGTAAGATTGTTGCTGTCAAATATAGCTAACCATATGTACAATAATTACAGTGCTCTACGTGTATACATGCATACTTAAGTTACATATGTGTTACTCTGCACTGCATGTACACTTGCTAGTGTGAGCTGTTTACGATATGCATAAATAGGGCCCAATTGCTTATCTTTTCTGTCAACTACCTACCTGTATACTTGCTATTGTGAACAGTGCACTACATGTATAATTATACTATGCTCTATGAAATAACTACTTGTGTACATGTAGTCATTACCATGCACTGTACACTACATACATGTACATGTAGTCATTACCATGCACTGTACACTACATACATGTACCCTTGTTACTGTGCACCATAAACTGCCTACATATATCTTTATCGTTGCACCGTGCATTTCGTAGAGTCATTTAATTAGCACACCAACTAATGCACATATATAAAATTTTTTACATTAAAACATTTAAAATCGCTCCAACATGTTTCGATCCTAAGATCATCTTCAGGGAGCTACACTGTTCCTTGCTAAAGTCACATTTTTAAAAACATTTACTGATTAATTTCCTTATATTAACTTGGTGCTGTGGCAGCATGTCCGTAATATAAAATATATTTATTATGTACATTGTCAAAACAATATAGTAAGATTAGTAATATAGTAATAATTGAATTTTGTACACAAATAATTAGGCTATCTGGATTGAAGCAAGGTTTATGCAGATTTAATAACTTTAGCTTGGTATTCTTGTAGCTGTTGTTCAGTTTTGCCTGTTGGGCATTAACTTGCATAAACTTTGCTTCAATCCAGATAGCCTAATTATTTGTGATCAAAATTCAATTACTATTATATTATCTAATCTTACTATATTGTTTTGACAATCTACTTAATAAATATATTTTATATTACAGACATGCTGCCACAGCACCAAGTTAATGTAAGGAAATTAACCAGAGAATGTGACTTTAGCAAGGAACAGTGTAGCTCCCTGAAGATGATCTTAGGATCGAAACATTTTGGAGCGATTTTAAATGTTTTAATGTAAAAAATTTTATGTATGTGTATTAGTTGGTGTGCTAATTAAATGCCTATATGTAGTTATTACTGTGCTGTAAACAGTACATACATGTATACTTACTACTGTGTACTCTACATTCCTTGCCCATACGTATATTTGAGGCTGGACACTCTATATTACCCATATTTACATTTCCTACTGTTTTCTATACACTGCCTATGTGTGTATTTGGTACTGTGCTCCTGATACAGTATATATATATACTGTGCACTATACATTGTCTACAGGCACACTTTGTATTCTTTTCTGTTCACTACCTGAATGTACATTTATTATTGTGCTCTGTCCACTTTATGCTGTGCAGTATACTGTAACTGCATATGTACTTACTACAGGGCAGTATACACCATGTGCATGTGTAGTTGCTACTGTGCTCCATACACTAAATACACGAGCACATGCTACTCTGATTTGTACACTTTCTTCTAATTTCCCATTTGAAATGAACCATGTTGTCTCGCTGCTTTTCCTGCTTCTTATGAAGATGACAGGAATTTATTTCAGCTCTGTTTTTTGTAACATCTTCTGTTACTTCTGTCTGTAAATCTCTCACATTGCATGAACCTGATGAATGATAAACAGATATGACACACAAGTTGTTACACATACTTTTCAGATGTGTTTTCTAACCCACTCTCTATAACCTTTCCATAAAGACCAGATGTAACCCATGACATATTTAATTAATGTAACAAATACTGTACAGTTGAAGAATAAACAACCAACTAGATGCCACTTGTTATTTTATTGTACTTCTTATAGGCTCAACATGTTTTGGGCACTACTATGCTCATCATCAGGAGCTGGCGACTATAATATTATTTACTACATTGGTCATTTCGTTCTTGGTTTGCTGTATGTTGGAGGTTAAGTGCGATTAGGCTGGAGTAGTATCCGGTCTGCAGGCTAAAGCCTGCAGCCCAGACACTACTCCAGCCTAATTGCATCTCAACAATGTGTACACAGCAACAGGTATTTGTCATGCTAGTTATGTCAGGATGACCTTGCTAGCAAACAGTCAACATAACTAGCATGACAAATACTTACTGCTGTGTATACAGTGTTGAGACTCCTGATGATGGACAGTAGATCTGTCCGAAACATGTAGAGTTCTTTAACAAAATAAATTTGAGAAACGGTGTGTCTTGTAGGCTTTTATTATAAGAATCTATTATTCAAGTTACTGAGTTTCAACTGGAATGACTTGTGACACTTATTGCCCTTAACAGTAGTCTCTCTACTGCTACCATACATATGGCAACATTATGTACCTAACATTATGTACCTAACATCCTCTGAAGCCAACAGCTATGTAATGTTTGTCAACATTACAACTTTAAAATATACTTTTATCGTCGTGTATACTAACCTTGTTTATAACTAGGACTAACAGTATTCTTCTAGAAAGAGCATATACCTACCCATTTAGATTTCCAAATCAGACTGTCAGCAGATTTATTTTCTGTACTAATTCAATCATTAAGAAATTAGGCACACTGTAAGACAGCTAAATGAGTAAAAGCCCATATAAACGTCAATGGAAAGAAACAACACCACATTCTCGTCCTGCCACTTTAAGATGCTGTGGCAATTTAGGTGGTGAATGAAACATGGACTCATATATGTGAAACATTAGCAAACCAGATCTTTTTAATGTACTGCTGCATTGTAATGGACTTCAGTGTATCCAATTGAGATTATCAGTATAAGAATACATTTTAACTCCTTTTTGTAAGAGAAGACAACGCTGGTTATTAACTTTATCATCAGTAACAAGTAAGTTTATCGACCCGTTACGGGTTAGGGGTCCGGGGTTCGAACTCCATGCGGGCAAGAATTTTCGGACCCATCCAGACCGGCCTGAGGCCCACGCAGCATCCTGTAAAATTGGTATCAGGTTCCTTTCCCATGGGTAAAGCAGCCGGGACGTGGTGCTGACCATCCACACCTGTTCTAACTCCGGTGTTGAATAGAGGTAGAGTTATGCCAGTAAGACTCATACGTGCCTGCTTTGCAGCTAACGGTACAGCCTTTCCGTTTTAGCCGGTATATTTTGTTACCGTTGGATCACCTAGAACAAAAAAATGTATTAATATTGTAAATATCTGTCAGTAACTTTAACTGCCTCTCAGAAGACGGATTATCGCGACAGAAACATCGGTGATACAACAGAGAAGTGATACATGTAACTTGATGTCTCCTGTGATAGTTATTTAAGGTGCATGTCCTCCTTTAAGAATTGTTTAAAATTGTGGGGTTCCCTACTTCTGGGTAGGAACTATAGTCTCTTTTCTTGGCTCCACCATACGTACGTATTTGTAAATCCGGTCTGTCAAAATTTCCGTCGCTGAGTAAATTAATGATATGCCTTCCGGTACTCAGTTCTTCCTGCGGTTGCTGCAGCACTTCCTCTAGAGGAGTCGTTGTGCGATGCGCAGTGCTGAGGTAAGGTACTGTGTGTATAATATGACGACAGCGACATGGCCAGGTAAAACACCTGGTTCTTTTGCGATATCATCTGACACTTCTGCAAAAATGTCTCTGACCATTTAACTAACTAAAGAAGTAAGAAACTAATTATTTTACTAACAAAGTAACCAAACAACCAGCCAAACACACAACCAACAAACGTCACGGAACACAGCCCTACTCACAAGCCCACAATTACTGAACCCCAGTCAATATATTCCACATACTTTATGGTACAGTACACTCCGTGCCACTGTAGCAGGTTTTACAGATACTGACAATAGAGCTGTCACCAGGGTGCAAGAAGTTTTCTTTTTTTTTTATACTTTATATCTGACTTGGTATTTAAAACTGAATAAAATAGAGAATTGCTCAGCTCCGGCAGCAAATAAATATTAAGGCAATATATTGTCTTAGGTAAATTCTTTATTTTTCCAACTAATGCACACAAATTATATTAAATGACCACTAAAACATTTAGAATTATAAAAGTTCCCAACATATTTCGGTTTACATAAACCATCATCAGGGAGCTACATCCTGTGCTTAGCTAAAATTACATTTCTGGTTCCAGTACACGTGTCGCTATAGATGTTTTCAGTGTCATGGCCGCACATGACACTGAAAACATCTATATCTCCAACCTACAGCAAACCAAGAACGAGACGACCAATGTAGTAATCTACATCATAGTCGCGAGCTCCTGATGATGGACATAGTAATGCTCGAAACATGTTGAGCTATAAAAAGTACAATAAAATAACCAGTGGCATCTAGTTGGTTTTTATTCTTCAGTTATTGGTTAGTAAATTACTTCATTAAAGAAAGTTAACAAATTTGTCTTTACATTGGGTAGGCTGTGGGTCAAATTTGAAGTGCGAACTTATGTTCCAGTTGTTATTGACAGAAATTATTACTGACAGGGGTAAAATGTAATATTTTTTTTTTTAAGTTTTTCTGTTTTGTCACGGATATTCACTAGGGTGAGAAGTTTCCGTACTTCACAAATTAAAAATCAGATTTAAATTTCAACAAAGCTTTAAAATTAATTGTACACCTCATGGCCAATGATTTAACTTCTCACATCGCTTGTATAGAATTTATTGATAGAAAGGTAAAGAAACAAAGTGACGGTAAGGTCACAACATTATTTTGGTGCAGCTAATTTCCGGAAACGGAGTGTACCACGTTCGTGGTATGGAAGAAGTGGCGATGAAATTAATTTTCAGTGGAGTGAACAGCATTATGGTCTATGTGCACGTAACGACTACTGAACCGTGCGACCTGCTCCTCCACCTCAGGGGGTTCCCCGCCCGCCCACTGCAGAAATGGAAATCGACTGGCGGTCTAACCCAGCAAGGTTTCACCTGCTGCAGTGTGGGTAGAGTCATAGCGCCGTACAGCACTGTCTTGAAATCAAGAAATTCTGATTATAGAAAAGCAGGGCAATATACACGTACGTTCAGTCTATTTCACCCTTATTCATACGTAAAAATACTTCACTCAGATGCAGTTATTCACAGAGATAAATTATAATGTGAATACACGATCATTATTTTATCTGACAAACTTCGTCCACTCTTTATTCAGAATGATTTACGTGGCGGCTAGCAGTGCAGCGATCGGCGACATTCCACTGTATCTTGAGTCGGGATTCGAGCTGTGTGCTTCAGTATACTGCAACTCAGATGAGGTTTTTTTTTTCCAACGTCGTCTAAAAGGCGGTGGAAAAGTTTTTCTTAGTATTGCACAAAAATGCCTTCTAAGAAAGAGATTTTTCATTTCAAGTCGATGTTGTGTTGCGTTTTGTAAGTTCAGTCAGTCGGAAGGAAGTAACGTGCAACAATATTTGGCGAGTTTGTGAGGAGACTGAACGAGAAAGTCATGGCCAGCATTCGTCTGTGAAATTCTGAAAATGAAGAAAATCTTCGTCAGATTAACTTGTAATTTTATCAATGAAAAGCAAGCCAGCAATCCCATTAAAATTATGGACAGACCCTGAGCGTCTGTCCATAATAGTAATGGGATTGTAATTGTCCAGGATGTTGAGGCTCGCAGATTTCAAGACAATCGGCACATGAAGTTGGTAAGGTTGTCAACCCTAGGCACCGGCCGCCTTTACCCCCAGGAAATATTCCTGATACTCATTTCTGTTACAGGCTGAGTCGACCCCAGGGCCATAGTGCGGCCGGAAGGGTTATGTCAATGAAAAATTGCAATGACACCATCGGGAATCGAACCCGCGACCTTCCGGCTTGTAGCGCAGTGCCTCAACCAACTGCGCCACCAGCAGCGTGCCCCCAATTATATTAATAGTCGACTTAATTTCAAGTGAAATTTAGAATTAAGGAAGGAAGTAACGTAACAAAAAGTACGAATATACACGTACAGGGGAAACCGGTATAATAAGAAACAGCCCGCACTTTGACGCCTGACATAGACCTAGTTCATTAGCAGATTTAAAGGACAGCGGTTAAGTACAGGATTCATGCTAAACTCCACGCTGCAAAATGCTTCCTTTCAAAGGGACGAACGGTTAGGTAGTCAGCGGATTGCCTACTATTATGGAACTCAAAATTCGTTACCCTGTTTAAAAGAGTTTGCCAATAATGCCCATCTAAAGCCATACAAATCCACTACTGATCAATGCAAATTATGCCTTCAGACTCCCTTTAAATGCCCGTATTCATATACGCTTAGGTCATGCAAGAAACATCTCTTTAGGAACTCAACAGAATATTTTGTACGCATTTCTCATCTCTCATTCAGTGTAATGGCTAGGTTACGGTTTGTACGTCCAAGGGATAGTGGTTCCATTGCAGGCTGGAGCAAAGAAAGACCGGTGTGACACTCAGCCCCCACCACAGGCAAGAAAATACTGCACCGCAGGACCAAACACGGGCCCAGACCTACCGAAACCCACGGGGCATGAACCTACTCGGCACGTACTGTACACTACATTGTCATAGACACACAGGATAACACATGCTATATGCATGGGTCTTTACCATCTGCACACACACCCACCGACTTTGTGTAAACGAGATCTCTTCTCCTTACCTACACTAATACTAATAATTGTTATGTGTTATATCATATCTATATAGCTTCTCTGACAAATTGTATCCAACTTGATGATGGCCACAGCAACATTGGCCGAAACATGTAGTTGATAAGTAATATATACCTGATAACATAGTTGTGTTATGACTGCTGTATCCTTATAGAATTATTACCTTAAGTTCTACCAAACACAACGGGGATGACGCTCCTTTAAGTCGAAATCTCTTGCAATGCGTCAAGACTGGACCTAGACACCACACAACAAACGTCAATAGACCTTTAACGACTATTAGCATCAGGACTAGAGCGAATCATTTATGTAATCGATTTTCGCACCTAGTGGAATTGGACAGGTTTCCTTCCAGTGTTATTAGTGCCACTTATTTTGTATGACAGCTAGTTTGGATGCAACTGAACGGAGTTTACTTGGTTTGTGTGTCGTCTATGAAAACTCAGAGGCCCAGATGGCAGGTGAATCGGGAGAAGAGCATAATGTGACCGCGTGTTGAGCGCGATTTGACGCCAGCTGTTGTGCAAGGTGTCCTTCAAAAGGTGCTGTATTTATACAATCAGCGCATGATGTAAATACTAGCTTTACAGCTGCCATTCCCTCCCTGATAGTACATTCGAAACTCGACAGCAGTTAATTGAAACTGAAGGTGCAAAATAAAAAAGAAACAACTGTCCCAAATCCAGCACCAACTTAGTTTTTGCGATTAAATCTATGCCTAAAATGTTCTGTATATTCTGTTTTCAAAGCGCCAACTGGCACTCTTCGGCTACCCTGACTGAGGCTTTTCCGTGCTTTTTCCTCAGTTGTAAGGCAAATGCCAGGGTATAACTCGTAAAGAAGGGGGCACGACCCGCACTCTTCCCATTAGGCGACACTTTTTAGGCAGTTAATTCATCGTTAATCTTAGTTTGGCCACTCTGGGTTCGAATCTCAGAAAGCCTCACAACCAAAGTTGTTAATTGTGTTCTTCTGTGTATTGTTTGTGTGTAAATGTGTACTGTACTCTGAAAGAAACCACCCCGTTGTGTTTTGCAATAATACAGTAATTTCTCCAGTTAATAAAGCAACATATATTGGTAATCAAATATTTAAAATTCGGCGACATGTTTCTGTTCACTGAACCATCATCAGGCCAAATACCAAAACCGGTACATTCAGCGAGTGCGCACACCATAGTGAATGTAGCAGTACTGGGTTTTGATATTTGGTCTTATGATGGTTCTTCTTCTTCTTCTTCATCTTCTTCCACTGACACTACAGCCCACTGTGGGCTTTGGCCTGTCGAATGTCCTTCCATTTTTTCCTATCTGCCACTAACTCTCTCCATCTTCTCACTCCCAGCACTTGAAGATCTCTTTCTACTTCCTCTTTCCATCTTTTCTTGGGTCTTCCCCTTCTTATCATCCCTTCCAATTCTTAAATAAAAATCTTTTTGGGCATCCTGTCCTCATCCATTCTCTCTAAATAACCTAACCAACTTATCCCTTACCCCTTTATCCATTTTACTATATTTTCTCCTTTACTCATCTCTTCTCATTTTCAATTCATCCAACTTTTCCATTCCCCATTTTCATATTTAGAACCATATATTCTTCTAAATATTTTCCTTTCAAACATTAACAAAACTTATTCTTCTTACTTCTGATGATGATGGTTCAGTGAACCGAAACATGTTGCCGAATTCGAAATATTTGATTACCAGTATATGTTGTGTTATTGACTGGGGAAATTACTGTATTATTGTGTACTGCACTACTGCCACCGGGTGCCAACCCAATTGCAGTTAACAAATATATCAGTATCAATATCAATGTCAATAATATGGCGACTTCGGAGCCTCCCATTCATAAGAAAAGAATACACCCAAGAAAATCAATGTATTTAGCCTGACAGTCTGATTTAAACAGTAATCTCCAAATACTGTCCCAAAGCAATAACACACTTTAACTGTCCATCGAGCATGTGAATATAAAAGTTACTGTCCTGTAGATGTTGGAACAGGGATTCGGCAATTGAAGACCTTACCGCAACAGAATCAAGAAGGGCGGTACCCAGTCAATTACCGAGCTTAGAACAGTGGCGTACCAAGGGGAGTAGTTTGGGGGGTTCAAAAACCCTCCCCCTCCCGAAATTCCGAAGGCCCCCCAAAATCGTGCCAAATTCAACCCGATTTGAAAACTGTTAAAAATTGCTGAATTTAGGACGCCAACACCCCCAAGATGTTTGGAAAAAAGGCAGTAAAATTCTAAAACTACCGCCGGTTCGCGATTGTTTTACATTAGCAATGACAAAAAAATTGGTTGCCATCATAATTATTCTAAAAGTACCAAAAATTAAGAAAACTTTACTATAAGAAATGAAATTTCTTGTACCAAATTACGGCTGTCTCCAGAACCCCTGATTAGTGGGATACCGCCTCCCAGATCCCCTTTCTCTCTCTCCTCTCTCCTCAACTGAATTTGTTGAACCCCCTTCCGCCCGAACAAAATTCCTGGATACGCCACTGGCGTTGAAGACATGACCCGCTACAAAACCACGCGACCTTCTTTTTAGTCTGACATTCAATTGCGATGATTTTTGCTGTGGACGTTGATGCCATACCGAACACGTCCTTTTCACATGCCTTCGTTTGTTACAATCAAAACGCAACATGTTTTTGGAGGGAGATGCACCGGGGAAGCACTGGGATCTTACCCCAGGGGTGTGGCGGCCGGAGCAAAAATCTGACCACTACCTAACATCTGAGTGCTAAGGTTAAAAACAAGTGTAGCTATGCCTCTAACCTCTATAAGTGTTCACACTTACACAGGAACAAACTAAATTTACCCATCCATGCTGCACTACCAACCTACCTTCTTTCTGTAGTTGATCATGATACGAAAAGAGGTGTTACTTTTACGTATTATTCGTTCTTATTTTTCCTGTAACTGTGCAATTCGAGTTAGAAATTTCGAAATAAGTTTCGTTACAAAAAATTCAAAGTAGCAGCAATGTGTTATGAAAGACATTACAAACAGGCATCATGTAAAGAATTATGACCAAATATGTCTGAGAGACTGGCTGACAGCTACTGAGTCGTAAACGGAGCTATAAACCTTCTTTACTGTGAGAGGTAAGGCTAATAATTAGAAGCCGTGGAAGAGATGCTTTATCTACCGCAGTTTATCGGAAAGTGCGCACTCTGTCGTACAGCAGGTACATTATATGCACAGAAGCGCGCTTTGAAGGTGGCTGCACTTACTTGGGGTCTTATTATTTAAAGGATTCTGACTATAATATTTTTCGATATTCGTGACAGATTTCGGGCAGTTGAATAAAGATAGACCAACTTGATGTCACTTGCTTTATTATTTCATTATTTAATGCTCAACATGTTTCGGATGTTAATACATCCATCCTCAGGAGCTTGCGACTTATTTGTTGAGTTAT
>Ga0123354_10011233_pt1 | contig 13820 bp, 12 predicted proteins | sample TergutLab28metaG_2_FD_97872 | JGI IMG/M metagenome (GOLD analysis project Ga0123354, IMG submission 97872) | Labiotermes labralis P4 segment gut microbial communities from Petit-Saut dam, French Guiana - Lab288 P4 | ecosystem: Host-associated > Arthropoda: Insects > Digestive system > Gut ... | reverse complement strand
TTTGGGGACTTTTTTTGAAACAACAAGAAAACGGGGCTGAACTCCAGAGGGAAGAAAACGCCAAAAGCCGCGTGGCGGTTTCTACGCACGCGTGCGGGGCGTTGCTCTTTGTGTGTGTGGGGGCAAAAAGCAGGCCGGTGTCACCGGCAAAACATTTTCACAAAACCACTGCATACTTACTGACTGCATTACGACCTGTTCACTGCTACAAAAATATCCACTTCAAATAAATACGTTCGAAATCTTTATATGGCTGGCTTAGAAAAATGTCAAGGATTTTTTAGGCGATATTGGAGAGGGGGATCTAATCGTACTTCACCGAACTGACCGTCATAAGCTTGTCCCAGGTGTGGTGCGACTCGATGCGCCGTACGGTTCCCGTCTTGCCGCGAAGCACCAGGGAATGTGTGGTCGCGCCGCGTCCTGAAAAGGACACGCCTTGAAGCCAGGTCCCGCCGGAGATGCCCGTGGCCGCGAAAAACGTGTCGTTTGAGGAGACGAGGTCGCCAGCGGCATAGATTTTTTTCAGATCGAAACCGGCGTCCACAAGATTTTGGCGCTCGGCGTCGGACTGAGGATCGAGGCGCGCGAGCATCTGTCCGCCCACGGCGCGGATGGCGCACGCGGAAAGAACGCCTTCGGGAGTGCCGCCGGTGCCGAGCATCACATCCACCATGTCCGCGGGATCAAGCGCCATGAGCGATCCGGCCACGTCGCCGTCGGTATGCAGCTGGATGCGCGCCCCGCAGGCGCGGATGTCCTGGATGAGCTTTTTGTGGCGGGGCTTGTCCAGTACGAAGACCACCAGATCGTCCACGTCTTTTGCCAGGGCCTTGGCCACCGCCCGCAGATTGTCGGCCACCGGGGCGTCCAGGTCCACAGCGTCGCGCGCCTGGTTTGGAACCACCAGCTTTTGCATGTAGAAGCTGGGGCCGGGGTTGAACATGGAGCCTCTGGGGGCCGCGCCAAGCACGGAAATGGCGTTCGGACGCCCGTAAGCCAGAAGGCGCGTGCCCTCCACCGGGTCCACGGCCACGTCCATGGCCGGTCCCACGCCCGCGCCGACAGGTTCCCCGTTAAACAGCATGGGAGCCTCGTCCTTTTCGCCCTCGCCGATGACCACGGCGCCACGAATATTTATCGAGTTGAACGAGAGCCGCATGGCGTCCACAGCCGCCTGGTCTCCGGCGTTTTTGTCGCCGCGTCCGAGCCAGCGCGCGCCGCACAAGGCGGCCGCTTCCGTGACGCGGACCAGATCGAGCGCGAGGTTTCTGTCTGGGGCTTCCATGAACGTCTCCCATCTTATTGTGATGCGCCAACCTAGTGAAAACGGAACACGACGTAAAGAGCGCCGGGAAGCGTATGCTTCCCGGCGCTCTTGAACGCAATGCTTGGCTCTGGCTGGACTACCAGCGGCGGCCGCCGCCGGAGCGGTCATCGAAGGAGCGGCGGGGGCGTTCCTGGGCTTCGTTGATCTTCAGATTACGGCCCTGGAAGCTCTGCCCGTCGAGAGCTTCGATGGCGGCCACCGCGCCTTCGTCGTTCATTTCCACGAAGCCGAAGCCGCGCAGGCGGCCGGTTTCGCGGTCGGTGATGAGGGCCACGGAAACGACCTCGCCGTAGGGGGCGAAGTAGTCGCGGACGTCATCCTCAGTGCAGGAGAAGGGCAGGTTGCCGACATAAAGTTTCTTAGACATGGACATTCACTCCAAATAGGGATTTGGCAACATCTCTTATCAATTTGGAGCGAAGCGCACGCTTGACCCAACACTCAACAAGATTGATGCCGTTTTTCTCACGCCACTATACAAAGGACCAGGAAAAGATCAAGCAAAAAGAGACGTTCTTTTTCAAAAAAAGACACATTCCTTTTGCCGGAGATATTATCCGTTCTTTTCCGGGAAGCTCGAGGTGACGAGCCGCTCCAGATTTTCGGCGGTAAAGCCGTATTCGCGGGCCAAGAGTTCCGCCGGGGCGGAATCGCCGAAATGGCTTATGCCAAGCACAGGGTTCGTCAGCCCGACGTATTTATGCCACAACTCCGGGCGTCCGGCCTCCACGGCCACGCGGCGCAAACATGAGGGGGGCAGCACCTGATCCTTGTACGCCTGGTCCTGTTCGTCGAAGAGTTCCATGGACACCATGTTCACGACGCGCGTGTTGCAGCCGGTGAGGCGCTTGGCCGCCTCCAGGCACAGGGCGACCTCGGAGCCTGAGGCGAGGAGGATAATATCCGGCTTGCCGTTCGGGGCGTCCCGCAGGATGTAGCCGCCCTTTGCCGCGCCGTCCGTCACGGCCGGGTAGGTTTTGGGGTCCAGCACGGGCAGATTTTGCCTTGAGAGGATGAGGCACGTGGGGCGCTTGGCCTGGCGCAGCGCGATTTCCAGGCACAGTGCCGTCTCGCCCGCTTCGGCCGGACGCAGGACCAGCATGTTGGGGATAAGCCGCAGGGCGCTTATGTGTTCGATGGGCTGGTGGGTGGGGCCGTCCTCGCCCAGGTGGAAGGAATCGTGCGTGAAAACATGCAGGGCGGGCAGATGCTGGATGGCGGACATGCGAAGCGCGTTTCGCTGATAGTCGGAGAAGGTGAGAAACGTCGCCCCAAAGGCCAAAAGTCCGCCGTGCAAAAGGATGCCGTTCACTATCGCGCCCATGGGGAACTCGCGCACGCCAAACGCGAGGTTTCGCCCCAGCGGATTGTCCACGCCAAAGATCCCGGCATTGTCCCTAAACTTCGCGGTCATGTTGGAGGGGTCGAGATCGGCCGATCCGCCGACCAAAATGGGCAGCTCGGTAATGAGCGCCTCCAAACATTTGCCCCAGGCCACGCGCGTGGCCATGGAAGTGCCGGGCGCGAACGCGGGCCACTGGAAAGAGCGGTTATTTGGCGCGCGTTTGATGACTTGCCACAGCTCCCAAAAGGCCTTGTCCTGCGTCAATTTGGCGTCCAGGGCGGTCTTCCAGGCAGCGGCCGCACTCCGAAGCTCCGGGAAGCGGGCGCGAAAATGCTCCACGGCCTCGGAAGGCATGGCGAAGAACTGGTCATCGGGCAGGCCCATCTTTTTCTTGGTGGCCGCGATCTCTTCCGGGGGCAGAGGAGCGCCGTGGGTCTCGAAGTCGCCTTCGCGGGTGGCCGTGCCATGGGCGATGATGGTGTGCCCGATGATAAGCGTGGGGCGGCCGGTTTCGGCCTGCGCCTCCCTCACGGCCGCGCGGATGGCGGCATGGTCGTGGCCGTCTATTTCCAGCACGTGCCAGCACAGGCCCTCAAACACGGTTTTGTAGTTCGTGCAGTCGCTGCGCGAGGTGGGGCCGGAGAGCTGTATCTTGTTGGAGTCGTAGAAGACGATGAGCTTGCCCAGTCCCCATTGTCCGGCCAGGGCGGCCGCGCCCAAGGCCACGGGTTCCTGCAGGTCGCCGTCCGAGGCCAAAACGTAGGTGTGATGCCCGCAGATGTCCCGGCCCAGGCGCTCGCGCAGCATGCGCTCCGCCGTGGCCATGCCAACCGACATGGCCAGTCCCTGCCCCAGGGGGCCGGTGGTGGCCTCCACGCCTGGGGCCACATGCACCTCGGGATGGCCCGGCGTGCGGGATTTCCATTGGCGGAAGGCCTTTAAGTCGTCCACGGTGAGAAAGCCCGCGAAGGTGAGAAGGGCGTAGAGCAGCGCCGACTCGTGCCCGGCGGAGAGGACGAAGCGGTCCCGGTTGAACCACTGGTCGTCGTCCGGGGAGAAGGTCAAAAATTCCTTGAAGAGGATGTAGGCGAAATCCGCCGAGGACATGGCCCCGCCCGGATGGCCGGAATTGGCCTTGCGGGTGGCGTCCATGACCAGAGCCTTTACGACGTTTATCGCCTGTTGGTCCTTCGCGTCGGGTAGAGACATGTCGATCCTCTCTAAGGTTTACGCTTGATCGAAAAGATTGATGCGCCGCGCGTGCCGTCCGCCCTCAAAGGGGGTGGCCAGAAACGCCTCCAGGATGGATTCGGCAAGGCCTGTGCCCATCCAGCGCTCGCCCAGACACAGGACGTTGGCGTTGTTGTGGAGCCTGGCCAGGCGGGCCATGTAGTCATTGGCGCACAGGGCCGCCCGGATGCCGTGGCGGCGGTTGGCGGCCATGGACATGCCAAGCCCCGTGCCGCAGATGAGAACCCCCAGGCAGTTTTTCTCCAGCACCAGATCGCACAGGCTGGCGGCGAACAGGGGATAGTCCGCGCTTTCGAGCGAATTGGTCCCCACATCCACGGGTTCGAAGCCGAGCTTTTGCGCGGCGGTTTTGAGAGACGCTTTCAGCGTGAAACCGGCGTGGTCCGAGCCGAAGATGACGGGCGTGTTCATGGCGTGGCCTCTTTTGTCGCGGTATGCGGTTGTTGTAACTACGGCATGGGCGGCATGTCCACATCATCCGCGCCGCCCAGCGGCGTGACCGTTATCCCCGGCGGCACGGGCAGTTCAAGCGATTTCACATCCATGAGGGCCGGACTCAACGTCAGCTTTTTGACCCGCAGAATGGCCCGCGATCCGCCTGGAGTGGTCAGGGAAATTTTTTGAGCCGTCCACTGGAGGCCGGGTTCGGTCGAAAAATCCCCCAGATCGACGCTCCAAGGCTCGATGCCCCGGCTGACGAAGCGCAGGGGCTTGCCTTGCGCGTCAAGGAGCACCGTGGCCACGGGCGAGGAGGACGGGAGCGCGTACTCGTAGCCTTGGGGCGCTTTTTTGACGCTGGAATATGTGGCCGGGAAAAACAGGCCGTAGCGGCCGGTGGCCAGGGCGGCCAATTCTTTGAGTCCGAAGGGGAAGGGCATCCCAAGCTTGGCCAGGGCCGCCTTGGTGCTTGTGTGGGTGAAGGCCTCGCGCGAGAGGGGATAGACCGCAAGCCAGCCATCAGAGCCTTCCCGCCACAGGGCGTAGGTTTGCCCAAGGCTTGAGGCGAGATCGAGGCGCAGGGGGCCTTCCGCGTTGCCCCGGAACGTAGCCAGAAGGCGCGCCGATTTTTGCGGACTCTGCGCCACCAGGCTTGCCTCCAGGGTAAAAGACGCCGCCTCGCCGGAGCCAGCGATAAAGGCATTCCAGAGTTCTTTGGGGTCCTTGGCGCTGGCGGAGGGCTGCCCCGGAGCGTTGGTCTTAACGCCCGCGCACCCGGAGAGGATCACGACCGTAAGGGCGAGGGCGGGCAAAAGGAAAGCGCGGCTGGACGGCCTCACTGATGTAATCCTTCAAATTTTGCTTTAATTTTTTGAGGATTGTCCGGGTCTAATGTCAGGGCCTTGGCGTAGCCCGCGGCGGCTTCTTTCGGAAGGTTCATGGCCTTGGCGATGTCGCCGTAATGCTCCCAGATGTCCGCCTGGTTGGGCTTGGCGGCCACGGCCTTCTGAATCGCCTCCCAGGCTTTGGGCATGTCGCCGCGCTTGTAGAACAGCCAGGCCAGGGAATCCTGATAGTACGGATTGTCCGGCTTGACCGTCACGGCCTTGGTGATGAGTTCCTGCGCGCGGTCCAGGTTTTGTCCCTGTTCGGCCAGGGAGTATCCCACGAAGTTCTGCGCGTCCGGGTCGTTCGGGGAGAGCGCAAGGAGCTTCTCGCCGGCCTCCAGCCCTTCCTTTTGATCGCCAGCGCTCCACAGCGCCAGGGCCAGCCGGTAGAGAATCTGGGGGTCGCTGGGCCATTTGGCCTGGGCTTCCTTATAGACCTTGACCGCTTCCGGCAGCTTGTTCTGGCGCTCGTAAAGCGCGGCCTGATAGAGCCAGGAGGCGGCGTCCTTGGGAAACATCTTTTTGCCTTCGTCAATTAAAGGCTGGGCCAGGTCGAAGCGGTTGTTCTCCAGGGCCAGCTGCGTGCGAAGGCTCAGGCTCTTGGCGTAGGCTTCGGGCTTGTCCTTGGGAACCCTGGCGAGAAGCGCCATGATCTCATCTAAGTTCTTGCCCTGTTTCCAGGCCATTTCGGCCTGAATAAAGATCAGGTCGGGATTGTCCGGGCTTTTCGCGCCAAGAATCTGGACAGCCTTTGCGAAGATTTCGTCGTTTTTCACCTGTGCGAACGCGCGCAGGGCCTGCAAAGACAGCGTATCGTCCTCCGGGGCCTTGTCCAGATAATCAAGGGCCGCCTGCTGGTCGTTTAGCCTCAGAGAAAGCTGGATAAGACCAAGCCAGACCGTTTTGTTGTCCGGCTGAAGCTCGGCCATCTTTTGGTATGCGCCAAGGGCGTCCTGGTCATCCTTCTTTTGTCCGTAGAGCGCGCCCAGGGTCGCCCAGGCGGGGAAGAATTTGGGGTCCTTGCCGGTGAGTTCTTTCAGCGTCGCCATGGCCGCCGCCGTATCGTTAAGTCCGGCCTCGGCCTGGGCCTTGGCGTAGAGCATGATGGTGGTGCGCTTGTCTTTGGGGACGGGAGTAACCAGGTCGATCGTTTCCTGGAACCGCTTGGCGTCTGCCAGCGCTGCGGCCAGCTTTTCGGTGAGGTTCTGGTCGTCGGGATATTGGGCCGAAAGATCGCGCAGCCCCTTTATGGCGTCGTCCCAGCGCTGCTGCAGAATATCGGCGTTGGCCACGTAAAGACGCAAGGTCTTGTCGCCGGGATATTTGACAAGCCCTTGTGCAAGAATGGCGCGGGCTTTGTCCTGGTCTTTCTCTTTCCAGTAGAGTTCGGCCAACTTGCCGTAAAAGTCGGGCTTGGGATCAAGCGCCATAAGCTTCGTGAGCGCCGTTACGGCGTCTTGCGCGCGGTTGCGGCGCAGCGCGTCCAGATAGATGAGGTAGTAGTAGTCCTTGGCGGCATCGGGACCAAGCCCCTTGGCGTCGATGACGCTTACGTCCTCCGCGTCCCCGGCGGATTTCTTCGCGGCGGCGGGTTTCGCGGAGTTTTTGGTTTCGTCCTTTTTGGGAACGCAGGAGACGGCGGACACGAGAAAGGCCGCGAGCACAAGGCAGATGATGGTACGCATAGCTGGTTGGTTCACTCGTCTTTACGGAGCCATTCCGTAGAGAAGTCCTCGATGTGGTTGGCGAAATGGTTGCGGATCTTTTCTAAAAGTCTCGATTCAATCTGGCGCGCCCTCTCCCGGGTGATGCCGTATTTTGCCCCTATCTCCCGAAGCGTTACCGGAGAGTCGGAGAGAATACGTTTCTCCAAAAGGTCGCGCTCCTTGTCGGAGAGGCTTGGTATAATGCTCTTTAAGTGTTTGTCCACAAGACCCGCGATCTCGCGCCTGGCCAGCGCGTCCTCGATGCCGGGAGTGAGCGCGGGCAGGTAGTCGAGCCTTGTCGCCGTGGAGTCGTCTCCAAGCGGCGCGTCCAGGGAGAGGTCGCCGCGCGCCATGCGCTGATCCATCTCCAGAACATCCGCCGGGGACACCTTGAGATTTTCGGATATGGCCTCAACGGACGGGTCGAACCCCTGGGAGATCAGGCGGGTTCGCTCCTTGTTCAGATTGTAGAACAGGGTGCGCTGGGCCTGGGTGGTTCCGATGCGCACCAGCCGCCAGTTGTCCATGATGTATTTTAGGATGTAGGCCTTGATCCAGTATGCGGCGTAGTAGGAGAACTTGATGCCCTTTTCCGGATCGAACTTCTTGACCGCGCGCATAAGCCCCACGTTGCCCTCCTGGATGAGGTCGGTCACGTTTTGAGCCCAGCGGCGCTGAAAATCCATGGCGATCTTGACCACAAGCCGCAAATGCGAAGTGACCAGACGAAACGCCGCCTCCTGGTCGCCAAGGTCTCGCACGCGCCGGGCCAGATCGAACTCCTCGTCAGGTTTCAGCAGCGGGAAACTCGACACCTCGCGCAGATACAGGTGCAGATTGTCCTTGGCCGATGTGGGAACCGAAGGCATTTTAAGCGCCGGCAGCCCGGCGGAAACATGCTCCCCGGCGTCATCGCCGGAGGGTTCGCCGTCTTCTTCCACATCGTCTAGCATATCCGGAGCCTCGGAGCTGGTTTGCTCCAACTCCTCCGATGCGGCCTCCATCCCGTCTTCCGGGATTTCAGGCTTCTCTGGTTTCTTTTTGCGGGCGCTCATCGTCGTGGTCCATTTCTCGCAGTTCCTGGAAGTTCTCATTCATACGCTTTTCATTTGCCGGACTCAACGATTTTCAGTAGGGCAGAGGCCAGAGTAAAGGAGACATTACGCCGTGGACCGCTTTCGCAAAGCCCTTTCCGACGCGTCCGTTCTCGTCTTTGACGGGGCCATGGGCACACTCTTGCAGGCCAGGGGACTGCCCGCCGGAGCCTCCCCCGAGCTTTGGGGGCTGGCCAACCCCGATGCGGTGGCCTGTGTGCATAACGACTACCTGGCCGCCGGGGCGCGGGTGGTCACCACCAACACCTTCGGCGGCACGCGCTTCAAGCTGCCGCCCGGTACGCCCGATACGCAAGTGCGCCAGATAAACGCGGGCCTGGCCCGCATCGCCCGGCAGGCGGCCGGGGAGCGCGCCTTCGTGGCCGGGTCCGTCGGCCCCACCGGCCACTTTGTCGAACCCATGGGCACGCTCGCCATGCGTGATTTGGTGGACGCCTTTGCCCGGCAGATCGAAGGCCTGGCCGAGGGCGGGTGCGACGTAATTATCGCCGAGACCCATTTCGATCTAGCCGAGGTGAAGGCCGTGGTCCTGGCCACGCGCCTGGCGTGCGATCTGCCCGTGGGCGCACTCATGACCTTCGAGCGGGCCGGATCGCTCACCGGCACGTCTCCCGCTGTTTTCGCGGACACCATGCAGAACCTGGGAGTGGATCTTCTGGGCATAAACTGCGGCCTGGGGCCGGATCAGATGGTGGAACTGGCCCAGGATGTTTTGGCGCGCCTGGACGTTCCGCTCTTCATCAAGCCCAATGCCGGGCTGCCAAGGCTTGAGAACGGCGTCACCGTCTATCCCATGGGGCCTGACGAGTTCGCTACGCGCATGGTCCCCTTCCTTGATATGGGGGCCAAGTGCGTCTCCGGCTGCTGCGGGACCACTCCGGCCCATATCGCGGCCCTGGCTCAAATTGCCGCCAAGCGCTCCTGGACCAAGCCCGAACCCGGTGAGGGCCGCCCGCTCGTTTTGACCTCGCGCTCCGCGTCTGTCCGCATAGGCGTGGGGCTGCCCGCGGTGTGCATCGGCGAGCGCATAAACCCCACAGGCAAGAAGACGCTTACGGCCGAGCTGCAGGCGGGACAATTCACAGAGGCTTTGCGGTTGGCTGAAGAGCAGATTACGGCCGGGGCACGCGTGCTGGATGTCAACGTAGGCGCGCCCATGGTCCAGGAGGAGGCGTTGCTCCCGGCCCTGGTCAAGGAGCTTACGGCCCGCTTTACCGCGCCGCTGTGCCTCGATTCCACCAATATCGCGGCCCTTGAAGCGGGTCTCTGGGCCGCGCCCGGCTCGAGTCTGGTCAATTCCATAAGCGGCGAACCCGGCCGCATGGACGCGCTTGGCCCCTTATGCAAACTTCACGGAGCGCCTTTTATTCTCCTGCCCATGGCCGGAAAAACCTTGCCCGTCACGGCCACCGAGCGCCTGGCGGCCATCGAGGCCTTGCTGGTCAAGGCCGAATCTTTGGGCATCCCCAAGCGCCTTATTCTGGTGGATGCCCTGGCGCTCACGGTCTCCTCCAAACCCGAAGCGGCCAGGCACTGCCTTGAGACCATCCGTCATTGCGCCGAAGTCTGGGGATTGCCCACCACGCTCGGACTCTCCAATATCTCCTTTGGGCTGCCCGGCCGCGAACTCTTAAATTCCACGTTTCTGGCCATGTGTCAGGGGGCCGGGATGAGCGCCCACATTTCCAATCCTTCCACGGCCCTGCCGCGCGAGGTGGGCTTTGCCGCCGAGGTGCTTCTGGCCCGCGATCCCCAGGCCGGACGCTTCATCTCGGCCTGCGCCCACTGGAAATACGGGGGCGGCGTCTCCACCGGCGCGGCGCGCAAGGACAAGGCGGCGTCCGTCGCCACGCTGCGCGAGGCCGTGGTGGCCGGGCGCAAGGAAGCGGTGCTGGCCATGGTGGAGGAAGCGCTTTTGCGCGACGAGGCCCCACAATCGATTCTCAACGAAGAATTGATCCCCGGCATCATGGAAGTGGGCGCGCTCTATGAGCGCAAGGAATATTTTCTGCCGCAGCTTCTGCTCTCGGCCGAGGCCATGCAGGCGGGCTTTGAACGGCTCAAGCCGCTTTTGGACGAAAAAGGCGAAAACGCGGCCCGTCCGTGCATCGTTTTGGCCACCGTGGAGGGCGACATCCACGACATCGGCAAGAACATCGTCGGGCTCATGCTGCAAAATCACGGCTTTGAGGTGGTGGATCTGGGCAAGGACGTGCCCGCCAGCCGCATCGTGGAGGCGGCAAAGGAGACGGATGCCAAGCTTGTGGGGCTGTCCGCGCTCATGACCACCACGATGGTGCGCATGGAGGACACCGTGGCGCTTCTGAAAAAGCGCGGCATGTCCCAGAAGGTGATGGTCGGCGGGGCGGTGGTCACGCAGGCCTTCGCCAAAAGCATCAACGCCGACGGCCACGCCGCCGACGCCGTGGAAGCCGTGCGGCTGGCCAAGCGGTTGCTGGACGCATAGGCCAAAGCGGAGTATCATCCGCCAGACGCCCGTTCAACAAGGCTCTGCAAGAGCGCAACAGTACACATGCGAGGCTTAAGCAGAATGAAGATTTTCCGTCCGTTTCTTTTGAGCGTCATGCTTTTGGTCCTGTCGGTCCCTTCGTGCTTCGGCCAGGAGCGGATCACGACCGTTTCCAGCCAGGATATCGTCAAGGCCGTGACCCAGGCCAAGGGCAAGGTGGTGCTGCTCAATTTCTGGGCCTCCTGGTGCGGCCCGTGCCGCGAGGAAATCCCCGCGCTCATTGCGCTCAGAAAGAGCATCCCTGAAGACAAGCTCCTTATTATCGGCATAAGCCTCGACACGGACCCGTCCGCCGTGGCGGCGTTCGCGGCCAAGACGGGCTTCAACTATCCCGTCTATAAAGCCGGCGACGACGTGCCCCAGGCGTTTTCCGTCCAGGCCATTCCCCGTACGATCGTGTATTCTCCAACCGGCGAGATGATCGAATCCACGGAAGGATTCTCGTCCGCCGAGGACATTCAGCGCCTCGTCGCCCGCGCCATGGGATCGTGACGGGTGGACGCGTATTATCTGCGTAAGGCCCGCCTCCAGGACGTGAAAACCATCCATGCCCTGCTTATGGAGTGCGCCAAGGGAGAACTGCTCTTGCCCCGGTCCCTGACGCAGCTCTACGGCCATGTGCGGGATTTCTACGTGCTGGCCTCCACGCAGGGAAAGGACATTTGGGGCTGTTGCGCGCTTTCGATCTGCTGGGAGGGGTTGGCGGAGATCCGTTCGCTTGTGGTCCACCCGAGCGTTCAGAAGCTGGGATGGGGCAAAAAGCTTGTGGAGGCGTGCCTTTCCGAGGCCGTCACGCTTGGGGTGTACCGGGTGTTTACGCTCACGTATCAGCGGGAATTTTTCGCCAAGATCGGTTTCACGGAAGTGAACAAGGAAACGCTGCCGCAAAAGGTCTGGGGGGACTGCGTTCACTGTCCCAAATTCCCGGAGTGCGACGAAATCGCCATGCACATGGAGATGTGAGCCGGGTGGCGGCCCTGTGACGCCGGTCTTTACGCCCGCCGAGATAGCCGCGAAAGTGGCCTCTCTTGGGGCCGCCATATCGCGTGAGTACGCGGGCCGCCGTCTTCTGGCCGTGGTGGTGCTGAAAGGCGCTATGGTGTTCGCGGCGGATTTGATCCGCCACATCACCGTGCCGCTTCGCGTGGACTTTGTGCGCCTGGCGAGTTATGGTGCGGGGGACTCTCCGGGGGAACTTGTCTTTCGTGAGGATATGGAGATGTCCTGCGAGGGCGAACATATTTTGATCGTGGAAGACATTGTGGACACGGGCCGTTCCATGGCGCTGCTTTCCCGCGTTCTTCGCGGCCGCGGCGCGGCGTCGGTGGCGCTTTGCGCGCTTATAGACAAGACCGGAAGGCGTGAAGTGGAAGTCCCGGTTGACTTTTCAAGATTTACGCTGACAAAAGGTTTTCTCGTGGGGTATGGTTTGGACTTGGCGGAAGAGTATCGCGCGCTCCCCGGCATCTATGAGCTAAGCCAGCAAGAAAGGTCACACAGCCATGAAAGTTGAATGTCCCAACTGCAAGACGACGTTTAATCTGTCCGACAACGCGGTCGGTCCTGACGGCGTTGACGCGCGCTGCGGCGTCTGCAAGCATGTTTTTCATATTCCCGGCAAGAAGTCCCCGGACGATACGCTCGGAGGCTGGCTCGAACAGGAATACGCCAAGGAACATACCGACTCGGCTGATACGCCGGCCGATAAAGCGTCCACCGGACAGCCCATTGAACGGGCCATGGCCGCCCAGGCGTCCGCCAAGCCGTCCGGCCCCGCTCCGGCCAGTCCGGCCGCTCCCGTCAAGAAAACTGTTCCCGTTGTCCCGGACAGCCAGGAGGAGAGCCTGTCGGGCTTGTCCAGCGGGGAATGGTTTTTGATCGCCGTGCTGATCCTGGCTGTGGTCATAGGCGTTTTTTTAGGAGCCGCCCACGTCTTCAAGAGTTGGCCTTTTGCGGAAGAGGAAACTTCTTCCGCTTCCCAGGCCACGCAAAGCGCGCCGGAACAGCCGGCGCAGCCGGCGCAACAGTCCCCGGCCGCGCAGAGCGCGCCCGCGAAAGCGGCACAGCCCGCACAGCAGCCCGCACAGCATCTGCAATACGCCGGACAGATCAAGTTCGATCCGTACACCTCATACACCGTGGATAACGAGAAAATAGGCGCGCCGGGAGCGCCCGTGAAGCTTTTCGTCATTGACGGCAGATTGACGAACAATTCTCCCATGACGCTTGGCCGGATAACAGTGGAGGCGACGCTTTTGGACGACCGGAACCCCGCCGTGGACGCCAGGACGTTCGTCGCCGGACCGAGAGCCTCCGCGCTGGAGTTAAGGACGCTTGGCAAAGAAGATCTGGAGAGCCGTCTGCGCTCCGAGCAGGACATCATGCTCACCAACAGCCAGGTGAAGCCGGGCGCCAGCGTTCCCTTCATGGTGTATTTCGTCAACATCCCGAATTCGGTGAAGAACTATTCCCTGAAGGTTAAAGACTATTCCGTCATCCCACAGCCGCCGGCGGCTCAAAACAAGCCGTAGGCCATGCCCAAGCCTCGCCTGATCTACGTCTGCTCGGCCTGTGGGGCGCAGAGTCCCCGCTGGCGCGGACAGTGCGAAACCTGCGGCGAGTGGAACACCATAAAAGAACAGGCCGCGCCAACAGCGCAGGCCGGGAGAGGGCGCTTAGCCCAACCCTTGCCGCATGGCGTTTATGCGCCCGTCTCCCTGACCGGCGTTGCCTTTGACGGCGCTCCTGTGAGTCCGAGCGGCCTGCCCGGTCTGGACCGGGTGCTGGGCCAGGGGCTGCAGGCCGGTGGGGCCGTGCTTCTGGGCGGAGAGCCGGGCATCGGCAAATCCACGCTTCTTTTGCAGTTGGCCGGCAATGTGGCCGCTTCCGGGCAGCGCGCCGTGTATGTCTCCGGCGAGGAATCGCTCGGGCAGCTTGCCGCCAGGGCCAAACGGCTAAATATTAATCATGAGGGCTTGCTGGCGTCCTGCACCACAAGCGCCGCCGAAGCGGCGGGCATTCTGGCCTGCCCGGATGCTCCCGCGCTTGTGGTGGTGGACTCGGTGCAGACCATGCAGTCTTCGTTCGCCGACGGCGTGCCGGGCAGTCCTTCCCAGGTGCGGGCCGTGGCCGCCGAATTGGTGGAGGCCGTCAAAAAAAGCCGCGCCACGCTCATTTTGGTGGGGCACGTCACCAAGGAAGGGCTCATCGCCGGTCCG
>Ga0123354_10011231_pt1 | contig 13822 bp, 8 predicted proteins | sample TergutLab28metaG_2_FD_97872 | JGI IMG/M metagenome (GOLD analysis project Ga0123354, IMG submission 97872) | Labiotermes labralis P4 segment gut microbial communities from Petit-Saut dam, French Guiana - Lab288 P4 | ecosystem: Host-associated > Arthropoda: Insects > Digestive system > Gut ... | reverse complement strand
TTACAACATTTTCGTTACCAGATGCTTTGCCCACTTTGGGATCCCATAGTGTTTACAGTTGTGGAATACATCTAGTTAAAACTTTCTAAAAAGGTTTTGTTTATAAAGTGTGTTATTTACAGATTGTGTCTAAACATTAAAAATTCTTAACAGTGCGTTAATGTTCACCGGATATTCAGCTGTGAGTTCCGTTGTATTGTGCCTGATGTTGGGGTACTTCTGTTTTTCCTATTTGATAAGGATAGTTACGTTTTCCACCCGATATCGCTGTCTGGATTGTTGTACGATATTGTTGGGTAAAGTTTTCTGCAGTTTTTGTTGTTGTGCTATAACACAACGGATATGTTTCTAGTAACTGAATTTCTCTTGACAACTACGATCCTAATGGAAGTTAGTTTTTGTTTTGTTTGTTTTCTGGGACATCCTGTATATAGTTCCAGGCTAGTACGTTAAAATACTGACAATAATCAACAAAAAGCAAACATGAAACACTTTTGTTCCTCACTGCACTTACAGCAACTGAATCTGGAGTTTAGGGTCTTTATTAACAAACACACCCCAGGAGACACAATAAAGTATATTCAGTCCTTCAGTCATTAGCTTTTTTCGGTTAGGGAAATGCACAAAACATAAATAAATAAATCTATCACTTTATGCACTAAGCCATACAGGCAGTCATCACTCTAATTTTAAAGGTGATTTATACCCAATGTGTTGTTGATCAAGTCTACATACATTTACCAATAGGCAGGGTTATTCGAAATGATTGTCGGGGTGTTAACAGCTTGTCATACACAATACACTTGAGATAGATGTATATGTATTTTTTTTATTTAATAGAACAACACTCGAAGTTTTTGTTACATACCTTACAGGTCCTCTCTGCTGCCTCTCAGAGTTGATTTTCTATGACTCCGTACGAACGCCTGTCTGACCTGCTCCACTTCCTCTTCTGTCACAGACGGCCTACCAGTGCTTTTCCTTTTACACACACACCCTGTCCCTTGAAACTGTGCATACCACCTTCGAATGGAATTGTCAGATGGTGGTCGTTTCCCGAATTTGGTGCAGAATTGCCGCCAACTGACATTCATGAAATATAAGCACACAAAACGCCTTCTCACTGCCGTTTGCTGCCACCTTAGTAAACTGTGCTCCAAGCGGAGAAATGCATTAACTACTGCACACCACACATCATAAAAGAAAACTATGAGAATTTCTTGATCCATTGGTGAAACTACATACTCCTATCTCAAGGGTATTGTGTATGACAAGTTGTTAAAACCCCGACAATCACTTCGAATAACCCTGTATAGTCATACATAGCACCATATATAATTTGATTAGATGACAGTTTTAGCTTATCACAAGCATCATCAGACCTTCCCTTTCAAGACACATTCAAGAAAAACTTATGAAGGCATTTAGGAAAGAGAAAGAAAGAGATCTCTTTCCTAACTGCAGACAGAAGTCTTTACTGAAAGACTTTGTAAGAGAAGGCCTGACTGATTGTGGCTTGCAATAAACCAAAACTTGTCACCTAATCGACTTATGTATGGGAACTGCGCCCTCCTGGTTTATGAAGCAGTGAATACCAATGTTTCAGGGCAACCTATCATTCCCATCTTCAAGGACTCAACCCTTGAAGGCTGCCCTTGGGTCAAGCTCTTGACGATGGGATTGATAATAGAGATAAAAGTAAATCTAGCAACAGTACATAACTGCTGCACTGCCTCATCAACAGAAAAAATGCATCTATACTGATTGTGAGCTAAAACTGTGACCATCTCCAGAAATGTTTGATGTGCTCTAAGTCCACTGCAGCAAATCCATGTGTCATATTTCATTCCAAGAACACCAACCCATCCAACCTGCCACAACCATCCATTACCTCTGGAATATGCAAAAAGCACCTTCAATAATGTAAAAAGGTCACAATATGAGCCACTGTTGCTCTCACTTTCACACCTGCTTGGTATGTCAACATTCGTATCTCTAAGAACATTCCACTGGGCTGATAACACAGCTGAAATATTTAGATAGCATTGTCACTGATCAAAAAACACAAACACAATTATTTTTTCTTTCTTTTTGAAAATGGGCGCTCCTTTACTTAAAACAAAGATTGGAAACCAAGGTCTGGCTACTATACAAGACACTATCGAGCTATTTCTAGATAATGACGTTACATTAGAAACACACTAATGTAACAGCAGCTGTTTGACATCCACGCATTTTCAGTGCTGCTAATGGAACATTTAGTACACATGAGGAGATGCCATGAAGAGAAACTTTCTAGTTAATGAGAAATAATAGCAGTAATTCTAAAAGGAAGGAAAGGGATAAAAATTTAAAAAAAAAAGTGATATTTCCTTCTTTAGCTTTATCTTTCACTTAGCTGCATCCTCATGAGGCTTGACAATTTTTTTCTATATCTCTGCAATTATAGACCTCTTTTATATATATATATATATATATATATAATAGCATCTACGTACACAGTATTTCGACACTGTTTCTTAAAAACAAAACAAATTCCTTATACAAAACAACACTATATATTATACACACCTTATCAAAATGATGTTAGCACCCAACTCAGGACCTTTAATATGCAACACAATGCAATAATCAATAGCCCTGTCCTAACACTTGCAAAAGACAGTAGACTGCACAGAATAAACAAACACAGACTCTAATTTGTTCATAATTCTGGGGATGAACTTCTGTTAATGTTGGCAGAAATAGGAAGTTTTTAACATTTTAGTAGAATCTACTGCCTTCATACTGCACAGAAAGAGCAGGATGCACAGTGGTCTCAAAGGGCAAACTTCCAAAGTACTCAAAATTTTTCCCCAAATAATGTTTGTAACCCATAAGCTTGTGCAATAGACAGTAATGTAGTAAACGCTGTACACTAAACTAATATTCTGAAGGCGACAAGAATAAATAAATGAGACTGTGTTATGGAAGATCATTACATTTAAAAAGAAAAAGTTGGTTGCTACAGAATGAATTACATTTTCTGGGAAATGAATCTTTCCTTGGATGTACAGTACATTAAACTTCATCCACTGCGGCTGAAATTATGCTGCTAGTATGCCAGTGTTCCTCTGAACTCTTTCAACATTTATCAACAGCACTTTATCATTCTATCCTTTAGGCACATTTAACTGTTTTAAGAATCAGCACTGCAATGAGATACGTGTATAACAGAAAAAGTGAGGAACATAGACTCCATAAGCTTTACTCAGTTAAAAGTCAAGAGCACAGTTTAAATAAATAATCAAATACAACATCCAAATAACATACACCTTCTTCCCTCAAAATCTATGTTTTAAATTTAGTTGCTTGTGATATTACAACACCATAGTCTTGTACAAGATTTGAGGTCCCCATAGTGCTATTGATGAGGATTCAACTGTGCTCCTGGTTTAGTTCCCAACACTTCAAAGGATCATAGTACTCCCTTCTTCAGAGTCAAGCAGTCCAAGAAGAATACACTTCTTGCGACTGCTTAACCCTGAAGACTAAGGCACTACAATCCTTAAAATTACCAGACGATGCTCACCCAATGACACAGCATCACAACCCAACATAAATATTCTACTACCATACCTACTATGGTATTTAAATTTTATAGCAATATGTAAACCAACTGAGCCATGTTAACAACTCCTGCAAGTTGTTTTACAGTGCTGATAGTATTATTGCAAGTCTGAGAAAGAACAGTATGGAGGGAGATAAATTTTAAAACAGAAGATGAGGCAACACACAGAAAAACAACATCTATCATTGGATTCAGTATATTTGTAGTTTACTTTATGAAGTTACAGCAGCAAAGATGTCATCCATAGCTAGTAAATATGATTGCATAAGAAAATAAAATATCCTTTTAGATTGCCCTTTGCTAGAAACTGTAATTTTTATTGCAATAAATACAGCCCAACAGTTTAATGACTGCAACAACTGATCCCCTGATAAATGCTAACATAGCTAGAGCCCTTCCAGGAACTAATGTGCCTAACTTATTCAGTTGCATGTGTTATTCCAATAAATGTGTTGTTTAATCCAATAACACATGAATTCTTACTTATATTTTGAAAATTTTATATGTACCTGAACTGCAGACAGGCATTTTACACTCCTATAATGTCAATTAGATACTGTGGCACCTAAAATGTGTGATCTACAACAATGTAGCGCTTCCTCCTGATACCAGTAAAATCTTCTTCTTGCAAGCATAAGCATATGCTATCAGAAATTATGACACAATGTACCAATGCAAGTTACTTCAAATCTATGAATTGTGTAAAACTGTTCAAAGAAAATGCTGCGTCAAACCACACTCTTCTGACCTAAGTACCATTGCCTATTGCAGAAGTCCATAAATTTTGTTGGTTATGAAATGGCTACACTGTTCTCATCAGTATCTTTGTAATATTCCATTGGTCTAAGAAAAGCTAGTACACAATATATACCAAAAACATTTTTAAAACCACCACAGTGGGTTCTTGCAAACATAACAATGAACCTTCACATTCCATACAAGGTAGGGACTACCTGAGATCATTAGCTTCTCGTGTTCTCTGCTCCATGGGGGAATAGTTAGGCACTACCACTACTGTCTTCCTATTAGGACTTTCAAACAGTTGCTACCTCAGCTAGGGTACGTCTGTAGAAAGATATTCATGCCACTCACTTTTACAATTACATGACCCAACATAAGTTGTGCACTATGCCATGAAACTGAATAATCTGCACATTCAGAAACTGACAACAAAGCCAAAATACCAATGACAAGCATGTCCACCTTCTCAGACTTGACTAAAAAGATCATGAGTTGGGTTTCAAAAAGTCAAGTATTATCACAAGTCAAGACAATTGTGTTCTATTTCAATATGACCAGACATGCCTGGTACATCTGAATACCTCTGAGTGACCAACAGGTTGTACAGATCCCCAAATATTTGCTTTAAATGGACAGCAACAACATGCAGCTTTTGGGGCTTGGTGGGAATCATATAGTGAATGACGGTTCTTTCTCCTGAATTCAAGTGTTAAACGACGTAAACAATCTGTTTGCCACCTCCTGCATTCCAAAATGCTTTTCTGAATCAAGGCTGCTATGATAACAAAGATAAGTAACCACAGAATTCTGTTTGCTCCCCCACACCCACATAAAATCATACATCTTACTGGTTTGATTGATTCACGCTTTAATTCTGGATTGATTTACACATAATGGCAGTTTTCATCTATGTAAATCCACATATGCACCATTACTGGGACTGTTATAAGCCGAAAATCAGGAATAATTTTTTTTTGCCTCCTGTTTGTACTTTTTTACAATTCAACTTCCTCGATCTCAACATTAATTTACAATTGCAGAACATGACTGAAACAGAATAAAGTACATGTTTCTCAAGTTTCAACTGGTTCATGTCCACCGTCTCCCTTAACTGCAATAATATAAAATAAAAACCATATAGTTACACACAAGTGGATGTAAATGGCATCCCTAGTTCATTCCAATATACTTCAGTCCTGTAGAACCATCATCAGGGAATTTACAGTTACACAAGTTTTCTGTGTGAAATTGATGTGTATATTACCACACACAATACTGATTTTTAACACTTCAGAACCTTCTCTATTTACTGTTTATACAAGTATTACTGTACTACCTCATAAGTATTTTGTTAAAATACTGACAAAGACTTTTCTTTGCTAAAAGCTACTGTCATCCTGTAGCTACTGTCATCCAGTATGACATATTTAAAAAATGTTATTTTGTGTGCAGCACGATTATAATGCAAAACATTTGCTTTAAATATTAAATACATTCAATTTTGTTAACAGTTTTCACAATTTTTATTTACCCTGCCCCTTCTGATAAATGGGATGGCACATATTTGTTGCAAAACGTCATAGTTGGCCAATGTATCATTTGCTGAACATATTACAACTAAGCCTTTACTCATCAAGACCTGTGGGATTTGTTTTATATGTCACTATTACTTCTACTCCTGCTACTATGTATAATGGCCCTATCTGTTTACTCATTTCATTATCTTTATTTACATTTATCCATGTTTGAATAGCATGCAAACACCTCATGTGCACGTGCACACACATGCACGCGAGTGAACGCACGCACACACACACACAGATATATATTAGGGAGACCAGCATATGGCTGACTATACCACTGAGCACAACAAATTAAAGACCAGCTTAAGGTCCCTTACAATACCAAAGCTGAAAAGATAAATCTGTGTAATACAGTAATATAGGCAGTAAAAAGGAAAGGTACAGAAATTTTAAGAATAATCAATCACTCCTGTATGAGCTAATGTAAACCTTATCAGTTTCACATGAAGCTCCCTAATGACAGTCCTGCAAGACCAAAACATGTCAGAATAAAATAGGGGTGTCATTTACACCCATTTACATTCACCTAGATGGTTATTTTATAATTATGTTTTCCATGATTTTCAGGACAATACCTCATTTAATCTAGTGATTATTATGAGCATCACCTGCTTTAACATTTTAAACTGCATTACACCCACAGAGGGTATTAATGGGTTTCATACAAAGCTCAGAACAAAAAGCATTAACTGGCTGATCTAACTTGAGACAGGAGTTAAAATTTTAAATATTATTCATATAAATTTCAGATGTCACATGGTTAACATTCAAAGTCTTCTCTGGTTTTTCCAAAAATGTGCATGCCATTACAAATTGATCAGATGTGTGCTTTCTGTGTATAAAAACTGCTGATAATTAGGGAAACACATATGTAGTGTTCATTATTAAAAAATGGGGTACACTTAACATTTTGCTAAATTTGCATTTGATAATACAACAGGCCATCATGTAATTCACTCATGATATTCGAAGTTGATTTGTCACAATAATATACAATGGTAATAAGTATTAAAATCAGAATGACAAAGCAAATATAAAGGTCTGATTATTGTAATTAGCAAGAAAACAAACAGAAGTGAAGATGCATGTCTTGAAGTTTGCATGGCGACATACATTCAATAAAATCTGTATGGGCTGAAAGCCATGTCAGATATTTCCAGTCAACCAATGTTACAAAAACTGACACCATGTCCATCAGCAGGGCTTTGATATAACTTGGCCACCTGAATGAAGTTTGTTGCGGCAGAGAATATTGTGGTTATGGGACAAAACAGACATCAGTAGTACAGGCAGACTACAATCACATGATGAAAGCCACAGCCAGCCAGTTATGTACAGACAACTTCAATACAGATGAGAGTTTCATGTTAAGTACGGCCTGTAGACAACCTGCGAGAATCTAGGTGAGGCACAGTAACTGTCAAGATGCCATACAGTTATCCCCAACTATAAGCCCCAGCCTCTTGATGCTACATGATAATAAGACATATAAGAATTCCGATAATGGATACGGAGTCAGTCTCGGAGATACGGGGTAACTTGAAGCACCTGATGCAGCTGTCAGTCCCAAAAGATTTCACCGAGAGGCAATTCTTACTACAAATATAAATTAAGAAAACAAAAATTAAATAGTTCTTATTACACAAAATATACTGTAACAGTATGAACAGGTATGTTAGAAGACAATGGGAATTTTCATAAAAACAAAAGGAATACTTAAAAGGGAGATAAAACAGTAGTGTCTGAAAGCCTGCGGGCACAAAAAATAAAAATAAAAAAAGGGACAAAGTTGAATGTTCTCCTCTTCCTCCTAAAACATTCAATGCCTAGTATTCTTCCTCAGATTCTATGCATCATGGCTGCTAGAATCATGCAACCACAACAGTAGTGTGTTTACCTTTCAAAGGACAAACTGGATGTGGGCATTTAAATTAACTTGTTCAGGTGGCAGCAGAAACCTAGCATTTCAAACAGCCATAGACTAAAGGGTAAAACAGTGTCCCAAAACAAGTACACAAACTTTAGATACAATAACATATATCAGAACACAAGTTTTCCAGTGACCACTACAAAGACAAGTGAGCATCGCACTTGGTATTTGTGTGCTCCACTAAATGCTATAACCAGTGTAAAAAAAAATTACATATTACAAATTATTGTTTGAGCAACTTTAATGGCTTCAGGTGCTATGGGAAAATAGAAAACATGGTTGAGATAATTTTCAAAAAATGAATTAGAACGCCATCCCCATCATGGTATAACAATTACAAAATCATGTGAAAAGGCTGAGATTGATGCAATGGCACAAAATGTCAACAAGAGCCAACATGGAAGACCTCACAATTTAACTAACAATGAAAACTGTTGCCATGGTGTTACAGGCCTTCACATAATCTCTGAAGAAGTCTGCAAGGCAATGTACTGGTTTCCCTCATTGCATTTTACAGCATGAAAAGTGGAAACTGTAAATATAATGACTACCCCACACATTGCGCTATTATGATACAGATCACTGGATGGAATTGTACGAGTGGTTTATGCACATGTGAGATGAAAGAGAATATTTTCCTGATTTTGTTGTTTGGTCAGTATGACGACACAGACACTTTTGAACACATAGGTACTGTGAAATCTGTGAGGACTGGGCTACTGACAAGTTGACAGCTGTAACAGAAGATCAAGCAGTTTATCTACCAGGGATGTCAGTGTGGTAAGGCCTGTCTTCCATAGGAGTTAATATGGATATTTTCTCCGATACAACTCTCACAGATCCTGCCACCTTTTGTCAGTGCTGTGGGGCAACACTACACCTTCCTTCAACAGTCTGTTTCTCGAGGAAGTATTTCTTTCAACAGAATGCAGTGCCTCCTCATTATCACAATGTGAGCAATTTTCTCAATGATCATTTTCCTGGAAGTTCAATAGTACATTGGGTAAAAGCAAAATATCCATCCCTATGTTCTTACTTAATGTTCTGAAGACTTTTACTTGTGGGGAACCACACAAACTAAAAAATCATGAACAGTGCAACAACTCAGACACAAACCTGAAATTGCTTATGCCACCATTCCACTACAAACAACACACACTGTTGCATGCAGTTGCCAACAATGCATTGACATCAGCAGAGGACATGTAAAACATCCGAGGCATTAAGGAATGAAAGGCAGCAATGGACTGGTATCTATCCGCTTTATTTGTTGATGCATAGGTTACTAAATAACCCACATATTTTTTGGACACTCTGCATACAAAAAAAGATGAGTTTATAGCAAAGGGAGCAAGGAGTTAGATTTCTCGTTTACTAAATACCAAGTCTGGTGCAAAATAAATAGCTTCAAGTCACAGGTCAAAAAATTTCATAGCTTGGAATACAACATTAAAAAAACTCATACATATGACTACAGGATGGTAATTAAAATTCAGTTTCATTCTTTGGCAACTTGGTGAGATCTTGTTTGACGTACACCAAAGCCCCCTGTGTCTGAAGAGAAAAATCTAATTTTGGACAGCTTGACAATACAATCCTCAAATAATTTTTCCTCAACATTCTGTATCACATGCATTCAGAAAAACTCCAGGTAATGTGAATGCCACAAATAGTTCATGTTAAAACATCCTACTGTGTACACTATTCTGTTTCAGAGATGGTGAAATTCATTTTAACAAGACAGGCAATGTACATATATATAATAACATTGTAGCACATTTGCAGAAAATTGTCATAATTATCCAGAATGCATGCACCATATTATATCATCATCAGTGTCCTGTATGGATCAAGCATATTTTTCCACATTATTTCACAATTTGCATGATTTTCGGGAAGAAGATACTGAATATAAAATGTGTATCTTGATTTTCTCTACAACTTTTGTTTGAAATGTTTCTCATTTTAAGAGGATATCAGTGAGATATGGTCATATATATTTGTGTGTGTGTGTGTGTGTATATACACACACACACACACACAAATCCTCATGTAAAGTACCCATTATTCTCATCAGTGTTCAAAGAAACCTTAATTTTCTCTGCAGATTTTTTAAAAATACTCTAAATATCAAATTTCATGAAAATCTCTCCAATGGGAGCTAAGCTGTTCCATGTGGATGGACAGACATATGAAGCTAATAGTTGCGCTTGACAATTTTGCATATGCACCCAAAAACTCACACTTCATTAAGAATGGGTCTTAATAAAATTTTCTTCGTACAATTAGCACTCCTTGGTTTGTATGGAGCAAATGTGGTAAATTTCAATTACTTCCAGCAACATTTATTGTTCAGCTGTAACAATACAAACCTTCCTTTATTGGTAAGGGGTAACCCAATAAGTTAACAATGCCTATGTGGGTTCTTCAGATATGAATATATTCACTTTTGGCAAATATTGCACTTTGCGGAACACAAAGGTACAGATTCCAGTGTAACCACAAATATCTCTTAAAATAATATACTTCTAATTAAATTGTTTAATTTTTAACAAAAAACTTCACAACATGAAGATCACCCAGATATTACTACACATGTCTAAAATATTATACTTTATTTCAAAAGATGGGAATTCAAGTTCTGTCAACACTACAACTTCCCCACAGCAAGATTACCATTTATGACACAACTCTGTGCAAAATGCTAGTTCTTCATAACAAAATCAACCTGAATATGATAATCATACAACATTCAACGTTAGTTTATTGGCTGTCAATTTGGTAAGAGTTTCTACTCCATTCATGTACAGTACAATTGATGAGAATGCTCAATCTGATGTGACAAGTCACTTTATATCATGTGTTGGATGATGTGGAACACAATGGATGGACAAATTACTTCATAATTCTTGGGATAGCAAATATTATCTGAAGATAAAGGAAATGTCATAATTTTTCTTTCAGTTCGCCTACATATCCAAATATATAAAACATAACCAAATAATGGATTTATATTAATGCAAATATGATAATACAGTAAAATGTATTGTGTACACAATTTGTTATTCTATTTTCTTCAGAATTTATTTATAAAACAACAGCTGTAATACAATTTAAAATGGTAAACCTGCCATGTCTCTTTTGCACAATTTTTTCCTCAAAAAAATGAAGTGTTGCAACAAAGAATAGAAAAGAAATTGCACACACAAAGTAAGCCTGTCTGACAAAGGCTTCCATCATCTCAAGGTTATCACATTTATACAGCTCAATTGGTCAGACACGCACAGTGAAAATAAGACACAATTCATTCAGAGGGATATGGTACCACATTTCCTTGTAAATCTGCCTAATATTTTGCTTGCAAATGAGATTAGACTAATTTCATGAAGAATGCATTATTTGAGAACAGGCTGTGTCCTGAGTAAAAATAATCTTGCTTTATGTATGTCAGAAATATTTAACCACAATACTCATCAATATATTCTAGGACCATGCTGTGAAGGCTCTCTTTTAACAGGCACAGTCAAACCATTTTCCTCATGTTTCTCATACCTGTATCTAAAGGATTCAGACCATTTTCAGTACAAGTATAATGTACAGACATGGCCACATTTTATACACTGATGGGTTTTTGGTAAACCAAAGTTCCTTCTGAATGTGTACTTACTTGTACACAAATACCTTGAACATATTTCCAGCTCTGGGTATGTGTGTATGAATACCCACACCCATGTATGTGATATCTGCATTGTGTTCAGAAATATGAATCTGTGTAAAATGAAATCATTTAATGATAACTAATACATTTTGTTATGCTATATAAATTTACAGCCAGCAGACTTTCCTAATAATACTATGCAAGCAACACACAATACAATAATGTGTTTACACAATCCCTGTTCTCAAAACCTGACTCTCCACATTGTCTGGAAAATAAGGACTAATAAGATGCATGGCAAGATTTTGCCCTACTCGTCTCTCTCATGTGGCTAACAGCTGATCTTGCAACACCATTCCATTCATATACATACTGTACAATGTTCATATATCCAATATGCCTTCTCAACTTCATACGTAAATTTTAAAAATTCAACAGAAAAACTATACATTTACATCACATACGGACAAGAAAATGAAATATTGACAACAATGACAAAATATTACGAGCTTTGGTTGGTAAAATTTCATGGGACTGATGAATTGTCTAAAATATAGTGTTTAAATGTGATGTCAGCAAGTGAGATTCAGGAGTGTACATCCCGATCTGTTAGCACTACAAAACAGTTGGTTCTAGACCCAGAGAAGAGATTAAATAAAACACAGTCATTCATCAAAACAAATTAAAAAACATAGCACATAACTGGCAGCATAACACAGACTTGGAAAAATTGAACAACATATGCATGAACAAGACAAATAAAGTTTCTTGCACAAAGGAACATTATTTTGCTTTCTTTCTTTCTTTGAAAAAATAAAAAAGATGAATTGTGACATACATTTGGCCAAAACAAAAACTCACACATATGTATGAAAAAAAGTTCGCAAAAAATGCAGTTTATTAAATTCTTTACACATTATGTTAATATTTGACACTTCGTCCTGAGTATTTCTTCTTTCTTGTAGACTTGATTGTCTTAAAAGCCATCAACACATGCATCCATTTCCTTCTATGCACATTAAAAGTCAGACGCTTCCAAGGAACATGCCATGTCCTATGTCACGGCTTCTGCTGTCTGTGGTGATGTGACATTTTGCGGTTTGGCTGGATGCTATGTGACGCTTATCACGGCTCGAGCCGAGTTCGAAGACGAGTCCTTGCCACTTCCACCACTTTCTGTCTTAATGCACTGTCCCGTTAACTGGTTCACACTCAGGGGATTGTTGATATCATGTGGGTTTGTGCCCACAGGGTTGCGATGCAAAGGTGGGCCAGCAGGAGAGGGATGGTGTGGAGGATGATGATGGTGGACAGGTGGTAATCCTCCTCCTCCTCCTCCTCCACCTCCACCTCCACCTCCACCACCACCACCACCACCACCACCTGTGTTTGAGGAAGCCGTGGGTGGTTGATGAGGAGGCAAGATACTTCCACCTAGTCCATTCATTGGGGTCTTGCACTCAAATGCTGATGTGTCATGCGGAGTGAGTGGACTCTGCAAGCTCATGCACGGACTCGCCAGACTCACTGACGGACTGGCCAGGCTCGTGCTGGGACTTGGTAGTATCATAGAGGGGCTGGTGAGGCTGGACAGTCCGCTCAGTCCACCAGGACTTGACAATGAGTGGTTGATACTCTCCCTGTCATCGTCAGGAGGGGTATTTGCATCACCCACACTGCCACAGCTCCCCAGGTTGTCCTCCGACTGGTTCCCATCCATACTCTCATTAGACTCCATGTACCGTATGCATTTTTTCTTGCGCCTGCACAGTAATTATATCATTAATGTGAATCAAACAGTACGGTTACTCACGTGCATGCTAATTCAAGCTTGATGGTTTCAGTTACTTGTGATCCACATATAGTTCTGCCTTATCTGCTGAAAAATACAATTATAACAAAACAGAACCTATAGTTTTGTGCTACTGAAGTGGAGAATGGTGCTGGATAATGCACATTCACACTACAAGGAAGAACATGGTATGTATGTGGGGGGACCCAAAAAAAAAAAAAGACTAGTCTCAATGCCGCCGAACGTAGAGGAGTGGGAGAAGGACATCAGTGTTTGTTCCCCAGACCCTCAACTGTCAGTAGCGAGACGTACGTCTTCCTGTAACAACTTAATCGGCCGCATGGTCAGTTTTCATGTAGGTAGTTTTTGTGACCCTGTCGAAATAGTGATGTGTGATTTAAAGGAACAAAGAACTTGTTTGAAATTTTGCTTCCTCCTTGGGAAAACACCCACGGAATCATTAGAAATGCTTCAGGAGGCTTTCAAGGAACAAGCTCTGAGTCGTGCG